>JAEEGL016531335.1_pt1 | contig 12055 bp, 9 predicted proteins | sample 9134231 | NCBI WGS metagenome assembly JAEEGL01 (sample SAMN16246548, study PRJNA631951) | gut metagenome | biome: gut microbiome; feature: rumen; material: fiber-attached | host: Bos | place: Iran: Karaj | collected 2018-10
CGCGGACGTTGGAGGTCAGGCCCATCACATTGAGGACGGTGCCGGTGGACTGGGTGCCCTGGTAGGAGGACATCTTGATGGAGACGATCTGGCAGTTGAAGTCCAGGCGCTGGAGGAGTTCGCCGGTGAAAGGGATCGCCCCGTTGAGCACGCACAGGACGACGGGGATGTCCTGGCAGCCGCGGAAGTCGGCGTTGACGCGCTCGGCGACGCCTTCGATGGCTTCAATGATGCGCGCGTGCGGGATGTAAGGTTTGAAAGTCTTGTCGAAAAGTTTGATTTTTTCCTCCTTCATAATACACGTTGGTTGTTTGAAGGCCGAATTTACGAAAATATTTTGTAATTTGCGGCAAAACTTGTGTGCGACTATGAAAAGCTTATTGTTGCTTTGGCTGGCCCTTTCCGGGCCGTTGGGATTCCAGCAGGCCGTGCTGGTCCTGAGCGGCGCTTCCTGCGTCGAAGAACTTTCCGAGGATGAGATGGCGCGCTACCAGTCGCTGGCGGCGCATCCCGCCGACCTGAATGCGGCGGGGCGCAGCCGCCTGCTGGCCACGGGGTTGCTGACGCCGTTCCAGGTGGCGTCGCTGCTGGACTACCGGACCCGCAGCGGGGAGGTGTTGTCTTGGACGGAGCTGGGGCTGGTGGACGGGTTCACGCCGGAGATCGTAGCGGCGCTGCAGGAATTCTTCGTGCTGGGCGGGAGCGGAGGGGCGCCGGGGCAGCGGGAGGACCGGCGTGTGCGCCAGTCCCTCACGCTGCGCGCCGGCGCCCGGGGGACCTTGGCGGTGGACGGGGCCGGCCTGGCCTTCGGCGCCCCGGCTGCCGTGGGCGGGTTGAAGTATGAACTGACGCTTGGGGAACGGGCAGCGCTGTATTATTCCAACCGGAGTTCTTATTCGGCACCGACGCCGGGCTGGGGCACGGTGAGCGCGGCGTATTACGGGCGCCGCGCGCTGGGACAGCTGGTCGTGGGGCATTTCCAGGCGCGGTTCGGGCAGGGGCTGGTGCAGTGGAGCGGGTTCTCGCTGAGCGGATACAATTCGCTCGGCGCCTTCCGGCGCAACGGCACCGGATTCTCCCCCACCGGTTCATATTCGCCGTCGCTGTTCGGCGTGGCTGCAGATTGGCATTTCGGGGCGTGGCGCGTCTCGGCGGGATATTCGCTTGGGAGTTCCTTGGAGGAGATTGCGGGGCGGATGCGGCCGGCGGTGAGTGGCTCTGGTGTGGTGGAGGGCTCCCCTGCCGCGCGATTCTTTGCTGCGACGCAGCCGATGGTCAATGTTTCGCGGAACTGGCGGAGCGCCTCGGCGGGCGTGACCGCGACCCGGGAGGCGGTCTCGCTGGAGGGGCGCCTCGCCCTGCCGGGCTGGGCGCTGTTCGGCGAGGTGTCCGGGCGGTTCCCGGGTGTCCGGGGCTGGTCCTCTTCTTCCGTGGCATCGTCCGGATCCGGAGCAGATCGTTGGATGGCGCAGGCCGTGGCCGGCGCCATCTGGGTGCCGGCCTACGGCCATAAGGCCGGCGTCGTCGGGCGCTGGCTGGGGCGCGGCAAGGAGTACAGCGGCCTCGCCCTCGGTTACGAGGGCCCGGCGCTGTCCTTCACCGCCGACGCCGCCGTGCGTCCGGACACCCGCGCCTTCCAGCTGAAATCCCTGCTGCAATGGCACCCGACCTACACCCTGACCGCTCGCTCCCCTGCTCAAGTGTCCCCGAAATCCTCATCTCCTTCTGATCCTGAGATCCATCGCGGGTCATCGTTCCGCCTCTTTGATTATCCTATTACCCTTCAACCCCTGCTCCGTCTCCAGCTCCGCTACCGCCCCTCCGACGCCGTGGCCCCTTCGACCCCTGTGGCGTCTACCAATTCTGATACGGTCTCCCCTTTTGCTGGTGCGGGAGTGCGGTTAGATATCCGAGGGATGGTGACGGCGACCTGTGGACCTTGGATCCTCGCTGGCCGGTATGATGCAGTGTTAGGTCGGGGCTTCGCTTGGAATTGGTATGCGGAATTGGGCTGGAAGCCATCTGAAGCCTTTTCTGTCTACGGGCGCGGCGGGATCTTCAAGGTCGACGACTGGGACGACCGGATCTATGTCTATGAGCGGGATGCGCCGGGCTCCTTCACAGTACCGGCGCGCTACGGACGGGGCTGGGACGCCGCCCTCTACGCGGCCTGGCGCCCCGCCCGCCGCCACACCCTCTGGCTCCGCCTCGAAACCGTCCGCTACCCCTGGTCCCTCACCCCCAAGGACGGTCGCCTCGAACTCCGCCTCCAATACCGCTACCAACGCTGATCCCTCCCTCTCTCAGCTACACCCCTCCGGCAACCCCCCTTCGGCCCGGATAGAGGCCCTATCCTGCCCGAACCCCCTTCGTCACCTATCCTTTGGCCCGGATAAAGGCCCTATCCTGCCCGAACCAGGGCAAGCGGAGCCGGTGCGAGCTCCCAAAGCTCGCACCGAGCTTCGCTATCCGCCGCGCCTGATTATGCGCGGCGGAGGTGCCCCAGCACTGACTGACCTCAGTTCCTACGGTCCATAGGTCGTACCCGCAGTGAGCCGCCGCGCCGCGTATTGCGCGGCGGCGAGTCGCCCTCTCCTCTCTCCCACACACCTCACCTCACCTCACCTCACCTCCCCTCACCTCACCTCACCTCACCTCACCTCACCACCCTATTAAAGATATGATAGACACCCCAACACCACGCGATAGCGTGATAGGCAAACTACTGACACTGAATGTTTTATGAAAAACTGTGGTACCTTCCGGACCACGGTTTTTCGTCTTTTATTGATAATCAGATAGTTCCTCATCACGCTTTTGGGAAGATAAATGAAAAGGGAGATGATACTGGATGCTAGAGGGCGAATCACAGCCGCGCAATACGCGGCGCGGCTGTTCCCTGCGGGGAGACGTTAGTAATTTACTCCAAAGTAGTGGGTTTTGATGGTGCACCACCGCCGCGCATAACCCGGCGCGGCGGTTAGCCCGGCTCGCCGGGAGTTTTGGGAACTCCCGGCGGCCGCGCTTGCACAGTGGCAGTATAGAAGAAAGAAGGGGTCGAGCAGGAAATGGCCGGAATCCGGCTCGACGCTACCTTGCGATCGGCCTTATCCGGTCCGAACTCCCACCGTTGTTTCTTCTCGGGGCGGAGAAGGCTCATAGCTCCCCTGGCGGAAGGAAAAAGCAGTTGCCGGGGGCGGAGATGGGTCACAGTGCCCCTGGCGGGAGGAAAAAGCGGTTGCGAGGGGCGAAGAAGGGTCATTGCGCCCCTGGCGAAGGTTGTCTTGCCATTGTCTGGTGGACGAGGTCGGATTTCTGGGGGTGTACCTGGTACACCTAGTGTGGCTCTGAAGGGGTTCTGGGGCGGGGTTGGTGTACCTGGTACAGGCCTTCAAAGTGGACCTGGTCCACCGTGGTGTCCCAAAAGTCGCTGGGGTAAGTGGAAAAACTGTTGCCGGGGGCGGAGAAGGGCTACAGCGCCCCTGGCAGGAGGGAGAAACAGCTGCCGGGGGCGGAGAAGGGGCATAGTGCCCCTGGCGGGAGGAAAAAGCTGTTGTCGGGGGCGGGTGCGTGTGCGTGAGAAGCGGTTGCCGGGAGCGGGTGCTGGTAGTTGCGGGTAGTTATTTGATGGTGACGCGGGTGGCGCCCATGGGGCCGATGGTGTAGGTGCAGGAGAGGGCGAAGGATTCGTCGAGTTCCTTGCGGAGGGCGGCGGCGAGGATGCCGTCGCCGATGCCGTGGACGAAGGTGATGCGGCGGCCGCGGTGGCGGAGGTTCTGGCGGAGAACCTGGCGGAAGTAGTTCATCTGGAAGTCCAGCGCGGCCCATTCGGGGATCCCTTCGTTGCCGGGGATCCGGTCGAAGTGCAGGTCGACGGTCAGGTCGGATTGCGGGTCGGTGTCCGGGGTCTGTGGACCGGCGGTCTTGTGGGGTTTGCGGGCCGGGATGGAGGCGCGCATCAGGCGGTCTTGTTCGGGGTCGATGGGGATGAATTCGCTGCGGACCGCACGGATCACCAGGCCGTCCAGGTCGAGTTCGTAGAAGTCCTGGCCGAATCCGACGATGGTGGCCGTGTCGTTGGTGTCCATCAGGCGGACCTTCTGGCCCCGGGTCAGGCCCTCGTTGCGGGCGTGCTCTTCCGCGCGGCTCGGGTGCACGACGGTCTTGCTGTGCTTGCGCTCCGGCGCGGCCGTCGGCTGCTGCGCCGGGTCTTTGCTGTCGTCCAATGCCAGGTCTTTCTTGATGAGGCGTAGGTCGCCGAGGCTGTGCAATGACTTCTGTTTCATGTCGTTCAGGATGCGTCGTTGTCGGTTGCCCGGGGAGCGGGAAGATTCCGGAGGAAGTCCAGGATATGGCTGCGCAGGAGCTTGCGACGCAGCAGGAAAACGTGGCCGGTGCAGCGGATCCGGTGGAATTCGCTCCGGGGATACAGTTGGTGATACCATTCGCTGCACGCGATGGGGATGATCCCGTCCCAGGTGCCGTGCAGCAGGCAGACGGGGCCGGTGTAGCATGCGGATTCCTGCTCGATGGGAAGCGTCTGGGCGGAGGTGATGTAGTCCCTGCCCATCTTGAATCCGTAGATGTTGATGGTCGCGGGCGGGGCGGCCGGGTTGCAGCGGACCGTGAAGAAGCGGCCCCGCTGCGCGAATTCGCGGAGGATGGATGCCGGGGCGAGCAGGATCAAGCCGGCGGGGGGCGTCCCGGCCGCAGCCAGGCGGCCGGCGAGCATGCCGGCTACTACCCCGCCCTGGGAATGTCCGAGCAGGATGATCCGCCGGACGAAAGGAAGGGTGCGGGCGTAGCGCCAGACGGTCTGGGCGTCGTCGATCATCTTCGGGACCGTGTTGGCGGTCGAGGGGCCGTCGCTGTCGCCGTATCCGTCGAAATCAAAACGCAGGACGGCGTGGCCGGCTTCGGTCAGGATGCGGCTGAAGTAGGCCATGGGCTGTTTGGCCCGGCCGCCCAGGAATCCGTGCATCAGGATCACGAGGTCGCACCGCTGTGTCTGCCGGTCGAAGGATGCCGGCAGCAGTAGTTCCGCGGCAAGCTTCCCCGCAGGACCTGTGAGCTGGAGGGACTCCATCGTGTCAGAGGGCGCAGGATTCGTCTTCGCAGGGCTGGATGGAGTCCGATGCCGCGGCAGGTGCGCTTGCGGGAGCGTGGATGGCGGCGTGGTTCAGCAGCCGGGCCGGGTAGCCGCGGAGGGCCGCGGCGATGCGGGCGGCGTGGACCGTGGAGAGCAGCACGGATCCGTCGGGGCCGATCAGGTAGAGGGACGGGATCCATTTGACGCCGAAGGCGGCTCCGATGGCGGAGTCAGCCTTGCCGGCCGGCTCGAAGAGCTGGGTGCCGGGGAGCTGCTGCTCGGCGGTGAAGGAGCGCAGGGTGTCGAACTCGCGGTCGAAGGAGACGGAGACGAAACGGAGGGGTGCCGCGCTGCCGGAGACCGCGGTCTCGGTCATCGTGGCCAACTGCTTGAGCTCCGGAATCTCGGCGCGGCAGTCGGGGCACCAGGATGCCCAGAAGTCGAGGACGACGCAGCGGCCGCGGAAATCGCTGAGCTTGACGGGCTTGCCGTCCAGGTCAGCGAGCGTGAAGTCCGGAGCCTGGGTGCCCGGGGCCAGGAGCGTGGCGGCATATTGGGCCTCCAGGGCATCCTGCTCGCTCGTGACGGCTGGACGGCCTTCGGCGGCCCAGCCGGCGTAGCCGCCGAGCAGGTTGACCACCTGGAAGCCGGCCTTGGTGAGCGCCGCGGCGGACGCGGCGCTGCGCTTGCCGCTGCGGCAATAGACCGCGACGGGACGGGCCTTGTCGAGGGCAGCCGACGCCCCTTCGATGAAGCCGTCGGCGAGCCAGTCGATGTTGGCTGCGCCGGGGAGATGGCCGGCGGAGAATTCTTCTGGCGTGCGGACGTCCAGCAGCTGGACGGCATCGTCGGCGAGCCGGGCGCAGAAGGCTTCTGCGCCGAGGTTCTCGTATTTCTGGCAGGAGGCGAAGAGTCCGGTGAAGAGGCCGGACAGCAGCAGGAGGATGCGGGGGCTGGACATGGGTGCGAGTGTTTGAGGGTTAGAGACGGTCGAGTACTTTTTCCATCTGGATGCCGCGGGAGCCCTTGACCAGGACGACGGCGTCGCGGACCGGGTTCGCGGCGAGGTATTCGGCCAGCGCTTCGGAGGTCGGGAACCAGCGCTCGGGGGTCGAGGTGGCGCCGTCGGAGATGAGCATCCCGAGGGCGCGCTGGAACTCGTCGCCGACCAGGCAGGCGTCGATGCCGTACATCCGCAGCTGGCGGACGACCTTGACGTGCTCGGTCAGGGATTCGTCGCCGAGCTCGCGCATGTCGCCCAGCAGGGCGAGCTTGCGCGGCGCCTCGACGTGGCGGAAGTTGTCGATGGCGGCGTGCATCGAGGAGGGGTTGGCGTTGTAGGCGTCGACGATGAGGGTGTTGGCGGCCGTGCGGACCATCTGGGAGCGGTTGTTGTCCGGGATGAAGCTTTCGATGGCTTCGATGGCGTCGCGCCGCGACACGCCGAAGTACTCGCCTACCGCCAGGGCGGCGAGGACGTTGGTGGCGTTGTAGGCGCCGACCAGGTGGGTGTGCACCAGGTCGCTTCCGAGCTCGATGCGCAGGAAGGGCTCTTCCGGCGTGGCCGGAAGGACGCGGGCGCCCTGGTACTGGATGCCGTAGCCGAAGGTGTGGCAGGCCTGGCGGGCGGCCATCTCCCGGAGGTCGGGGTCGTCCTCATTGAGGAAGATGACCGAGCCCTTGCGGGCGCCGAGCCAGTTGTAGAGTTCGCCCTTGGCGGCCTTGACGCCCTCGAAGGAGCCGAAGCCCAGCAGGTGGGCGCGGCCGACGTTGGTGATGAGGCCGTAGTCGGGCTGGCTGACGCGCACGAGCTTGGCGATGTCGTCCGGATGGTTGGCGCCCATCTCGATGACGGCGATCTCGGTCTCGGGCCGGATGCTGAGCAGCGACAGGGGCACGCCGATGTCGTTGTTGAGATTGCCGCGCGTGGCCGTGACGGCATACTTGCGCGCGAGCACGGCGGCGATGAGGTTCTTGGTGGTGGTCTTGCCGTTGGTGCCGGTCAGGCCGATCACGGGGAGCTTGCCGCCCCGGACGTGGGTGCGGTGCCAGATGGCGAGCTCGCGCAGGGTCTCCATCGGGTCGGCGACCTGGATGAGGCGGGGGTTGTCGGGCAGCCCGGCGTCGGCCGCCACGACGGCGTAGTCGGCGCCGGCCTCGAGGGCGCGGAGCGCGTAGTCGTTGCCGTCGAAATTCTCGCCGCGCAGGGCGAAGAAGATCTCGCCTCCGTGGATGCTGCGGCTGTCGGTGGTCACCTGGCAGCCGCAAGCGCAGTATTTAGCGTATAATTGCTCCATAAAACAAACTTGTTATTTGACGCCTGTGCTGCCGAATCCGCCCGCTCCGCGTTCGGATCCGCCCAGCTCGGCGGTCTCTTCCCATTCGATGACTTCGTGGCGCGCGAGCACGAGCTGCGCGATGCGCTCGCCGCGCTCGACCACGAAGGGCTCAGCGCCGAGGTTGACGAGGATCACGCAGACCTCGCCGCGGTAGTCGGCGTCGATGGTGCCGGGTGCGTTGAGCACGGTGACGCCCCGCTTGGCGGCGAGGCCGCTGCGCGGGCGCACCTGCACTTCGTAGCCGGCCGGGATCTCGAGGTAGAGTCCGGTGGGGACCATGGCGCGCCCCAGCGGGGGCAGCTCGATGGGCTCGGGGTTGTCGGCGCGGACGTCGAGTCCGGCGGAGAGGGCCGTGGCGTAGGCGGGCAGCGGATTGCCGCTCTTGTTGATCACTTTGACAGTCATGGTATTATTTGCGTGCTCTGTTGTACAGGAAGGCTGCGATGATGGCGAACAGCAGGTTCGGCAGCCACATCGCGACGGCCGGCGGCAGCGTGTCGGTGTAGACGAACATCTCGCTCATGCGCAGGAAGAAGATATAGGAGAAGGCCAGGGCGATGCCGATGCCGATGTTCCAGCCGATGCCGCCGCGCCGCTTGCGGGCGGACAGGGAGACGCCGATGATGGTCAGGATGATGGCCGAGAAGGGCATCGTCATGCGGCGCTGCCGCTCGATGGCGGCGTACATCACGTTGGCGTCGCCGCGCATCTTCTGGGTCTGGATGAGGTCGTTGAGCTGGTCGATGGTGAGGGTCTCCACCGTCTTCTCGTTGTTGAAGAGGTCCTTGATCTTGAGGGCGATGACGGTGTCCAGCTTCTCCTCCACGCGGACTTTGTCGCCGAGGCCTTCGCTGTAGTCGCGGATGATGACGCGGCGCATGTGCCAGCCGTCCATGGTGGAGTCCCAGGCCGCACTCTCGGCGCTGATCTTGCGCCGGAGCTTGTGGCCGTCGAAGTCTTCGATCGTGAAGCGGTTGGCCGTGTTGTTCCACCGGCTGAAGGACTCGATGTAGATGAACTGCCCGGGGGCTGTCTGGTAGTGGATGTTGTGGAGGTTGAAGTTGTTGTGCCGCTTGATGTATTTGGACTCGAACTCGATGCGGGTGACGTTGGACTTGGGGATGACGTAGAGGTTGAGCCCGAGCGAGAGCAGCGCGATGAGCGTCGCCGTGACGACGTAGGGCACCATCATCCGGTGGAAGCTCACCCCGCAGGACAGGATGGCGATGATCTCGGAGTGCGAGGCCATCTGGGAGGTGAAGAAGATCACCGTGATGAAGACGAAGAGCGACCCGAACATGTTGATCATGTACGGGATGTAGTTGAAGTAGTAGTCGAAGACGATGGCCTTGAACGGGGCTTCGTTCTTGACGAAGTAGTCGATCTTCTCCGAGAGGTCGAAGATGATCACCACGATGATGATGAGCAGCATCGACAGCAAGAAGGTCAGGATGAACTTCTTGGCGATGTACCAGTCTATCTTGTTGATGCCCAGCATGCCGTCAGATCCTCCGAGTGATGCGTTCGAGGGTTTCTTCCTTCCACGCGGCGAAGTCGCCGGCCTCGATGTGGGTGCGCGCCGTGCGCACGAGGTCGAGGTAGAAGGCGAGGTTGTGCTCGCTGGCGAGCATCGCGGCGAACATCTCGCCGGCGATGAACAGGTGGTGCAGGTAGGCGCGCGTGTATTCGTGGTCCACGAAGGAGGCGCCTTTCGGGTCGATCTCCGTGAAGTCCTGCGCCCACTTGGCGTTGCGCATGTTCATGATGCCGTCCCAGGTGAAGAGCATGCCGTTGCGGCCGTTGCGCGTGGGCATGACGCAATCGAACATGTCCACGCCGCGCGCGATCCCTTCGAGGATGTTGGCGGGCGTGCCGACGCCCATCAGGTAGCGGGGCCGGTCGTCCGGCAGCAGCGGGCATACGAGTTCGAGCATCTCGTACATCTTCTCGGTGGGCTCCCCCACCGCCAGGCCGCCGATCGCGTACCCGTCCGCGCCCAGCGCGACGGCGTGGTCCGCCGCCTCGCGGCGCAGGTCGGGGTACACGCAGCCCTGCAGGATCGGGAAGAAGGTCTGCTCGTAGCCGTAGAGCGGGTCCGTGTCCCGGAAGCGCCGCGCGAAACGCTCGAGCCAGCCCTTGGTCAGGTCCAGGCTCTTGCGGGCGTAGGCGTGGTCGGCGTCGCCGGGGCAGCATTCGTCGAGCGCCATGCAGATGTCGGCGCCGATGATGCGCTGCGTGTCGACGTTGTTCTCGGGGGTGAAGGTGTGGCGCGAGCCGTCGATGTGGCTCCGGAAGGTGCAACCGTCGGGGGTGAGCTTGCGGATCGGGCTCAGGGAGAAGACCTGGAAGCCGCCGCTGTCGGTCAGGATCGGGCGGTCCCAGGCCTCGAACGCGTGCAGGCCGCCGGCCGCGCGGAGCGTCTCCAGGCCGGGGCGCAGATAGAGGTGATACGTGTTGCCGAGGATGATCTCCGCCCGGATGTCGTCACGAAGGTCGCGGTGATACACCCCCTTGACGGAGCCGACGGTCCCGACGGGCATGAAGATGGGGGTATGGATCCGGCCGTGGGCCGTCTCGAGCACGCCGGCGCGGGCGCTCGAGCGGGGGTCGGCCGCTGTCTTCGTAAATTTCATCCTTCAAAGGTAGTGAAAATCCCCCGAAAATTGTACTTTTGTGGATGCAATTGCAATAATTCGAAACGTGTATGAATAAATCCAACGTCACCGTCAAGCTCATCCTGATGAACTTCCTGGAGTTCGCCGCCTGGGGGGCTTACCTCACCTCGATGGGCAGTTTCCTCGCCCGCTCCGGCTTCGGCCCGCAGATCTGGCTCTTCTTCGCCACGCAGGGTTTCGTGTCCATCTTCATGCCCGCGCTGATGGGCATCGTGGCCGACAAGTGGATCCCCGCGCAGAAGGTCCTGTCGCTGTGCCAGGGCGTCGCCGGCCTGGCGATGCTGGCCGCCGGCTTCTACGCGATGCGCGCCGGCGCCGACATCCAGTTCGGTCCGTTCTATGCGCTGTACACGCTGAGCATCGCCTTCTATATGCCCACGATCGCCATCTCCAACTCCGTGGCTTACAATGCGCTGGAGAAGGCCGGCAAGGACCCCGTCAAGGATTTCCCGCCCATCCGCGTGTTCGGCACGGTGGGCTTCATCCTCACGATGCTCTTCGTCAACTTCGTCAAGGGCGGTGACGGCGTGCAGTTCCAGCACACGTATAACCAGTTCTTCGTGTCCGGCATCCTGAGCCTGGTGCTCTGCGGCTATGCGCTCACGCTCCCCAACTGCCCGTGCAAGCCCAAGTCCGCCGGGTCGCAGTCCTTCGCCGAGGCCACGGGCCTGAGCGCCTTCCGCCTCTTCAAGGAGGGCCAGTTCGCGATCTTCTTCATCTTCTCGATGCTGCTCGGCGCCTCCCTGCAGGTGACCAACGGCTACGCCAACACCTTCATCACCTCCTTCCAGGAGAATCCGCTCTATGCCAATGCGTGGGGTGCCCACAACGCCAATGCGCTGATCTCCATCAGCCAGATCTCCGAGACGCTCTGCATCCTGCTGATCCCCTTCTTCATGAAGAAGTTCGGCATCAAGAAGGTGATGCTTATCGCGATGTTCGCGTGGGTGTTCCGATTCGGCTTCTTCGGCGCCGGCAACCCCGGCCCGGGCGTGTGGATGTTCATCCTCAGCTGCATCGTCTACGGCGTGGCTTTCGACTTCTTCAACATCTCCGGCTCGCTGTTCGTCAACGAGAACACCGACAAGGGCATCCGCTCCTCGGCGCAGGGTCTCTTCATGCTGATGACCAACGGTCTGGGCGCCTCCATCGGCACGTGGGCCGCCGGGCGCGTGGTCAACCACTTCGTCTACAACGCGGCGGAGCCTTCCTGGAGCACGGCCTGGTTCATCTTCGCCTGCTACTCGCTGGTGGTCGGCGTGCTCTTCGCCATCCTCTTCAAGGATCCGCAGAAACAGCCGAAGAAAGCGTAACGCGTTTATATGTGAAAAAATGGCGCCTGCAGGGCTCTGCAGGCGTTTTTTTGTGTTTTCGGGGGTACATTTTTCCTATATTTTAAGTATCTTTGTAGATTGGGAAATATAGGAAAAGCAAGACGATGAGAAGAATGTTGGCGCTTACGGTCCTGCTGCTGTCCGCGGTGCTTCGCGGGCTCGCGCAGCCTGCCGGAGACCACGAGCAGATCGTGGTGTCCTTCCCCGTCGACAAGGCTTCCGTCCTGCCTTCGTACCGCGACAACGCGTCGTCGCTGAAGCGGCTCGATTCCCTGGTAAACAGCAGCATACGCGTCCCGGCCGACACCATCGTGATCGTCGGCAAGGCCTCGATGGACGGCGCCGAGCGCTATAACCTCGCGCTCGCCCGCCGCCGCGCGGAGGCCCTCCGGAACTATGTCTCCGCGCACTACCCCTACTACCCCGGCGTCCTGTCCATCCAGGTCGTCGGCGAGCCCTGGGCGGAGCTGCGCAGCGCCGTGGCCGCCGACGGCGGGCTCAATGCCGGCGTCCGCGCGCAGATGCTCGACATCATCGATTCCGACGCGGCGCCCGACCGCAAGGAGGCGCGCCTGCGCGCCCTGCCCGGCTGGCGCAGTTTCGCCCGCGGGCTGTATC
>JAEEGL010083850.1_pt1 | contig 12054 bp, 7 predicted proteins | sample 9134231 | NCBI WGS metagenome assembly JAEEGL01 (sample SAMN16246548, study PRJNA631951) | gut metagenome | biome: gut microbiome; feature: rumen; material: fiber-attached | host: Bos | place: Iran: Karaj | collected 2018-10
AGATACGTTTTTCTTTTTATCCTGCAAAATAAGCAGAATGTATTTTCGACAATGATAAGATATTAACAAATAGAGAAACAAAACAGTAAAGAAAAGTCGAGTCTATGGCAATCCTAACAGATCATTTCAGAACCTTGTTTGATCCGTGGTCGTGTATCGTGGAAAGGTAGATGCCAAATCTGTATTTATCCCTTTGAAGCATCACGACACTTATCTGATCAGCACTGGCAAAGAGGTAGTGAAGTTTGCGTATTAGATATAATCATGATTTACAGATTAAATCACAGGGATATTTTGATCATTCTTATAATCAAATATTTATCCCTGTGATTCAAAGATTTCTTTACTCGAAGTTGTCTACTTTCTCTAGATAAGGGAAATAATATGTTGCTACATATCCCATACGAGTAGATGCCTTTCTGTCTATTGATCTGTGTGCATCTAATGCCCAGGCATCGATATTGTATTCTGCAGGTGCGAATGTACCGCTCCAGTCAATTCGAATGCCGGCAGATCCATCTTCTTTTATTTCAAGACTCACATCACCGTATGATGAATAGTCGGCAGAGTATTGTGACCAATACATGGGATTGCTACGGAAGACAAAGAATATAAACATTTCGCCGCGTGCTACATCCACATATTTTCCGATAAAGGATGAACAAGGACCAGCCTCGAGGGTATGAGCCTCGTTATCCATCTTGATAGGTATTGACATACGGTAGTTTTCGCCAGCACCATTCCTTACATTGAAATACAGACTCTTATCCTCAAGCACAACAGGCATCTTCTGCCAATTTGTTCCATTTGATAGGGAAGCATAGTGCAGGTAGTAATTACCCTTCAATCCATTCTCCCAGTCGAATTGTCCCACTGCGAGCGTCTCTGTCACGTCACCCGACGTCACTTCCACATAACCGATACGAACTTCTTCCGCATTTGCAGTCGCATTCAAAATGATTTGATTGTTGACAACAGCTGCTGTCAACCAATCCGATTTACTCTTTACTGTCACTTCTTTTGAATGTTGTACTCCAATAGTCCGGGAAGTAGCACTGTTGCTATATAGTGTCGGAGTCAATGTTTCTAACTCAAAGAGCATTCCATCTTGAGTAACAAACAAAGTGTCGGTGATGTCGTTGCATGTGAACAGGATCTTTCCTATTCTTTCCTCACGGAGATTATTGGAACCGACCTTAACATCAATCTTGTCATTACTTGAGTTGATTGAGGCTGAGATCCAGTCAGACAAACTCTTGACGGTTACTTTAGCATCAGCCTTCATGCCCACCACATAACTGTCTGGATTATCACTTACTCTGAGGTTGTAAGTATCAGGACCGGCAATGAGTCCTGACTGGACAACGCTAAGAAGCTGAATAATACCATTAGCAGCTTTTACTGAGATGTGCGAAGCTCGTGACTCTCGCAATGGGTTGGCTGGTGCTGTTGCAGTGATGGTCTTTCCATTCACGTTGATAGTCAACCAGTCTGCATCTGCATTTGCAGTAAGTCCTTCTCCTTCTACGGTGAATGTAACTGTTCCTCCAGTTGAAGGTATCGTTGAGTTCTCTGTAGAATAAGGTATCGCATACTCCTTGTCTGTATATTCATCCTCACCGCAAGACGAAAACGAGAACAACCCTATTGTAAGGAATAATAATTGAAATATTTTTTTCATACCTTTTGAATTGCTTTTATTACTTTAATTCTTACTAGGATACATGATGACCTCCTTCACCAGTTTTATCACGTTAGCCGGGTTATTCACATCTGTAAGAGTGAACACCTGAGGATCTTTATCATTGTCTTTCGACAGACGGAAGGTGTTGTAGAAAAGTCCTGCAAAATCCTCATAATTGCAAAATCTGGAAAAATAAGTGGCCAGACCAGGGATGATGTTTTCTCCGAAAGCAAAAGAGATGAGATTAGGATCGTCGTCATAGGTAGTAACGATAAAGGTCTTTGTCGCAGGATAAGCTGTACCTACATCGGAAGTGAGTCCATAATATCCATCACTTCTTGTTCCCACAAATACATATAGAATTTCGTACTGAGAATCACTCATTGCCCCATCCGCAAAACTCTGCAGTCCTGTTACGACAGGACCGGTCTGTTGGCTCTTCGGTGCTAAATACCAGTTTCCTAATCGGAATTGGTCAACAGCATCGTCGGAGAGAATAAGTTTCTTTGAAGGATCTTCAATGAACTGGATATTACCGATGTTCAGTTTACCACCTACACGTGTCGTGTCGGATATGTTGAATCCAGTGAAATCATTGTCAAACAACTTGATTGGCTCATTGAATAGCACCCCTTTATTAGTCAATGTATATGGCACCTCTAGGTTTTGAATCTTACCAGTAGTATCAAAGTATTTCAACTGATATGAATACCCGTTATCATAGAATTTAGCACGTCGACCATTGTCGTTGAAGAGAAGTATCGGATAATCTGCTAAGCATTTCCTTACACTGTCAACCTGATTGAGATAATCCTCAGAAGTGACATTAAGACGCTCTAACAGCATACGGTTCCCATATTTCTTTCCTCTCAGTGTTATTGTGTTCTCGTCATCACTGATATTCATAATCAGAAACTCATAATCTGCCTGCCAACCTTCAACGAAGGTAGGAGCATCACTATGTCTATAGTCTGGATCACCGAAGATATGGATTAGGTCATTATATGTGTCGAGTGCCAACACCGGACCTTGGTCACGAGAAACTTTATACGTAGATGTTATTGCAGTGTATTTGTTTCCATCTTTGGTGGATTCACGGCATACAGTGACTTTACCATTGATGAACTTCATAGTATAGTCTAAGCCACCGAAAGCATATCCTGCACCACGATAATAATGAAGAACCCAGCCATTAGGTGCACTCTCCAATACCGTGCGAGCTTTTTCAACAGCAATATTGATACGCTCTGCTGCTGAATTATCAAACACCTCTTCATTATCGTGTAGACATGATGTAAGACCAAGCCCCACTAGTGCAAATAGGATGAATAAAAAAGCTTTTTTCATACTTTGTATTAATTTAGGTGTTCAAAATCAAGTTTTGCATACTCAGACGCACGACGTAATACACAAGATCGCATCTCCTCCAAATCAATATTCCAACTGTCACTCATATACCTACGGATATGCTGCAGTTTCTGTTCTATGATAGATTTCCCTTCATCTCCAGCATAATACATTTTTGCTGCCCATGTGGCGTCATCATTTGTCATATACTGTGCATAAAGTTCTGCATAATCCTCATTTGGTTCTCTCATGGCATAGTTACGGATAAATCCTTTAGGGAGGGCCATCGTCTGGGTGTCATACAGGTAATAGTCTTGGCCAACATACATTCCCTCAGAGATGAGGTTAAACGACGTGTCATAAGGCTTCTTTTGATTTAAGATATGCATGAACTCATGGTGCATGGTAGTAAAATACCATGCATTCAGTGCATCGTAATCGTTGAGTGGTACCGATCCTCCCAAGCTATTCACATTATATAGGGTAATCTTATATCCACCCTCGGCAGTACCCATGATTGTTGTACCATTGTTCTCTATGGCTAGAGAACCGATAAACTGAAGAACACGCGGTACATTCATTTTTACGAAATTACTACCAGCTATCTCTGCATATGCATCGAACCACAGATATTTCACTATAATAGCCAACTTGGCACATTTTGCGGAATCTGCTGGTGTCAGGGTGTAGGCATGGTCAATCTCTGTATCCTTTAAACGATAAAGGACCTCTACATTATAAGGATAGGTAAAATTCTCTAATAGCCATTGTTCAAAAGCGTCGGGGTTTGTTTCCGGAGTCGTCGGGAAGATACTTTGGTCAGAGAGTTCTTCATCCGAACAGGACACAAAGACACCAGCTAAAAGAACCAATAGGCAAAGAGACATTTTTATCATTATTGTCCTATGGAAATCTTTATATTTTTTCTTCATAATCATCTGTATCTATTATACATTTATACTCTTAACTGTACACATTGAGCTATCTCTTATTAGGTTCAAGCCCAGAGGAAATTACATCCTGTGGTAATTGGATGGCTCTGCGAGGATCATTCGCCTCCATAGTGTCTGTGACAGCTGTGATGACATTATTCACGTTAGTTTGACGGCGATAGATAACTATTCCATAACGTTTCACATCTTGCATACGGAACCCCTCATGTACCGTAAATATACGGCGTAAATGCATAATGCCTTGTAATAAAGCCTCCTGATCAGAACCATCGGTATCGATCTCATAGACAGGTTTATCAAACTTCTTTTTTACGGTTGCTTCCGTAGGTGTGTAGTAAGCAATACCATTGTAGTAATTAGCAATCTGTTGAAGGGTAAAAGTTCTTGGTGTACGCATCCATATCTTTAACATGGTATTGAAATCATTGACTGCATTTTGCAAATCCCCTTTCAAAGCATAAGCCTCGGCTCGCTCCAGAAGTGTCAATTCGGTTGTAAACACAGCAAACTCAGTGTGGGGAAAACCAACACCTGACTGTACATCAGAAAATTCGGCTTCATAAGGAATCTTCCGATGGAGCAAATTAGCTGTTGCTGGATTGGTGAAGACCAGGGTCTTGAAAGCTTCCCCCGAAACGCCCCATACACCTGTCGACTCAATATCTTCATCCCAAGCAATACGGTAGCTATGCGCATATTTTTCTCCCAACATGTATGGACCACATATCGCACCCCATTGTGTATATACAGACAATAGCAAAAGATTACATTTCTCATCTGAACTAACGTATGCTTCTGGTCGTATCTGACTATTATTATTCAGAGAATTATAGTAATCCCAATTACGAGCCTTGGCTTCCGGGTTATCTCCCAGCACAGCTGTAGCATAACTGATACATTTATCAAAATCTCCTTTATAAAGATAGAATCTTGCCGCGAATGCTTTCGCTGCATCAGGAGTAAAATGGAACTTAGGCTTACTGTAATTGCTTCCAACTAGAGGCAAGGCACGTTGGATATCAGTATCTATTTGGTCGTAAAGATCTTTTAGAGTACCTCGAGAGTGTGTCTCACCCACTTTTGATTCAGTATGTATGGGATAAGGAAGACCCAGTTCTGAACTGGCCATGGTTGGGTCGTAAGCATTGCAGAATACCGTTGACAACTGGAACATAGCAAAGGCTCGGCAGAGTAATGCCTCTCCTAATTGAGGGGAAAGTTCATCGGAATTATCCATCTCATCTATCGTTTCGATAGCTGCATTAGCAGCGGCAATTGCTTTGTAATGGGTGTTCCACAGTTCCTGAGGCGTCTCCTCATCGAAAGTCTCTGTGATATCATTCCAATTGTAAGCTTGACGTTGAAATCTGTCGGCCTCAGTCCATGTTGAATTTAAACAGTCGTCTGTATTGTCCGAATACATCTCCAACAGATATGCCGGATGGGTCTCTGGATATGCAGATACCAGTAGGCTTGTGATATCACTAGGTGTCTTAAGCTCCATACGGTTGTCTGGTAATTTATCTAGCCATTCATCACAAGAAACGTTGACAGAAGCGATGGTGATGCACAACAGACCGAGATATAATGATTTAATGTTTGTTCGTATCATAACTGTCATTTATTAAGTATCTTATATTCCAACCTTAAGTGTTGCTGTAAACTGCTTAGGAACAGGAGCGGCTACACCACCTGAACGGAAGAACTCTGGATCTTGCCCATTGAGTTTCTTATCGGCATATATAAGGAACAGGTTAGTAGCCTGTACTTTCAAAGAGAGATTAGTAAGGGGCTTGATCCACGTTTTTGGAAAGTCATACTGAAGAGATATCTCCTTCATACGGATAAAGTCGCCCTTCGCAATACGAACATCACTATAGTTATAGGCATTATAGCCATATCTCAACGTATTGTTAGAGTCGTATTGGAACTTACTCATGATGACAGGTACATTGGTATATTGTTCATCACCGGGAACCATCCATCTGTTCTTAAACTCCTTGGTCATGGAAGTCAGGTCAGTATAACGACCTGCAAAGACTGGGTCTAAACGTACCACATTACCAAAAGAATAGGTCATGAAGATATTCAGTGTAAAACCTTTCCATTTCAACATGTTACCAAGAGATCCTTGTACGGTAGGATCTGTGGGACCTTCATATTTCAGGAAATCCAACTTGTCACGTTCCTGGAAATTGATATCGTATGTTGTCTCTTCACCAGCCTCATTGAGGATAATGGGGAATCCTTCATCTGATAAGCCTACAAACGGGATAGAATATAATGCTCTGACTGGGTATCCTTCCCTACGACCTCCAAAATTGGTAATTAGGTCGATTGCACGCTCCTGACTGGTAAGGTTTGTAATCTCAGTCTTTGTATGTGAGAATACCAAAGAGGTAGCCCAACTGAAATCCCTTGTCTTCACATTCGTCGTGGAGATAGAAAATTCCTCACCGCTCGACTTCATATCAGCAATGTTTGCCCAACGAATAACCTGTCCACTGATACCCTGGGTAGCCACTGGTCCAATCTCGTCAAAGTTCTTTCGTTTGTAGATATCAAAAGCCACATTTATACGGTCGTTCAGGAATCCTGCTTCAATACCGAAATTGAGCTCGTATTTCTTTTCATATGTCAGTTCGCTATTCTCTAAGTCAGCCAACATAATACCAGTTTCTTTATCATATGTAAATATACGGTAAGGATTATAGGCTCTGAAAACATTGGTTGTACTGCAATAAGTAGTAGGAGGCGGTGTTGCTGTCAGGGAGTAACTTAACTTTAGTTTGAGATGCGACATCACCTTTGTCCAACCCTTAAAGAAATCTTCTTGATCAACATTCCAGGAACCTGCAATATTCCAGGTAGGTGTCCATCGGGCTGAACGACTGGAACCCATGGCATTTGAACCCTCATAACGGACAGTGCCGTTCAGTACATAACGGTTCTTGTAACCATAAGTAGCATTAGCAAAAAAAGCAGCCGACCTGGAGTTGGTATTAGTCAGACTATAATAGTCATTGTTATCCTCTATACTCTTCTTAAAGAATTGATAAACATAATATGGTATCTCACCTTTGGCATACTGCATTCCCCAACCATTGAACCACGAACGGCTACGCTGAATCTCAGTAGTCTCTACGCCACCAAAAAGATTCATAAAATGAATGTCATTGAATGTATGCGTGTAGTTTGCCGTAGCACGGAAATTATAGTCTTTCATCCTATTATCCGTGCGCTTGTACATACCACCCTCCGGGAGTACCGTTATGGGCAATGCATATGCCTCATCTTTGTCTCTATAAAGATATTTGTTACCATTACGGATGAATGTATTGTCCATTGCCCGATAAGCCTCTGCTTGATTGGAGTCATCCAATATCTTATATTCCTGCGTACTTGTCGTATATTTTAATGAACCCAATAAAGATATCTCCAAATCTTGAATTGGCTTATATCTTAATTCTGCCTGGAACTTGGCATCCAAGAAGTTCACATCGATATAGTTTGTTTCCAATTCATGCAGGATGTTGAAAGGTGCATAGTTAGATTGATAATAGGTATCAGGATCCAACACCCTTGAGGTGTTCAATGCATAAGAGTATGGATTGATGTCAAAATCACGCTTCACATTACCGGAAACCACATCAATATCCTGACTCAATGTTCCTGGAGCACGCTGACTTCTGTAACTGCCACTGCCGATAATATTCAATGATAGATTACTTAGTATATGATGAGTTGCATTGACATTCATCGTGTAGCGCTTGACATCCGACTGTTTATACCATCCTGGATCTATCATTGCAGAAAGTGAGGCATAATAGTTGGACTTGTCTGTTCCACCACTCAGACTAACAGAATGGTTCTGCTGGATAGCTGTAGAAAACAATTCTTTAAACCAGTTGGTGTTTCTATACTCAGCATTCTGGAGATAAGCATTTCGTGCAGACTCTGTATTCATCAAGCCATATGTACCTGTATTAGGGTCGAATGCGGAAATAAGTTCATACATCTTTCCGTAAACACCATAATCAGATCCATTGAGCAGGTTGTCCAGATTGAGCCATCCTTTGTCGTGTAGTTCACGGTAAATACCCATCTGATCCTGCGAATTCAATATATTGAAGTTAGAATAGGTAGGTATCAGACGAGATGTAAACTCTCCCATATAGTTAATATGAGCTTGTCCGGATTTTCCCTTCTTTGTTGTTACAACAATGACTCCTGCCATTGCCCTCGCTCCATAGATAGAGGTGGCAGATCCGTCTTTCAGAATCTGGAACGATTCGATGTCGTCGCTGTTTAGACCGGCGATGGCACTGGATATCAGTGTCTCTGGATCACCTGAGGAGAGGGCATCAGAGTCGACGTCTGTTACATCTTCGATGATAACTCCGTCAACCACCCAAAGTGGTTTTGAACTACCATAGATAGATGTGGCTCCTCGTACACGAATTTTTGGAGCCGTACCAAAGGTACCACTGACATTCTGCACACTAACACCTGCCGATCGCCCTTCCAGAGAACGACTGATATCAGCTACACCATTTAGAATTGCTTCATCTGCATTGATCTTGTCTGTAGCACCGGTAAACATTCGCCTATCCATCTTCGTCATACCCGTCACCACTACATCATCAAGCATGTTGTCCTGATCAGGGCTTAGAGTGATGCGGCGCATATCGGCAAACCGTTCCAAAGGAATCTCTTGAGTGGTGTAGCCGATGTAAGAGATGGTTACGGCGCCCTCATCCACTGATGGTACAAAAGTATAGTAACCATCAATATCGGTGATGACACCCTTGCCCGATCCTTTCATCTGTACCGAAGCACCTATGAGCGGTTCGTTACGCTCATCAACAATTCTTCCCTTAATGACAATACCTTTCAACTGCTTCTTTGTATCAGGTGTGATGACCAGATATTTGCCTTTACGCTGCAATTTCAGGTGATGTCCCTTAATCATTCCCGTGATAATCTCAGTAGCTGTTGCACTCTCTGCCTTGTAGGTTACCTTGAATTTCACATCCTCATAATTGTACTGTAACTTTTGACCTGAGAGTTGTTCTACTTTACGTAGTGCAGAAACAGCATCTTCATTCACAAAAGAGACAGAAATCTGTTTGTCGCTCTGACCATAAGCTGATAGGCTGACAAACCAAAGAAAAAGGAAAAGAAGTTTCCTTATCATGGAACCACTTGTCCATTGCCCTTTTGGTAGACATTTACATTCCGCCATAAAACACTTCTTTTTAGTTATGATTAACAAATTATTTGGGTTCTTTGTCGTTAAAACGTAACTGTATATCAATATACCCCCTTAATAAATGTTAATTGTTTGAATGGCTTGGGATATCCTTGCCCGAAATATCGGCATGAACAAAGAGGGGCGTACATCAAGTACCCCCTACAATTCAATTCTTTAATATTAAATATCAATACACTTTCAGAGAATCACCTTCAATGCGTATCTTTGTCTTGCAGACCATATTCATTTGGTCAACAAGTTCCTGTACGGTCCATGCACGTTCTCCATTGAAGTGCAGTCGATCATTGATATGTACATTGTTGTCAAGTAATACTGTCATATTATACCAACGTCCAATCTCTACCATGATCTCACGGAGAGTCTGTCCGTCGAAATAGAACAGCTCATCACGCCAACAGGTAAACACGTTGGTATCAACATCCATGGTTGTCCATTTCCCCTCACTCATCAGCCATTGCTGACCCGGTTTCAAGATTGTTGATGATTTCCTGCCGATACCTTTGGCTACTGAAACCTGCACGCTACCACTAACTAATGTTACGATAGGATTCTCACCATTGTAGCTTCGCACGTTGAATGATGTGCCCAGTACGCGGGTCTGCACTTTCTCGGTCTCAACAATAAACGGACGACTCTTGTCATGAGCCACTTCGAAATATGCCTCACCGTTGAGTTTTACCTTGCGGGGTTGTCCTGTAAGAAACTTATTGGGATATATCAGACTGCTTCGTGCGTTGAGCCATACCCGTGACCCATCGGGCAAAACGATCTTTGCCACCTTGCCTTGAGGCAACAAAATAGTGTTGGATGAAATCTCATAATCATCGAAATCAACAGGATTACATCTGATTTCATCACCTTGTACTGTAATACCGAGTGATTCCGCCGTGTGGCGATTCGCTGCAAGGGAAGTCATATCGATAGTTTTCTTTCCTGAAGAGATAAGAATGTCATTGGGTGTCTCCTCCGCCACGTAAAGTTCTCGTGCTGTTTGTTTCTGGACGATGTTCTTACTGTTGTTATCCATGAAACCGTCAAAGATCGTATGTCTGTAGGTGAAGATCAGCAAAGCGGCGACACAGGCGGCAGCAATGATTACATATTTATATAAAGGTGTGAGCGTTGCATGTCTCTTTTGCTGATAATCCTTGGTGTCCTCTTCTCCTTCAGGTATCTTATATTTGTCGGCAAACTCTTGATAAGCCTTATCTGCATTCATCACCTCCTTGTCTTCCGCTATAGCCCGTTTCGCATCAAGAGCAGTTTGCCAAAGACTGACAAAATGCGGATTGCTCATCAGCTGCTGCAGGTCTTCGGGATCTATCGATTCTGGCTCTGTCATCAATAGGTTGACTTTTTCGATCAGGATATCATTATCTATGGTTTCATTCATGATGTCTTTATATTTTCGTTTAAAACGGAATAATGATGTGGATTACCCCTTTAATAATTCCTTATTTAACGAATTATGGATTATTTTAAAAACTTTAAGCATATTGCGTTTCACAGTCTTCAGACTTAACTGCAACAGGTCGGCAGTCTGCTGGTAGGTCATTTTCCTGAAATAAGTGCAGTTGAGTATGGTTTTCCCCGGCTCCGGCAGTTGATGGATGATCTCACGCAGGGCCTCTATACGCTGTTCGTATTCCTCGGTCTCCCCGGGTGAATAGAAAGCTTGCGAGAGTTCCATCAGTGCTGTGTAGTTACGTCTCGCCTGATTGTGACGGAGCACGTCCAGGCATCTGTTACGGACAAGCATGTATAAATAAGAAGAGGTGGGTTGTTGCAGACAGTCATCCTCTCTCCATTTTTGCCATACTGTCGTGAAAGCCTCTGATACGACATCCTTTGCTTCCTCGTCGCTCTCCAAGAAAGTTACCGCATATAGAAACAGCTGGCGGTAGTACTTCTCATACAGAAGTTCCATCGCTTTCTCCCGTTTTTGGTATCTGCCGCTTTCCATTATCATCTCAAACTAAGGCCTTTGTTTTCAGTTAAGGTTCATCTCTTTTCATTACCTACTGAAAAATATTTTGCAAAAGTATTAAAAATCTGAACAAACGCGAAAGAATCCTTCGTTTTTATTTGCTGAACATATCGTTTTTTTGTAACTTTGGATAAGTTACAATGCACTCGGCATAAAAAATAAGTAAACTTATTTTGTTCTGCTCTCGTTTTTTTGTAACTTTGCCTCTTGTAGCGAAGATACATTGGCTTTGCTGAACGTAAAGTTCATTCTATGACAGACAACAGGAAAAGACTACCGGCTGAATGGGAACGGCAGTGGGGCGTGATGCTGACGTGGCCCCACGCTAAGACAGACTGGAATCCGTATCTGGAAGAGATTACGGATACCTATATTGAGATGGCTCGTGCCATCACCGATTATGAAGAATTATTAATCGTTACACCGGAACCAGAGCGTGTACAAGAACTCCTCGAGGATGAGATACCATTAGAACGGGTACATCTCATCAAGTGCGACACGAACGATACATGGGCACGCGACCACGGTTTTCTTACCCTCAGCGACGGCACCTGTCTGGACTTTTGCTTCAACGGATGGGGAGAGAAGTTTGAGGCAACACTCGACAATGATATCAACCGACAGCTATACCCGTTCTTGCAACAACACTATAGGGAAAAAGGGATCCCAACTGATTATCAGTCACATCTCGACTTCGTCTTAGAAGGTGGAAGTATTGAGAGTGACGGCAAGGGAACTCTCTTCACCACCTCCGACTGCCTGTTAGCGCCTCATCGCAACAACTTGACAAAAGAACAGTTGGAGAAGG
>JAEEGL010169909.1_pt1 | contig 12054 bp, 9 predicted proteins | sample 9134231 | NCBI WGS metagenome assembly JAEEGL01 (sample SAMN16246548, study PRJNA631951) | gut metagenome | biome: gut microbiome; feature: rumen; material: fiber-attached | host: Bos | place: Iran: Karaj | collected 2018-10
GCCGGTATCCGGATCGATCTCCCGAAGCATATCCATAGCCTCAAGATACTCCTCCGGAGTATAGTGTCTGTTCATCTCCCGCAGAACTTTCCCGGATCCGCTCTGCAGAGACAGATGAAAATGCATGCACAGTCTGTCTGTATGTGAAATCTTCGTCACAAAATCTCTGGTAACGATGCCGGGCTCCAGAGAACTCAGCCGGATTCTGAAATCTCCCGGTATCTCCGAAAGCTTCAGGATCAGATCTCCCAGTGAGCCTGTCTCCTCAGGGTCGGGAAACGTCCCTTTCTTCCCGTAAGAACTCACATGGATCCCCGTCAGGACGATCTCGTGATATCCGCCCCGGACAAGTCTCTCCGTCTCTTCAACACATTCCTGTACAGGTCTGCTCTTAAGCGGGCCGCGTACAAACGGGATAATGCAGTATGTGCAGAATTGGCGACAGCCGTCCTGGATCTTTAGAACAGCACGTGTTCTGTCCTGAACCTGTTCCTGAGAATGCACCGGAAAGTCACATTCCGGAAGCGGACGGCCTTTTATCCGCTCCTTAACGATCTCCGGGATCCGCATTTTATCGGCATTGCCTATATACAGATCCACTACACCGTCCGGAAGCGCTCCGGGGGACTCATCCGCATAACAGCCGGCAGCGATGATCAGAGCATCCGGAGAAAGCCTGCGCGCTCGGTGCAGAATCTGGCGGGATTTCCTGGCCGCGATCTGCGTTACAGTACAGGTATTTACAACATATACATCAGCCTGTTCCTCGAACGGTACGATCTGGGCACCGTCCGCAGCAAACATCTGCTGTATCTTCTCGGTCTCGTAACTGTTAACTTTACAGCCTAATGTATAGAATGCTGCTCTCACTTCGTCCTCACCGCTTCCAAGTCGTATTATAGACTATAATATCTCAATTATCAATGACTAAAGGAAAATTTTTTATTGACAATTCTGTAAAAAATCGCTAATATAGGGAACTGTTTCAGAAAAAAACATCCATTAACGGATATAAGGAGGTATAAATCTGATGAAAACCGTATCCGTTCTGCTCAATACGATCGACAAGGTTCGCAGTTTTGTTACAGCTGTCGCTGCTTTTCCCGGTGAAACCGACCTGAAAAGCGGCCGTTATACCGTTGACGCGAAGTCTATCATGGGCATTTTCAGCCTTGATCTGTCCCGTCCCATGGATCTGATTCTGCATGAAGACACAATCAGTCCGGAGCTTATGGAGGCTCTTAAGCCATATATATACGAACCGGAAAAACCGTAATTCCGGAAATAATACTTTGTATTTTATTAATTTCCAAGAGAATAATATCCGGAATAATCTCTGTTTTTTACAGATAAATAGAGATCACATTAAGGTTTACAAACAAATATTTTTCTGTATACTGTCAGAATCATTATAATTTTTACGGCATTTTCTTAAACAGGCTTCCTGCTGCCGCTTGCCGGCCGAAGGAAGCCTGTTTTTGTCTGTCTGTTCGTTTTATCAGGTTCAGTCTTTTTCAATCCGGAGATGAAGCTCATCCAGCTGCTTATCGTCTACCACCGAAGGCGCATCGCTCATCAGATCGGACGCGTCCTTGACCTTGGGGAAGGCAATGACGTCACGGATACTGTCTGTTCCGGCAAGCAGCATGATCATACGGTCAAGGCCGAATGCCAGTCCGCCGTGCGGAGGCGCACCGTATTCGAATGCTTCCAGGAAGAATCCGAATCTCTCTTTTGCTGATTCAGGTGTGAAACCGAGTGCTTCAAAGACCTTCTCCTGAATGTCGCTGCGATGGATACGGATGCTTCCGCCGCCCATCTCTACACCATCAAGAACCATATCATATGCTTTGGCTCTGACTCTCGCAGGATCCGAGAACAGATACGGCATATCATCCTCGTACGGCATCGTAAACGGATGGTGCATGGCCATATAACGGCCTTCCTCTTCGCTGTATTCGAACATCGGGAAATCGACGACCCAAAGGAGCTCGTGACGGTCCGGATCGATCAGGCCAAGCTCTCTGCCGAGCTGCAGTCTGACATTTCCAAGGGCATTGGATACTATACCCTTCTTATCGGCGCAGAAGAGAATCAGATCACCCTTCTCCGCGTCCGCTGCGCTTGTAAGCGCGGCAAGCTTCTCCTCACTCAGGAACTTCGCGATCGGGCTCTTGACAGTACCGTCCTCAAGCAGTGCGATCCAGGCAAGACCTTTTGCCTTGAAGAGCTTCGCGGTCTCCGTAAGGGCATCGATCTTTTTACGCGGCATACCGGCCTGTCCCTTGACGGTCAGGCAGCGGACGACTCCGCCGTCAGCGATCGTATTCTCAAATACTCCGAAACCGCAGCCGGCAGCCGCTTCGCTCACATCCTTGATCTGCATATCAAAGCGGAGATCCGGTTTATCGGAACCATACAGATCCATCGCGTCCTGCCAGGTCATATGGCGCAGCGGAAGCGCGATCTCCCAGCCGGCAACCTCATGGAAAACCTCGGCAATCATGCGTTCAGCCAGATCCATGACGTCATCCTGCTCGACAAAGGACATCTCGATATCGACCTGCGTGAATTCAGGCTGTCTGTCCGCGCGCAGATCCTCGTCGCGTAAGCACTTGGCCATCTGATAATAGCGGTCCATTCCGCCGATCATCAGAAGCTGCTTATAGAGCTGCGGGGACTGCGGCAGCGCGTAGAAAGATCCCGGATGGACACGGCTCGGAACCAGATAGTCCCTGGCGCCTTCCGGTGTGCTCTTGCAAAGCAGCGGCGTCTCGATCTCCGTGAATTCTTCATGATTCAGGAAAGTGCGCAGCGCCGTAACAGTCTGATGACGCAGGAAAAGATAATTCTGAATCTTGGGACGGCGCAGATCCAGATAACGGTACTTCAGGCGCAGATCTTCTCTTGTATCGACCTCGTCCAGGATCTGGAAAGGTGTCGTTTTCGCAGAAGAAAGAATATGGATATCCTCTGCCGCGATCTCAACCGCGCCTGTCGCAAGCTTCTCGTTGACCGCGCCTTCTCTCGCCTGTACGGTGCCGGTAAGCGCGATAACGTATTCGGAGCGAAGGGTTGCGGCCTTTTCAAAAACGGCCGGATCCGCGGTTTCCTGGGAAAGCACTGCCTGTACGATACCCTTCTTGTCCCGGATATCGATAAAAATCAGGCTGCCTTTATTACGGGCTCTCTGTACCCAGCCCATGACTGTGATCCTCTGTCCGATATGCCCGGGTCTGACCTCTCCACAGTAAAGAGAACGTTTCATCCCGTTCAGTGATTCTTCTGTCATTTCAGTAACGCGCTCCATTCCTCAAGATTCCGGTAAGAGATCTCTCTGGTCTCACCGGTTGCCATTTCTTTAAGGGCAGCTTTGCCGCCCGCAAGCTCATCTTCGCCAAGAACCATCGTATACCGGGCGTTCTTCTTGTTGGCGTATTTCATCTGCGCCTTAACACTGCGTCCGGACAGATCATTCTCTGCGGAAATACCGAGACTGCGCAGTCTGTAGGTCAGTACGGAAGCTTCCTTGGCCGCTTCGTCACCACGGTTTGCGATATAGACGAAAAGCGGGTCAGGCTGCGGCACTTCGACTCCTGCCGCCTCCATGGACATCAGGATACGTCCGATTCCCGTCCCGAATCCGACTGCCGGAACCGGATCGCCGCCGAGCTCCTCAATCAGGTGATCATATCGTCCGCCTCCGATAACGGTGCTCTGCGCGCCGATATCACCGCAGATGCATTCGAAAACGGTCCTGGTATAGTAATCCAGTCCGCGTACAATACCGGGATCCACGATATACGGAATATCCATCGCCGTAAGCAGATCTTTGACCTTGTCAAAATGTACCTGGCAGTCATCGCACAGGAAGTCCAGCATGGACGGAGCTCCGGCGACGATTTCTTTACAGGTGGGAACCTTGCAGTCCAGGATTCTTAACGGATTCCGGGAAAGACGTTCCCGGCAGTCTTCACACAGCCCGTCTTTGTATTTGTTCAGATAAGCTGTCAGATTCTCGTTGTAAACTTTGCGGCACTTGGGACATCCGAGTGAATTGATGTGCAGGCCGACGTTTTTCAGTCCAAGCCTCTTAAGCAGTGAATACGCAATGGAAATCACTTCCGCATCCGCGTACGGGGACTCCGCGCCGTAAAGCTCCACGCCGAACTGCGTAAACTGTCTCTCGCGTCCGGCCTGCGGCTTCTCATAGCGGAAGCACGGCGTGATGTAATACAGTCTGGTCGGCTGGGGATCGGCGTACAGATTGTGCTCCAGATAAGCACGGGCCGCACCGGCGGTTCCTTCCGGCTTAAGTGTGATGCTGCGTTTTCCTTTGTCCTCAAAGGTGTACATCTCTTTCTGAACAATATCTGTCGTATCGCCTACGCCGCGCTGGAAGAGCTCTGTATGCTCAAACATCGGTGTACGGATCTCTCCGTAATGCCATGCTTTCATCAGAGAAGCGATCTCCGACTCGACATAATGCCACCGGTCCATCTGCGCGCCGTAGATGTCCCCTGTTCCTCTGGGAGCCTGCGTAATCATGGGAAGTCCTCCTTAAAATCTGATTCCTCTGTCTTTACAAAACAGTCCGTTTCGTCTACAATATCTGTACAGGATTTTTCCTTGTAAATCTCTACCTACAGGAAGCAGCGAAATGGATACTCAGCAAAACGATTTTACCTTAAATAAACTGATCTTACTCTATGTGATCCGGGAGAAAGGCCTGATCAGCCGTCCGGATCTGTCGGATTATGTGATCTATCATAAATATATGGATTATTTCCAGATGGATCAGCTTCTCTCCGAACTGGAAGCGTCCCGGCTGATCCTCTCTTCCGAGAGTGACCGCCAGATCCGCTACAGCATCACCCGTCAGGGAAGCGAAACTCTGGATCTCTTCCAGCTCCGGATTCCTCACAGCACACGCCGCGAGATCCTGGAGTATGCTGAGATCGACGCGATCGAGCGCTCTTCCACGATGGGACTTGACGTCTCCCTTGAACAGGAGTCCGACGGACGTTATGCCGTTACCTGCCATGTGCGGGATTACGATACGCACCTCTTCGAACTGGTTTTTCACGTCAGTTCTCAGGAAGAAGCCGCTGAGATCCGCAGACGCTGGCTCGAACGCGGCCTTGTCCTCTACCGCAATCTCATGAACGGTCTGAATTCTGATTCGTAATCAGTTCCCAGACTTCGTCCCTGCCCGCTTTCGTTTCCGATGAGAACGGGATCAGCAGTTCATCCTGCCGCAGATCCAGGCCTTTCCGTATGACGGAAAGGCTTTTTTGCTGCTGCATCCGGCTGAGCTTGTCCGCCTTGGTCGCGATCACGACCGGACTGTAGCCGCAGCTCCGGATAAAGTCCAGCATCATCTGATCGTTGCCTGAAGGCTCTCTGCGGATATCGACCAGCAGGAAGAGCCTGAGAATCTCCCGTCCGGACCGCAGATACTTATCCGTCACTTTGGAGAAACGCTCCTGCTCTGCCTTACCGGCCGCCGCGTAGCCATACCCCGGAAGATCCACGAACATCCATGTATTCTCGACGGAATAGAAGTTAACTGTCACTGTCTTACCCGGCGAAGAACTGACGCGTGCCATCTTCTTCCGGTTCAGCAGACAATTGATGAGTGAAGATTTGCCGACATTGGACTTACCGGCGAAAACAACTTCCGGCAGCTTCTGCTCCGGGATCTGACGGGGTACCGCGCAGACCGAAGCAAGCGTCACATTGTGGATCTCCATCATGCTTCTGCGCTCTTGCCGCCGCGGAAACCGATCACGACGTTCTCAAGGATCGTGTCGATATGCGTCACAAATCGGATCTTCATGTCTTTTGTCACATGTTCCGGCAGCTTCTCCACGTCTTCGCGGTTCAGTTCCGGCACATAGACTTCCATAAGCCCCTTCTCACGGGCTGCCAGAAGCTTTTCCTTAAGTCCTCCGATCGGCAGTACCCTTCCGCGCAGACTCAGTTCACCGGTCATCGCGATATCACTGCGGACCTTCAGTCCGGACAGCGCCGAATACATCGCTGTAGCCATCGTAACGCCCGCGCTTGGACCGTCCTTCGGTACGGCTCCTGCAGGAATATGGATATGCAGATCATGTCCTTTATAGAACTCTGCGTCCTTCCCGTCGATCGGGTATCCGCGGACCACACTGAGAGCGATCTGAGCGGATTCTTTCATTACACCGCCCATCTGGCCGGTCATCTCCAGATGTCCGCTGCCGGTAAGAACCGCGGTCTCAATCGTCAGGACTTCTCCGCCGAGCGCTGTCCAGGCAAGGCCGTTAACAACGCCTGCCTCCGGATTCCTCTTCTCGGAATCCTCGATAATCGGCGGATCTTCCATAAGGGATGCCAGATTTTTCTCCGTCACACGGATACCGTTCTCGCCTTTCTCAACGATTGCAACGGAAGCTTTGCGGCAAAGCGACCCAAGCAGACGCTCGAGCTCGCGCACACCGGCTTCCCGTGTATATTCCGTAATTATACGGCTGATAACAGGACGTGTAATCTTCATCTGCGCGGCTTTCAGTCCGTAAGCCGCACGCTGTCTCGGCAGCAGATACTTAACGGCGATCTCGAGCTTCTCCTCACGGGAATAGCTCTCCATCTCGATGATTTCCATTCTGTCGACAAGCGGCAGCGGGATTCCCTCAAGCGTATTCGCGGTCGTGATGAAAAACACATCGGACAGGTCGACCGGAAGCTCCAGATACGTATCGCGGAAAGCCGAGTTCAGCGAGTTGTCAAGTACTTCCAGCAAAGCGGCTGTCGGGTCGCCCCGCAGGTCCGAAGCCATCTTGTCCACTTCATCCAGCAGCATGACCGGATTGGCCTGCTTGGCCTGGATCAGTGCATTCACGATACGTCCGGGCATCGCTCCGACATAGGTCCTGCGGTGGCCGCGGATCTCAGCCTCGTCGCGCACGCCTCCAAGAGATACTCTTACAAACGGACGGTTCAGCGATTCAGCAATCGATGATGCAACGGAAGTCTTCCCGATTCCCGGAGGGCCGACAAGGCAGAGCACCGGACACGGGAGATCAGCTTTCAGCTTACGCGCCGCGGCAAACTCCACGACACGGTCTTTTACGCGTTTCATGCCGTAATGCGCCTCATCAAGGCCTTTGCGCACCGATACGGTATCGGCGTTCTGCACAGCCTTGTCCGTCCACGGAACCGACGCGACTCTCTCCAGATAGTCTTCGATCAGTCCGTACTCCGGAGACATCGGCTGCATATTCTCAAGTCTTTTCTGCTCAAGACGGATCTTATCCGTGACATCCTTGGGAACCTCAGGGTTCTGCAGAAGCTCTGCGATCCTCGGATCCATATCGTCCGAACCCGGCTCATCACCCAGCTCCCGGCGGATGATCTCAAGTTCTTCCCGGAGGAAGCTCTCCTTCTGGATATCACGCATCTCGCGGCCGACCTGCTGCTGCAGATTTCTCCGCATCTCCGAGATTTTTTTCTCCCGATCGATTCTCGCAAGGATCTTGCCGGCACGGATCTGCGGATCCGTCTCCAGATAGAGATCCATGCGGCTGAACTCGGACTCGGGCAGATTCGCCGCGATCACGTCTGCTACAGCACCCATCTCGTTCAGATGGGAAGCGACATACAGCGCATGCGGAACCACATCCGTATTCTGGGCATAATCGCGGAAAGCTTCTTTCAGCATACGGCACATCGCGATCTCGGTATCCGTATCGTAGACGGTCTCCTCAATCGGGACGGCTTCAGCTTCATAATATGGCTTGCGCGTATCAAAACGAAGCAAACGGTACCGTCTCCCGACAAGACCCAGGACTCGGACATCCTTCTGCTCCTTGAATACCTTCTCGATTTTCATGGAAACAACGACGTCCCACAGATCATCCATCTCCGGATTCTCGATCGTCTCGTTCTTCTGAATCCCGAGATAGACCATGGTACCGAGGGACATCGCCCGTTCCAGTGCCCGCAGAGACTGCGGACGGAAAACTTCAAAATTGACATTCTGCCCGGGGTATACGACAAATCCCCTGATCGGCAGGATCGGCAGCTTTAACGCGTCTGCCGGGACGGGCTCTTTTCTTTGCATTTCTTCCATCTTATGGCTCTGTTCTTTCCGGAAAAAGCTTACCGCGGAACATTCAGGCGGTCTGTTCACTCTCCGTCTGTTTCAGTCTGCGGCGGTCCTTCTTTGAAGTAATGCCTTCAATAATCTGTGCCTTTTCCTGCTTGAGTACGACATTCTTGGTGATGACACAGCGTTCTGCTCTGTCCATCGACGGGATCTCATACATGACGTCTTCCATTACGCCTTCGATGATCGCCTTAAGCCCGCGCGCTCCGGTGTTGCGAAGCAGGGCTTCGTGCGCGATCTCCGTCAGAGCATCGTCTTCAAATGTAAGCTCCACGCCGTCCATGGCAAGGAGCGACTGATACTGTTTAACGAGCGAATTCTTAGGCTCCGTCAGAATCCTGACAAGCGCTTCTTCGCTCAGATCCTGCAGTGTGACCATAACCGGCAGGCGTCCGACAAATTCGGGGATCAGTCCGAATTTCAGCAGATCCCTGGGCTCAAGCAGCTTCAGGATATCCGCCTCATCGACCTTTGAATCATTCTTCGCAAGGAATCCCATCGTCTTCTCGTTGGTTCTCGCTTTGATGATCTTGTCCATGCCGTCAAAAGCTCCGCCGCAGATAAAGAGAATGTTGGTCGTATCGATCTGAATGAATTCCTGCTGCGGATGCTTGCGTCCGCCCTGCGGAGGCACGGAAGCAACCGTGCTCTCTAAGATCTTAAGCAATGCCTGCTGTACGCCTTCACCGCTGACATCCCGGGTTATCGAAGGGTTCTCGGACTTGCGGGCAATCTTGTCGATCTCGTCAATATAGATGATACCGAGCTCTGCTCTCTCGATATCATAATCCGCCGCCTGAATCAGCTTCAGCAGGATATTTTCAACGTCCTCGCCGACATAACCTGCTTCCGTCAGAGATGTCGCGTCCGCGATCGCGAACGGAACATTGATGATCTTGGCAAGTGTCTGGGCAAGATATGTCTTGCCGCTTCCGGTCGGTCCCAGCATAACGATGTTGCTCTTCTGAAGCTCAACGTCATCCGTAACCATACCGGCGCGCTTGGCGAAAACTCTCTTATAGTGGTTGTATACGGCTACGGAAAGAGCCTTCTTGGCACTCTCCTGTCCGATCACGTATTCATCCAGAAAAGACTTGATCTCTTTGGGCGTCATGAAATTGGTAGCGGCGCCGCGGTCAATAGCCGGCTCCTCTGCCGCCATCTCTTTGGTCATGATGTCTGAGCACAGAGCGATACACTGATCACAGATATATACACCGTTGCCCGCGACCATTCTCTTGACCTGATCCGAACTCCTGCCGCAGAAGGAGCAGATGACTTTCTTTCTTGAATCTGTCTTGCCTGCCATATTCTGTTGATTGTCCTTTCCTGATTAAGGTGCCTTGTGTCAGGGCTTTGTGATGATGGAGTCTACGATACCGTAAGCTACGGCTTCCTCAGCGGTCATCCAGTTGTCTCTCTCTGTATCCTGCTCGATAACAGAGATCTCCTTACCGGTATTCTCGCTCAGAATCTGATTCATGCGCTTCTTGATCCTTGCGATATGTTCCGCCTGGATCTTGATATCGGTAGCCTGTCCCTGCATGCCGCCGCTCGGCTGATGGATCATGACCTCCGCGTTCGGGAGAATATATCTCTTGCCCTTGGCTCCTCCGGCCAGCAGGAAAGCTCCCATGCTCGCGGCCATGCCGACGCAGTACGTCGCAACGTCCGCGTGCACCATCTGCATTGTGTCATAGATGCCCATGCCGTCGCTGATGGATCCACCGGGGCTGTTGATATAGAAAGCGATATCCTTATCCCTGTCCACGGAGTCAAGATACAGAAGCTGTGCGATCACAAGGCTCGCGGTCGTGCTGTTTACCTCTTCCGACAGGAAAATGATCCGGTCCTGCAGTAGTCTGGAATAGATATCGTAGCTGCGCTCGCCGCGGCTTGACTGCTCGATAACATAGGGAATGGAAAGTACATTCTTGAAATTATCCATCACTTGGCCTCCTTATAATAGTCAATAGGGACTGGGCGCACGCGCTCAGTCCCGGATGATTCTCTAATCAGATGATTGCTTTATGCTTCTTTGGACTCCGCAACCAGAAGCTCCTGGGCTTTTCTGGTCTTCAGTTCATCCTTCATGCGGTCCTTTTCCGCCTCAGAGATCGTCGCGCTGAGCTTGTCCTTCTCCATCTTGTACATGTCGGCAAGACGTTCGATCTCCTTGTCCACATCCTCGTCTGTTACTTCCAGACCCTCGGCCTTGACGATTGCGTCAAGCACGAGTGAATTCTTGATGGAAGTCTCAGCGTCCGGGCGGACATTCGCGCGAAGCGCCGCGATGTTGGAACCGGTCATCTGAAGGTACTGATCCATGGAGATTCCCTGATACTGCAGGTTGTTGGCGAAATTCTGGATCATGCTGTCCGTCTGTTCGTCAATCATGGCCTCGGGAATGTCCATCACGGCATTCTCTACAGCCTTCTTCAGAAGCTCGTCGGCGCGCTTGTCGTCGGCAGCTTTCTGACGGCTGTCAAGAAGCTTCTTCTGGATATCGTTCTTGTACTCTTCCAGAGTCTCAAATTCGGAATAATCCTTAGCGTAATCATCATCCAGGACCGGGAGTTCCTTAACCTGGATCTTATGCAGAACAACCTTGAAAGCAGCTGCCTTGCCGGCAAGCTTCTCCTGGTAGTTCTCCGGGAAAGTAACGTTTACGTCGAAAGCGTCATCAATATTATGTCCGACGATCTGCTCCTCGAAAGTATCGACGAAGCTGTGGCTGCCGAGCACCAGCTTGTAGTTCTCGGACTTGCCGCCGTCAAAAGCCTCTCCGTCAACATATCCGTCGAAATCGATCGTTACGGTGTCTCCGTCGGCCGCCGCACGGTCCGTCACGTCTACCAGGCGGGAATTCCTCTCGGCTTCCTGCTTCAGCTGATCCATGACGTCGTCCTCGGTAACCGCGATGGTCTCCTTCTCGGCGACCAGTCCCTTGTACTCTCCAAGGGTAACCTCAGGACGGACAGCCAGTGTAGCCTTAACGATAACGGGCTCGCCCTTCGTAATCGTATCCAGCTCGATCTGCGGACGGGAAACCGCGTCAACCTCAAGCTCGTCAAGTGTCTTGGTATACAGATCCGGAAGCACGTCGTTTACGGCATCCTCATAGAAGACCTCTTCACCGTAGTAGCGCTCAACCATCTTAAGGGGAGCCTTGCCTTTACGGAAACCGGGAATCGCGATCTGATTCTTCTGCTTGTTGTATACACGCGCGATTGCCTTATTGAAATCCTCCGGGCTTACCTCCATCGTAATCCGGACCATATTATGTTCGAGCTTTTCCAACTGACTCATTGTGGTATCCTCCTGAAAATATCTTGACGCATCTCTATCATCTGTACAACACGTCCATCGTAATATTATATAGGCTTATTTCCTGTAAGTCAAGCCTTTTTTGAGAAATCATCGGGGCCGGCCCAAGGATCTCTCTCCTGTTCCTCATCGGGAACCGTAAAACCTTCCATCAGGCTCTGGGTTCTCTGCATCGCAGTCTGCTCCTGATTGATCAGATACACAGTCGCGGCGATCGAAATCAGGAAATTCGGCAGATTTCCGATAACTCCGAGCAGACCCGAAGTGATGCACAGAAGTGCCGGACGGGATGCCAGGACAAAGAACGAAGAAGTCAGCGTCTGAAGAATCAGTGTAAACAGTGAATTGATGATGACGCAGGTCAGAATCAGCGTGACCGCTCTGCCGGCACGTCCACGGATAATGGAGGCGGCATACTTGAACGCGTCTATTCCCTTATATGGACGGACCGATGCAGCCGATACCGCATAATAGTACTGAATCGTCCAGTAAGCCGCGACAATCGCGAGAGCCAGCATCATCATCAGAAAGAACCCGAAAGAAACCAGCAGAAACGCCAGCAGCAGAATGGCTGCGATTCC
>JAEEGL010844998.1_pt1 | contig 12054 bp, 11 predicted proteins | sample 9134231 | NCBI WGS metagenome assembly JAEEGL01 (sample SAMN16246548, study PRJNA631951) | gut metagenome | biome: gut microbiome; feature: rumen; material: fiber-attached | host: Bos | place: Iran: Karaj | collected 2018-10
CGAATGTCATCAATGTCCGGATGGACAAGATGAAGCATCCCAACGGAAAAGACTTCTATGCTCCCTGGATTCCGATCATCATCCCCGTCAACCCTTAATGAACGATAAATTATGAAAGCAGAATACATCAAACCTGAAACCCTGACCGTCGAGATCGAGCTGGAAAACGCCGTCATCTGCGTATCCGGCAATTCCCTTTTCGGGAATCCGGGCGTCGACGACCGGGACTATGAAGAAGACTAACTGAAACTTCTTCCATCTATTTGAATAGCAGAAACTAACGTAGAGCGCCTTCCTGGCTGCTCCTGACGTTTTTCCTTAAGCGGCAATACCAACATCTTGGTATTGCCGCTATGTTTTCGGCCCCGTATCTTTGCGCCTCCAAAAATGAATCTTTGATAAGAATGGGACCGATTATATCATGTGAACACCTGACCCATTGGTATGGGAAAAGGAAGATCTACGAAGATCTCAATTTCGAGGTGGCGCCCGGCCGTATCGTCGGCCTGCTGGGCAAGAACGGCACCGGCAAGACCACCACGATCAATATCCTGATGGGGTATCTCAAACCCCGCTCCGGCTCCTGCCGCATCTTTGGCGAGCCCGTGCAATCCGTTTCTCCGCTGACGCGCCAGCGCATCGCGCTCCTGCTGGAGGGGCACGTCCAATATTCCTATATGACCATCGAGCAGGTCGAGCGCTTCTACAGCGCGTTCTATCCCAAATGGAACCGGGATGCCTACTACGGCCTGATGAAGAAACTCAAGGTGGCGCCCGGGCAGAAAATCTCCCGGATGTCCAACGGCCAGCGGTCCCAGGTGGCCCTGGGCCTGATCCTCGCCCAGAATGCCGACCTGCTGGTGCTGGACGACTTCTCCCTGGGCCTGGATCCCGGCTACCGCCGCCTGTTCTGCGAATACCTCCGCGACTACGCCAAGGCGGAGGGAAAGACCGTCTTCCTGACCTCCCACATCATCCAGGACCTGGAGAAACTCGTGGACGAAGTCATCATCATGGACTACGGCAGCATCCTGGTCCAGGAAGATGCCGCTTCGCTGATGGCCCGCTACCCCGGCATGACGCTCGAAGACATTTTCATTGAACTGACCGGCAAGTATTGATATGGAGAAGATGATTATCTATAAGGAATGGCTCAAGACACGCTGGGTCCTGCTGGGAATCCTGCTGGTGCTGGGAGCCATCACGTTCTACTGTTTCCTGAACCTGTCCAAGGTGGTCGAGATCCGGGGCGCCGAGCTGCTGTGGGAAGCGCTGGTCGGCAAGGACACTGTCCTGACCGAAATCCTGCGCTATCTGCCGGTGGCGGCGGGTGTCCTGCTGTCTGCGGCCCAGTTTGTCCCGGAAGTGGCGCAGAAGCGCCTGAAACTGACGCTCCACCTCCCCTATCCCCAGGGGCGGATGCTCCTGGACCTGGTCCTGTACGGCCTGGGGGTCCTGTCCGTGCTGTTCCTGCTCCAGGCTGTGGTCGCGGGCGCGATCCTGTCGCGCTGGGTCGTCTGGGAACTCGTCGCGCGCATCCTGCGCACGATGGCCGTCTGGTACCTGGCCGGATGGGCCGCCTACCTGTTCACGGCAGCCATCTGCCTGGAACCGACCTGGAAGATGCGCGCCCTGGAGGCCCTCGTGGCTGCCGGGCTGTTCGTCCTCCTGTTCAAGAGCCCCATCCCGGAGGCCTACAATGGCTTCTTCCCCTTCTTATTGGTATATGTCCTTCTGTCCGTGTCCCTGCTTTATTACGGCGTGGCGCGCTTCAAGGAGGGTAAACAAGACTGATGCATATGAAACTGACCGGAAAGATATTCTTGTGGGCGTCCGTCCTGCTGCTGGTCCTCTGGGTGCTGCCCTGGCTGTACCAGCTGATCAGCCTGAAAGGCTATTCGTCCCCGTTCACCCTGTATAGCTGCACGGTGCACGACTTCACCGCGCTCAACCGCGACGGCGGCAAGGAACTGCGTTTCCTGGACCGCAACGGCAATCCCCACGGCGAAGAGGCGCAGCCGACCTTCTATGCCTCCGTCCTCGCTTCCAAGGGCACGCTTCCCGACACGCTCGAAGGCCGGAAAGTCACCCTGGAGGAGATCGAGCGCAATTCCGTGATCGCGACCTCCGACCCCAAGGACGTCAACCGCACGAAGGCTCCTGTCTATCTGCTGATGGAGAGCGTCCCCGTCCGTCTGGAACTGCAGGATCCCGAAGAGGCCCTGGTCTCCCGTCGCGACGGCATCTACATCTACCGGCTGGCCGACAACGCCCTGCTCCAGGGCAAGACGGACAGCCTCAACACGGCGCTGCGCGCGCTGGATTTCGCCTTCCCGGCGAAACTTTTCGCGGGCAACCCGTCCCACCGCAAGGAATATGACGAAGGCTGGCTGGTCACGGACGCACGCGACCGCGTGTTCCAGATCAAGCAGACGGCGGGCGTCGTGTCCGTGCGCCCCTTCCCCGCAACCGCGGACCTGGGGGTCAGCTTCCTGCTGGTGACCGAATTCGAGAACCACGCCACCCTGGCCTATATGACCGGCCGGGACGGCTTCCTGTATATGCTCCGTCCGGACGGCGAGGTGATCCGCACCGAGGTGCCGTTCGATGCGCGCCGCGAAGACCTGCTCGTGGTCGGCGACCTGTTCTACTATACCGTCAAGGTCTCGACCGGCACCGGAGAGCGCTTCTATGCCCTGCGCACGGAGGATTTCTCCCTGGTGGACACGATGGAGCGGGCCTATCCGCAGGGTTTCTCCCTGCCCGGCATCCGCTTTACGTCCCAGGATGACAGCTGGGTGAAACTGCGCCTGCGGGGACTGCGGGACTAAAACGACGGCCGTGAGAAAGACCTGGCTATACCTCTTGCTGACCGTGATCGGCTGCCTTCCGGCGGCCGGCCAGGACCGTCAGGCCTGCCGGATCCTGGACAGCGGATCGGGTGAAGCGGTGGCCGGGGCCGTCGTCGCTGCCGGCAAGGTGTGGGCGGTGACGGATTCGCTGGGCGTCTTTGTCCTCCAGGACACGGCTCCGGCAACGTCCCTGACCATCACCTGCCTGGGCTACAAGACGGCAACCGCTTCCTATGCGCCGGGCACCGTGTACCGCCTCCAGCCCGACTTCTACTCGCTTCGCGAGGTCGTGGTCACGGCCAAGGAGGAAAAGGGCGTCACGGCGGCCTCCGTCATCGGCAAGGATGCGATCGGGCATATCCAGCCGTCCAGCCTCAAGGACGTGCTGGAACTGCTGCCGGGCGGCCGGGCGGCCGATCCCGCGCTCGCCGGTCCGCAGGTCGTGAACCTGCGCAGCGCGGCTTCCATTTCCGAGAAATATGCGACATCGGCCCTGGGCACGGCCATCCTGGTGGACGGCCGGCCCGTCGGCAACGACGCCAACCTGCAATATACGCCGGGATACAGCAACCTCGGCTCCGATTTCGTGAATTACGGCACGGACCTGCGGACCCTTTCCACCGAGGACATCGAATCCGTGGAAGTGGTGCGCGGCATCGCCTCCGTCGAATATGGCGACCTGACGAGCGGCCTGCTCAAGGTCGTCCGCAAGAAGGGCGGGAACGGCGTGCGCGCCCGTTTCAAGTCCGACATGAGTTCCAAACTCCTCTACGCCGGCAAGGACTTCCAGTGGGGCAGATATACCCTGAACGCTGGCGTCAACTTCCTGGATTCCCGCTCGGATCCCCGCAATCCCCGGCAGAACTACAAACGGCTTACCGGCACCCTGCGCGGGACCGTGACCTGGACGGGCCGTTTCAAGGGCGTCCTGGACTGGTCGTTTGACTATACGGGTTCGTTCGACGACGAGAAGAGCGACCGCGATCTCGATTTCGGCTCCCTGGGGCCCGTGGAGACGTACAAATCCAGCTACAACCGCTTCGAAGCCGGCGCCGGATTCAACCTGTCGGCCCGTGAGGACGGCAGCGTGTTCCGGAACTGGAATACCACCCTGTCCGTGTCCCTGTCCAACGACCGCATCGACCGCTGGAAATACAACATCGGCGGCGCGGAGGAGCCGTTCGTGACGGCCGCCGAACCTGGCGAATGGGATGCGGTCATCCTGCCTGTCCGCTATGAATCCACGATGCAGGTGCTGGGCAAGCCGTTCTATGTGTTCCTGAGCTCCGTGGTGAACCTGAAAGCCGGCGTCCACAAGATCAAGGCCGGCCTGTCGTGGAACCTCGACAAGAATTTCGGGGCCGGTTCCGTTTTCGATGTCACCCGTCCCTTCTCCACGCTGATCAGCTCGCGCCCCCGTCCTTATTATGACATTCCTGCCACGCACCAGCTGTCCCTCTTCGCCGAGGAGAGCGGCAGGCATCCGCTGGGCAAAGGCTCGGTGGAATGGGCGGCCGGTGCGCGCCTGAGCGCACTTGCCGGTGCCGGCAGCGCGTACAGCATCAACTGGCGGCCCTATCTGGACCCGCGCGCCAACCTGCGCTACAACTTCCCCGTCACCGTGCTGGGGGAGCATCTGTTCGAATCCGGCATCTATCTGGGCGCCGGCCTGCACTCCAAGTTCCCGACGATGGAGATGCTCCATCCGGATCCGCTCTACGGCGAGATCCAGCAGTTCAACTACTGGCCGGTCGAGCGGAATCTCCGCCGGGTGAACTACCTGGTTTACAAGGTCCTCCCTGTCAACTACGGACTCGGTCCGGCCCGCAACCTCAAGTTCGAACTCGGTTTCGACGCTTCCTGGAACGGATTCAGTTTCTCCATCGACGCGTTCCTGGAGGACATGACCACCGGCTTCCGCCACAGCAGCCGCTACGAGAACCACGTCGCGCGCAAATACGACGCCTCCGGCATCGACAAGTCCACGCTCACCGGACCGCCTTCGCTGGAGGGGCTCCCCTACCAGCTGGACACCGTCCTGCATGCCTACAGCGTGTCCGCCAACGGCTCCCAGACCCGCAAGACCGGCATCGAGTTCACCTTCTCCTCGCCGCGCATCCCGGCCATCAACACCCGGATCACGGCCAACGGTGCCTGGTTCGTCACGAAGAATACCAACAGCACGCCGGATTACTACATCCCGTCCAACCTGATCGAGGGCAAGCGGTATCCCTACATCGGCGTCTACCAGGTCAACGAAGGCAGTACCTTCACCGACCTCAATACCAACATCATCCTGGACACCCAGGTGCCTGCGCTGGGCCTGATCCTGACGACGTCGGTCCAGACGGCCTGGTTCAGCAACCACTATCCCCTGACCCGTTCCTTCTATCCGGAATCCTACCTGGACAAGGATCTCGTCGAGCATCCCTTCACCGAGGCGGACGCGCAGGATCCGGTGCTCCGCTACCTGGTCCGCGACGAATCCGGCAGCAGCTACGACTACCTGACGCCGTTCGCCACCTACATCAACCTCAAGGCGACCAAGAAGTTCTACCACGACAAGCTGTCCTGTTCGCTGTTCGTGAACCGCCTGCTGGCCGTGACGCCGGATTATTATATGAACGGCGCCTTCGTGCGCCGCGCCTCCACGCCCTATTTCGGGATGGAACTGAATTTCAATTTATGAGAAGGATCCTCATCATACTGACCGGCGCCCTCGCCCTCCTCACTTCCTGCGTGAAAAACGCCGGGCAGGACATCTACTGCGAGGTGACCGTGGAGGCGGTGCTGCCTTCCGGGCAGGACATCGTGGCGCTCAAGATCGACAATGCGCAGCCCGGCAACTATTTCCGCGACCTGAACACCGGCCAGGAATACGATATTCCCATCTTCGTGGACGGCAAGTGCCGGATGAAGGTGCTCAAGGGCGTTTATCTCGTTTCGTTCGACGGCCTGGCCGCCCTGGCGGACGGCAGCGCATGCCGGGTCCGCTCCGCTGAATATTCGACCTCGCTCAACGCCGTCAACCTGGTCGGAGACCGGGCGGAACTTCTTATTCATCTGATTGTCCTGCAATGAGATATTGTATTTCCATAATCACCGCCTTGCTGCTGGCGCTTCCTTTGTCCGCCCAGCAGCCCGTCCGCGAACAGGGGCAGTCGCTGCTCTTCCTGCCGGAAGGCGACTTCACCCGCGCGGAAGCGGGATGCCGGGTCCGTTCCGAAGACGAGGCCTTCCTGCCCGCCGAAGGGCGCGGCCTGGTCCAGGGCGAGTTCCTGCTGACGGCCCGCCACCGGCTCGACAGCCTGAGCCGCGTCGAGGGCTCCGCCGGCTACGAACGCGGCGTCAAGCGCTCCGTCTGCTGGAACACCTCCTCCGACTGGGCGCTGCTGGCCCCGTATGTGACGCTGGACACGCTGGGCGGCGATCTACAGAAGGAACAATACACCTTCCGGGCCCGCTATGCCCGCCGGATCGGAAAGGCTTTCGCCACCGGCGCCGTCAGCTACCGGGCCCTCCACGAATACCGCGATTTCGACCCGCGCCCGCGCAACGTCACCGCCGACCTGGAGATCCTGGCGGGCGGAGGCCTGCAGGCCGGCCGCTCCGTCCTGTCGCTCGAAGCCGGATACCGGAAATATCACCAGAACGGCGACATTTCCTTCATGGATCCGCGCGGGAACAATACGGCCGTGTTCCACTGGCTGGGCCTGGGCAGCCACTATGCCCGTCTCTCCCCTTCACTCGGCATCCGCTTCCGCGGAGAAGGCTTCTCGGCCGCCCTGCGGCTGGAACCGCTTGCCGGCACGGGCTGGACGGGCCGCCTGTCCTACACCTGGCTGGACATCGTCCGCCACGCGAAAGGCCAGAACGAAGCGCCGATGAGCAGCCTCCTGCACCAGGACCTGACGCTCAGCGGAGGCTACAAATGGCAGCACGCGAGCGTGTCCGCCGACCTCTCCTACCGCCTCAGACAAGGCACGGAGCATGTCCTGGACGGGGTCGGCTCCTATCTTTCGCTGGCGGAGCTGACGCTCTACCGCGAGCCCTCCTTCGAGGCGGCCCTGTCCGGCACCGTCGAATCCGGCGCGTGGACCTGGGCGCCGTCCGCCCGCTTCGTGCGCCGGACGGCCGAAGGCCTCTATCCCGCAAGGGATTTCTCCCTGTCCTATGCGGAAATGCTGTTCGCGACTGCCTACAGCGCCCATCCGGAGGGCCCCTGGGCCTTCGACGCCGGGCTGTCGCTGGGCGGCCATTTCACGCTTGCCGGCGGGTACCATATTCCCGCGTCCCTGCTGGACGAGCGGTTCCAGGCCTACTACGACACGCTCTACGGGCGCTTCTCGGACCACGCCGCTTCCGGCACCCTGCGGGGCTCCGTCTCCCGCCGCGTGGCCGGCGACCTGTGGCTCCGCCTGGCCGCTGAAGCCGGCTACACCCATTATTTCACCGGGCACCGGCGGACCGATGCCCTCCTGACCCTTGGAATTATTTTTTAGTGTGTAATTATAAAGCTGTTATGAAAAGAATTGTTTCTGTATTCCTGATTGCCCTTTGCGCAATCGCCTGCAACAAGATCGAAGATCCCCGCGCCGCCTTCCCCTCCTCCAGCCTGGAGGTGAGCTTCGCCGGCGGCGACGACATCACCGTCGAACTCCAGGCCAACCGTGCCTGGACCATCACGACCGACGGCCAGGACTGGTACACGGTCGAACCCCTTTCGGGCGAAGGCGATGCCACGCTGACCTTCCACGTCAAGGCGCTGGAGCAGGTTGCCGCCCGCACCGCGACCATCACCGTCACGGCCGAGACGAGCGTGACCACGCTTTCGCTGGTCCAGGGCCTTCCCGACGCCGCCAGCGTGTCGGCCAGCTCGTTCCTGATCGAAGAGGTGTTCTTCACCGGCTTCCTGCCTGAAGGCGCTTCCAGCTCCGACATGATCGACGGCGACCAGTACATCAAGATCACCAACAACACGGACAACCTGCTGTATGCCGACGGCCTGTCGATCTGCTTCACCACCTACGATTCGCAGACCTCGGACAACGGCTCTTACTGGCTCGGTCCCGAACTGCCCGAACACATCGGCGTCGGCGACATCTACCGGATCCCCGGCAAAGGCACGGACGTGCCCGTCCTCCCCGGTCACTCCGTCGTCGTCGCCCTCTGCGCCCAGAATTTCGAGGCGGAGAACGGCGTGGGCGTCGACCTGTCCCATTCCGACTTCGAGTATTTCGACGGCGTGGATGCGGACGACGTCGACAACCCGGACGTCCCCAACCTGGAAGAATGGGTCAAGTCTTCCTGGTCGATCACCAGCCTGCACGGCCGCGGCTATATGAGCATCGCGCTGGTCAAGATTCCGGATACCTACACGGCGGAATCCTTCATGGCTGAATTCCCCTGGACGGGTAAGGAAGACTTCTATCTCAAGGGTGAATACTACATGTCCCGGGATATGCTTCCCGGCAACTACATCGTCAAGAACGAGTGGGTCGTGGACGGCGTGAACTTCGGTGTGCCGCAGTATCTCGGCCGCCTGGCGATGAACGCCTCCATCGATGCCGGCTACACCGGATGCGGCGCCATCGACAAAGATCCCGACCGCTATGGCAAGTCGGCCCTGCGCAAGCGCGAGAACGGCAAACTCGTGGACACGAACAACTCGACCAACGACTTTGTCCGCGACAGCGTCCCTTCGCTGAAATAAGGAAACCGCAGCGCCTTACGGGCGGGTCTCTTCGTCGAAGATCCGCTCGAAGTGCGCACGGAGCGCCGCCGGGTCGCGGATGATGACACGCAACTCTTCCAGCCGGGCGGCATTCGGAGATTCGGGGATCCAGAGCTTCAGATAGCCCTGGTCCCCGTATTTTTCGTGCATATGCTCCAGGGTCCGCTCCCAGTGCTCCTCGCGGGACAGCTCCGGATAGTGCGACAGGCCGAACTGGACGGTGCGGCGGATGATCGTGACCGGGTCGATGAGCCGGTCGGCCTCCGCCACGATGCGCCCGTAGATGCTGCGCGGCGCGTGGTCGGACGAGGCGCGGTGGTCTTCGGCCGCCTGCGCGACCGTCTCGATTTCCGCTTCGGAGAACCATTGGCGCAGCTCCCCCATCGCGCGGATGATGCGGCCGCTCTCCAGGTGGTGCGTCTTGCGGTCCACGGCGAGCCCCAGGTCGTGGCAGGCCGCCGCCGCATAGACGATGTTGACATCCACGGGATAATGGGCCGCCAGGTCCAGTGCGCGGGCGATGACCTGCCGCGCATGGTCCTCCTGATGTGCCTTGTCGAAAGCCGCGTAGCGCGGAATGATTTCACCCTCGACGAAGCGGACGAGCGATGCGTTGACCGTTTCCATAGATTATCCGAGGACGACGTCCAGCACCATCATCAAGGCGAATCCGAGCGCGAATCCCACGGTGCCGATGTTGGAATGCGCGCCCTCGGAGGTCTCGGGAATCAGCTCCTCGACCACGACATAGAGCATGGCGCCCGCGGCGAACGCGAGCATATACGGCATGATGCCGGTGATGGACGAAGCCAGCAGCAGCACCAGTGCGCCGCCGACCGGCTCCACGATGCCGCTCAGGCTGCCGATGGCGAAGGAGCGCCAGCGGCTGTTGCCGGCAGCGCGCAGCGGCATCGAGATGATCGCCCCTTCGGGGACGTTCTGGATGGCGATACCGAGCGAGAGCGCCAGGGCGCCGGCCATGCTGAAATCGGCTGCCAGCGCGCCTGCAATGGCCACGCCGACGGCCATTCCCTCCGGGAAATTGTGGATCGTGACGGCCAGGGCGAGCTTGGTGGTGCGGGACAGCCGGCTGCGGGGGCCTTCCGCCGCGCCGGTCGCGTGGATGTGCGGGGTGACGTAGTCGATCAGGAGCAGGAAGGCGAAGCCGCCGAGCAGCCCGACGACGGCGGGCAACACAGCCCCCGTCCCCTCGCCCATCTCGATGGACGGGATCAGCAGCGACCACACGGAGGCGGCCACCATCACGCCGGAGGCGAATCCCAGCAGCGCCTTCTGCAGCCAGGCAGGCAGCTCCTGCTTCATGAAGAATACGAAACCCGATCCCAGGGCTGTGCCCAGGAACGGAATCAGCAATGCGACGAATACGGCTTGTGTCATACTCCTAAAAATCCAGTTCGATCAGGCGCCGGGCGATGGAGCCCGGCTTGGGCAGGGGCGGCAGCGCATCCCGGCGGAACCAGCGCGCGTCGGCGATTTCCGACTCCTGGATGTGGATCTCGCCACCTGCATATTCGGCATAGAAGGCCATCATCAGCTGGTCCGGGAAAGGCCAGCCCTGACTGCCCGCGTAGCGGATGTTCTTCACTTCCAGGTCCGTCTCTTCGCGCACTTCGCGGCGCAGGGCCTGTTCCAGCGTCTCGCCGGTCTCGACGAAGCCCGCCAGGCAGGCGTAGATGCCCTGCGTGTCCCGCGCGTTGCGCAGCAGCAGGAGCTCCTCGCCCCGCGTGACCAGCGTGATGATGCACGGCTCGATGCGCGGATAATGCAGGCGCCCGCAGGCGTGGCACACCTGCGCGTTCTCCACGGGGTCGAGCTCGAGCGGCTGCCCGCAGGCCGGACAGAAGCGCGTGGCGCTCAGCCAGTTGCAGTAGCCCTTCATCCGGGCGGCGCGGGTATTCTCTTCCTGGTCGTGGGTATAGAAATAGGTCGGGAAAGGCTTGAAGGCGTAGCCGGCCGGCGCCGGGGCCTCCGGCCGCAGCGCGACGCCGATGCATCCGGTGACGGTGTCCTCGCAGGTCCGTTCGATGTCGGCGGCGTCGATGGCGTCGCGAACTTCCGCTCCCGCCGCTTCTCCCCCTTCATCGACCAGGATCTCCCGGTTCCGGAAGAAGTAGGCGCGCCGGCCTTCCCAGGTTGCAATCACATCCAATAGTGCCATAGTACAAATATAGGAATTATTGCTAACTTTACGGAGATAATCTAAACGTAACCGATATGTACGACGCTACCCACGGACTTTATGTCGCCCACGGCCCCAACGGGCCCATCTCCATCGTTGGCAAGATGGCCAACCGGCATGGCCTCATCGCAGGCGCTACCGGTACCGGCAAGACGGTCACCCTGCAGGTGATCGCCGAGACTTTCAGCCAGGCGGGTGTCCCCTGCTTCATGGCCGATATGAAAGGTGACCTTTCCGGCATCAGCCAGGCCGGACGGCTGAGCGGCTTCATCGAGAAGCGCCTGCCGGAGTTCGGCCTCGACACGCCGACGTTCGCGGGCTGCCCGACGCGTTTCTATGACGTTTTCGGCGAGCAGGGCCATCCGATGCGCACCACCATCTCCAACATGGGACCGCAGCTGCTCAGCCGCCTGCTGGGCCTCAATGAGGTGCAGTCCGGCGTGATGGACATCGTCTTCCGCGTGGCGGACGACAAGGGCCTGCTGCTCATCGACATGAAAGACCTCCGGTCGATGCTTTCCTACGTATCCGACCATGCCGACGAATATACCCGCCAGTACGGCAACGTCTCCCCCGCCAGCATCGGCGCCATCCAGCGTGCGCTGCTGTCCCTGGAGAACCAGGGCGCGGAGAAGTTCTTCGCCGAGCCTTCCTTCGACATCCAGGACCTCTTCGCCGTCGAGGACGGCAAGGGCGTGATGAGCGTGCTGGCCGCGGACAAGCTGATGCTCAACCCGAAACTCTATTCGACCTTCCTGCTGTGGCTGCTCTCCGAGATCTACGCCACGATGCCGGAGGTCGGCGACCCGGAGCTGCCGAAGCTTGTCTTCTTCTTCGACGAGGCCCACACCCTCTTCACGGACACGGCGCCCGCCCTGGTCAGCAAGATCGAGCAGGTGGTCCGCCTGATCCGAAGCAAGGGCATCGGCGTCTATTTCATCACGCAGAGCCCGACGGACATCCCCGAAAGCATCCTGGGCCAGCTGGGCAACCGCGTCCAGCACGCCCTGCGCGCCTTCACGCCGAAAGACCAGAAGGCCGTCAAGGCCGCCGCGGAGACCTTCCGCGCCAATCCTACCTTCAAGACGGACGAGGCCATCATGGCGCTCGAGACCGGCGAGGCGCTGGTCAGCTTCCTCGACGCGAAGGGCGCCCCGAGCGTCGTCGAGCGCGCCAAGATCCTCTTCCCGCTCAGCCAGAGCGGCGCCATCACCGAGAGCCAGCGCGAGACCCTCCTCAAGCAGAGGCGGGTGTGCGGACGCTCGGAC
>JAEEGL010879506.1_pt1 | contig 12054 bp, 8 predicted proteins | sample 9134231 | NCBI WGS metagenome assembly JAEEGL01 (sample SAMN16246548, study PRJNA631951) | gut metagenome | biome: gut microbiome; feature: rumen; material: fiber-attached | host: Bos | place: Iran: Karaj | collected 2018-10
CGACGGTTCCAGTACACGCCGAACACGTCGTCGGCATAGCGGATACTGAGGAAGTAGTCCAGATTGATCTCATAGACAGCCTCATATTGATCCATCGTCAGATGCAGCTCATACGCCATCTTGTCCGAGAGGAACAGAGCTTCCTGCCGTGCCTGGGTAAAGCTCATTGCCTGGACGGCTACGACTATCATCGTCAGCACTGCCGTCATCATCATCTTCTTCATCATGGTTATTTACGGTTTTTACGATTTTTACTGATTTACTATTCCAGAGTGCAGGAGGCAGAAGCGCAGGAGTGTTTGCATTTGTCTTGAACTCCCAGGACTCCTCGAACCCCCTTGGAACTCCTTTACCTATTTGACTGCAAATATACAAAAAAGTTTAGACAATGCCATTTGTATTCGTCTTTTTTTTCATTCGCGACTGCATGGTGCGCCAGGCGGCATCGCTCAGCCCCATGACTTCACGTATGTGGTCGTCGCTATGGCCCAGGTGGCTCATGATCAGGCTGAAACGCTGCTGCGGCGACAGGTCGGCATAGTTCTCCTGCAGCACCACCGAGAACGGGATGTCGCGCATGCAATAGTAAATCTCGAAGTCCTGATAGTCGTGCTTATACCAACTTCTTGTGCTGCAGCCAGCCATGAACTGCTCGTAGAGAACACTGCCGTGCGAGAGCTGCTCGGCATAGCTCTTCTTCATCTTCTCGAGCGTCTCCTTCTGCGACTGCTCCAGCTCCTTCAGGCGCATGTTGGCATAGGCCAGCCGCCCCTGCATCTTACGGTTGTCGGCCTCCATCGACTCCATCTGGCGCGTGGCCTGCTGGGCCTCACGCCTGACGTCGTCAATGGCTTTCACGTTATCGGCCATCTGTCGCTGCAACGACAGCAGCCTGCTGTCAGCCTGCCGCTTCCTCAGCACCGACAGGCCTCCCCCCAGCAGGAGGGCTGCCAGCAGCACCCCCGCCCACAGCCAGGCACGCCGGCGGCTGCCGTCGAGCAGCGTACGCTCAGCGCTGCGGTCGAACTGCTGTTGTCTGACACCCACGTTTTCCACGCTACGGCGCTGCTGCAGCGAGTCCTTCAGGGCGTTCACCTGTGTGGCCAGCTCGTTGGCCTGACGGTAGTCGCCCATCTGCATCTTCAGCTCGCGGTAGCTCTGCAGGGTGCTGATGCGGGTGTCGGTGCGCTCGGCCACGTCGAGTGCCTTCAGATAGTACTGCTCGGCCTGCCGCACGTCGCCGCGGTCGGCATAGAGGTTGGCCAGCGATCGGTAGGCAAACCCATGAGGCTCGATGTCGACCGACTGGCGCAGCAGCTGCTCGGCCTTCTGCACGCTGCCCAGGTTCTTATAGTAGATGCCGAGGTTAGCCAGCACGTGGGCCTGCTCCTCCCTGCGCACCGAACTGATGAGCGGCATGCACTGCTCAAAATAGTAGAGTGCACTGTCGCGCTGGCCTGCGTGGTGGAAGGCCACCGCCAGCGCCTCATAGTCCTGCAGCAGCAGCTTCGGGTTGTCCAGTTGCAGGCAGCAGTCGACAGCCTCCCGTGCGTAGCGGAGTGCCGTGGCATAGTCGCCGGCAGCGAAGTTCACGTCCTCAAGGCTGTTGCACACCTTGCTCAGCAGCAGCACATCGTCGGCCTGGCGTGCCAGCTGCTCAGCCCTTTTCAGGTGGTCGACAGCCTCCGTGGTGCCACCCTGCTCTTTCAGCACGGCCCCTTTATAATAATAGGTGCGCGCAAGCAGGCTGTGCGGTCCGTGCTCCTGGTAGAAAGCCAGACTGAAGTCGAGCAGCGAGTCGGAGGGCACCGGCACGTAAGCCTTCCACATGGCCTGCACGCGCAGCAGCTGATAGTAGGCTCGCACGGCGTCGGTCATCGCCACGGTGTCGAAACGCTGCACCTCGTGCCACGCCGAGTCCACTTGTTCTTGGTTCAACAGCGAGTCGATGAGTGCCAACTTCTGCATGGCTGGCTGGCCTGTGCGACCGCATGCCACGAGCAGCAGTGCCATTACCCAGAAAGATAATCTTCGTTTCATCATGTTCCAGATTGTTTAACGATGCAAATTTACATGAAAAAAATCACTCTTCAAAGCAAAACAGCCCTCAAAAGTGTTACAATTTTCAGGGCTGTTTCGAGGGCGGAAATGGCTGAAAACGCCCTAAACACCGGCACTTCGCCGTCATACCCCCCCTTGGAAAAACTGTAACAATGTTAAAACGATTTAACATAAAAACCTTTCTCTTTCTTGGTTTTTCGTCTTATCTTTGCCTTCGGAAAGCCTGAAGAGTGGGCTGCCAGACACGACGTCACTTGAATCGTAAAACTTAAAAGAATAACGTTATGAAGAAGTTTGTTTATCTACTCAGCAGCATCTTCCTGCTCGCAGCAGGAATCACGGCATGCTCCAGCCACGACCTTTATGAGGATCCTGAACAGCCAAAGTCCCACCAGATGGAGGGACAGGGTGAGAATGACACTACCGACTACTCCAAGGAGGCCATTCCGCCGGTGGAAGCCAATGCTGAAGTGAAAGAGTTCTTCGAGAATGCCCTAAAAATGGTAGACGGAGAGAATGACTTTTTCTATAATGACGAATGTCTACATGCCAAAGCACCTTTCAGTAAATGCATAGTTATTAACGACCAAAAAGAATTTTCAGGTTTATATCGTGGAAATAAGTCGATTCCTAAAATAGACTTCAACAAATACTCTCTTATCGTCGGGGTAGAAAGAATAGATTTTTGTGGTTATAATTTTAATATCATTAAGCAAACTGTTACATCAGGTAATGATGGAGGCACATTAACTCTATATTACCAAAGAGAAGCTTCTTACTGGGCTTGGTCTTATACAAATGTATGTTATTGGGGCATCTATCCTAAAGTAATGGGGGAAACTCTCAAGATAAAAAAGATTCATGTAGATTCTGAAAACGAGAAATTTATTTCGTCTCCTTACACAGGCAATCCTATTCCTATCAATCTTAAAGAGACTAACGATATTCCAAATAGCATTTCTTCTATGTTTAATAAATACAAAGATGGCTATCCAGTTTGTTGGGTATTTGAAGGAAAATGGTCAAATGAAAATATTTATATGTTTTATAGTCCTCTGATGTCGTCATTTGGAGAATATTATTATAAAAAAGGTAATAAGCTAAACTATGACGAGGTCGAAGTTGCAATATCAGAGAGTAGCGACTGGAGTTGTATATACATTCTTTAAATCGATAGACTGTACTTGCTTTTGATATTAAGGATGAAGAGTCCGCCAGGTACTTGCCTACTGGGCGGACTCTTTTTGTAAAGCATAGCTTTGCAGGATGCGAAGCAGTGAGTTACGGGTCGTAAAGGTGTGCTTTACCCGAAACAAAGGAATGAGGAAATGAGGAAAAAACAGAGTAATATTTTGCCGTATGGATGTTTTTCTGTATCTTTGCTTGCTGAAACGATACTCTTCGGATGAAGAGTACAAAAGACGAACAGCAAAGAAACAATGAAAATACTTCAAAGCAGCATTGTGCGTGCGCTGGTAGCCTTTGCGGTGGGTGCACTCATCATTAAATATCGTGAAGAGACGGTCCACTGGCTGACGGTGGTCATTGGTGCGCTGTTTTTCGTGTCGGGACTCATTGCCGTGGTGCTGAACAAGCGGCCCACCTCCAAGCCCATCCCTGCGAGCGATGGGGCCGATTACCCTCAAGATGGCGAGCAGCAAGCTGCAGCACATTCCACTCATCTCCCTCACAGGGAGGGACAAGGTGGCGGGTCGTCCGTCCTCTCCTCCCTCGTCGGTTTCGGCAGCATCATCCTCGGCATCATCCTGGCGCTCATGCCGACGACGTTCATCACCGGACTGCAGTATGTCCTGGCAGCCATGCTGGTGCTGGGAGCCATCAACCAGTTTGTAAACCTGGCACAGGCATCGCGCTGGTGCCACGTCGGATGGTTCTATTGGCTGCTGCCGGTAGTGGTATTGCTCGTAGCCATCTTCATGATCTGGCGTCCCATCGAGGTCGCTGCAGCCCCGTTGTTCATCATCGGCTGGTGCATGCTGCTCTACGGCATGGCCGAACTGCTGGGCGGACTGATGCTTTGGAAGGCTCGCCGCACCGTCAGGCAGATGGAACGCGCTGCCCTTGAGCAGGAAGAAGCTCAGCGGGCCATCACCGTGGCCGATGCGGAAGTCATCGAAGAGGGTTAGACCGAGGCTCCCACAGCATTGCCTTCACACCACCCCACCGTCTTTGCACTGCCAACGCATTGACTCAATCCCCCATCGTTCATTGCTTTTACGCCACTAAAGCATTGCACCATGCACCATAAAGCAATGCTCTGTACACTACAAAGCAATGCCTTTACACATCTAAAGCAATGCCCTGTACCCTACAGAGCATTGCTTTTTACCATTATAGAGCATAGCTACGTAACATGCAAAGCGATCCTTTGTCCGCTGCTGCGTAATCATCCTTTGCAACCACGGATGAAACCCAATGACACAGACCATTATTGATTTCTTTCTCCGCTTCTCTATGAAAGGCTACGGGTAGGCGAACGTAGTTCTTCGACGAGCGATGCGGAGAAAGAAATCGTCAATCACAATGGTCTGCGGGCAAAAGAGTGCAGCAGCGGCCTGCAAGGCCAGCAATCACATAGCCCAGGGCAGCGCCCTGGGAGTGAGAGCAGGAACCAGACAGCGCCCTGTAGGGGCAGCACCTTTTTATAATGGTTTTGCCCTTACAGGGCGCAGATTTATCTTGTGACATATCCCCCAGGGTGCTACCCTGGGCTATGAGATATTGCCCCTGCGGGGCGTTGAGAGAATCATCCGTGTAATCTGTGTAATCTGTGGTAAAAGGTAAAAAAGTAAAAGGAATTTAAGGGGCGGATAAGCCATCGGGAAATAACATTCGTTAAGGGTTTGGAGCAAATTAAGGAAATTAGCAACACTTTTTAACAGCTTAATGAACTCCTTATTTGCTTAAATTGGCTTAAATAAGGAATTAAGGGACATCTGTAACGACCTTAATTCCTTAAGCTACGGCATGACATCCTGCATCTATACAACAAACTTTTCAAGCCATGACGGATGGTCGTCATGGCTTGAGAAGCTACTTTGTGCGGGAGCTGTCAGATTACAATCCTGCAGGTTTGGAAGCTGCCGGTATGAGGCCTTCGATGTACTTGCAAAGGATGGCGATGCCACGCTTGTTCTCGCCGCCTTGCGGAATGATGAGGTCGGCATGGCGCTTGGTGGGCTCGATGAACTGCTCGTGCATGGGCTTGAGCACTGCCAAATAGCGGTCGACGACCATGGAAACGGTACGTCCGCGGTCGATGGTGTCGCGCTGTATGTTGCGGATGAGGCGCTCGTCGGGGTCGGTGTCGACGAATATTTTCAGGTCCATCATGTCGCGCAGACGCTTGTTGATGAGCGACATGATGCCCTCGATGATGATGACGGGCTTCGGCTCGACGTGGATGGTCTCCGGCAGTCGGTTGGAGAGTATATAAGAATAGGTGGGCTGCTCGATGGCACGTCCCTCGCGCAACTCGTTGACCTGCTTGATGAGCAATTTCCAGTCGAAGGCATCGGGATGGTCGAAGTTGATGGCCTTTCGTTCCTCGTCGGTCATGTGGGTGGTGTCGTTGTAGTAGGAGTCGAGTGGTACGACGGCCACATAGTGAGGCGGCAGGGCCTCAACGATTTTCTTTACGACTGTTGTCTTGCCGGAACCTGTTCCGCCGGCGATTCCAATGATGGTTATTTTATCCATGGTTATGAGGGGTTATGAAGGGTTCTGAATGGTTTTGAAGGGTTATGAGGGGTTTTGAGGGGTTATGAAGGGTTCTGAGGGGTTTTGAAGGGTTATGAGGGGTTTTGAGGGGTTATGAAGGGTTATGAATGGTTATGAGGGGTTACTTCGTCACGTTTTCAAACATTGGCCGGTAGAATTCGGCCTTGCGCTCGACTGCCATGGGATAGGCTCGCGACGAACTGGGCATGCGATAGAGTCGCAGCTGCCGGTTGTCGAAGGTGAACTCCACGTAGGAGCCTACTGACGGCTGCACGGCTATGGCGAGTTGCTGGCAGAACACGTCGGTGGCCTTTTGTCCCGTCGTACATACGGCCTGACATTGCGGAATGAGTCGCAGCAGGGCAGCCACGTCGGTGGGTTCGACTACTTCCAGGTCCTTGTCGCTGGCGGTATTCTTCAGCCGGCGCACCACGGTGGCGGTATCGTAGAGTCCTATGCCACGCTGGGCAAGCATCTGCTCGATGAGTTCGCGACGATAGGTCTTGCGCGTCTCATCGACGTAGTGGAGTTTGTCGCCGTGGAAGCAGATGCCGCAGATACGCCAGAAGTCGTTGGTGAAGTTAGGATAGAAGAAATCCATGGCCCAGCGCTTGCGTGCGGGCGGGAAACTGCCCAGCATGAGCAACCTGCACCCGTCGGGCAGGAAAGGCTTCCAGGGATGATGCTCGAGCGCTACTTTTTCCATCGTACACACAGAAGCCCCTCCTGGGGGGAGGGGCAACAGTTGGGCTACTTCTTCTCCTTTAGCAGATAGATGACCACGGGCAGGTGGTCGCTGAAGCCGTCGAGCCATACGCCGCCGGCTGTGGTGCGCTTGGGCGAACCCTTGTATTTGCCTTCCGTCTGGAAGAGATAGTCGCGGCGGAAGATTTCGTTCTTGTAGAACTTCAGCTGCGAGAAGTCTCTCTCGCCTTTCTTGTTCAGCGCGTTGGACGTCATCACGATCTGGTCGAAGAGGTTCCACGAGCCGTCGTACATGAGCGTTCCCTTGCCTTGCTTCACAAGGATGTTGTACCAAGGATTGTACATATCGTCGGGACCGACATTCTCGATATCACCCTTGCAACGGAAACCTTCGGTCATACTGGCGTTTGTCGGGTCGTCGTTCATATCGCCCATGACGAACACTCGGCGGCTGGGTTCTTCGGCCAACAGCTTGTCGACGACGGCACGTGCCTGACGGGCACCGAGTTCACGATAGTAGCTGCCGGAAAAACGGCTGGGCAGGTGGCAGACGATGATGGCCACGGGATCGCCGGCGATGCGTCCCTTCGTGGTAAGGAATCCACGGGTGGCACGCCCCTTCTCGATGTCTTCCTGCAACTCGTACTGATAGGGGTAGAGCGTCACGTCCTCGACCTCGAACAGCGAAGGGTTGTAGATCAAGGCACAATCGACGCCACGCTGGTCGGGACCTTCCACATGGACGAACTTATAGCCACGTGCGGCAAGCTCGGGCTGAGCCACGAGGTCTTCCAGACAGTGGGCATTCTCCACCTCGCTCACGCCGATGGCAGCACAGCCTACGCCAGGCAGCATGTCGGTGCCCAGCTCTGAAAGGACGCGTGCCATGTTATGAAGCTTGTGGGTGTACTTCATCTCGTTCCACTTGTAGCTGCCTTCGGGCAGGAACTCATAATCGTTCTTTCCCTCGTCGTGAGTGATGTCGAAGAGGTTCTCAAGGTTATAGAAACCAATGCCAAAGGCAGAGAAACTCTTTTGAGCAGATGCTGCAACTGCACAAAAAAGCATCATGGTCAGTAGTAGATAATGTTTTTTCATCATAGTTTTCGTTATTGATTGTGTTGCAAATATCGCAATAATTTTTGATAATAGAGAAAGATTTACGAAAAAAAAGCAAAAAATATTGTCTTTTTGATTTTTTTTTAGTTACTTTGCAAAGTAAAGCCTAAATATGCAAGAATAAACACTAATAAACAAATCGAATAAGATGCACAAGAAAATTGGATTATCACTGATTGCTTTATGCATGGCGTCGGCTGTGTTAGCACAGACAGACAACAAGCAGGAGCAGAATGTCGTCACCGTTGACGAGTCGGCATTCACCTTTTCTGAGTCGCAGCTTGGCGAGGATGACAATGTGGCCCAAGAGGTAACCATTCTTGGACAGAACAACAACGCCTATGCCAGTGAAGTCGGCTACAAGTGGAGTCCTGCCCGATTCAAATATCGTGGTTTCAACTCCAAGTACGTTGACATCTACATCAATGGCAACCCCGCCAACGATATCGAACGTGGCGAGTTCCGCTATTCGCTTGTGGGCGGTCTGAACAACCAGACACGCGGTGTCGAGGCCTCGCTGCCCTTCGAGGACAACAGCTTCAACATGGCTGCCATGGGTGGATCAAACAACTACAACTTCCGTCCGAGTGCCATGCCGGCCGGACATCGTCTGTCGGTGGCAGGTGCCAACCGCAACTACATCTTCCGCGGCATGTACAACTATGCCTCGGGCTTCAACTCCAAAGGCTGGGCATGGGCCATGGGCCTGACCTACCGCTACGCCGGCGAAGGCTATGTGGAGGGTACTTTCTACAATGCACTGTCATACTTCCTGGGCATTGAGAAGATGTTCAACCGAAATCACTCCGTGTCGCTCGTCACCTGGGGCAACCCGACGGAGCGCGGCGCACAGGCAGCCTCGACCGACGAGATGTACTGGCTGGCCAACGATCGCTTCTACAACCCCAACTGGGGCTACCAGAACGGCAAGAAGCGCAACTCGCGCATCATTCACGACTGGGCTCCCTCAGCACTGCTCACGTGGGACTGGAACATAGACAACACGACCAAGCTCACCACGTCGCTGCTCGGCAAGTACACCATGTACAGCAGCTCGCGACTGAACTACAACAACTCCACCAACCCCGCACCGGACTACTATAGCAACATGCCGAGCTATAACTACAACGTGTGGGATCCCAACGACCTTGACAACCGTACGGAGTCAGGACTGGCAGGATGGACGGCTGCACGCGACTACCTGCTGGAGTCGAAGGCTAACCGGCAGATCAACTGGGACCGACTCTACTACTCGAACCGGCTCGTTTCGCAGCAGGGTGGCGACGCCATGTACTACCAGCAGGCCTACCACGACGACCAGCTGACCATCAACCTGGCTTCGACGCTGAAGAAACAGATTTCCAACAAACAGACGCTGACCTCAGGTTTCAACATCTCGACCAACAAGGGCATGCACTACCAGACGATGGAAGACCTGCTGGGCGCCACGTCGTTCCACAACCTGAACACCTACGTAGTGGGCACGTTCCTCGAGACCGACCCCGAAGCACAATACGACGTGAACAATCCTAACAAGGAAGTGAAGGTGGGCGACCGCTTCGGCTACGACTACAACATCTTCGTTAACCGGGCCAACATCTGGTCGACCTATGCCGAGAACTTCGGTCCGCTGCACTACTCGGTGTCGGCTCGCATCGGCGGCCAGACCTTGCAGCGCGAAGGCAAGATGCGCAATGGCTTGGCACTGAACAACTCGTTCGGCAAGAGCGAGACCGCCAAGTTCATCGACGGAGGCATGAAGTTCGGCTCGTCGCTCAACGTGGGCCGTGGCCACACGCTGTCGTTCGGCATCGGCTACGAGAAGAAGGCACCTGTTGCACGCTCGGCATTCGCTGCCCCGCAGATGAACAACGACTTCGTACGCGACCTGCGCAACGAGGACGTGTTCTCGACCGAGGTGGGCTATCAGCTGGCCACCAGCTGGGTGAAGGCCAACATCAATGCCTACTACAGCCGTCTGGCCCACGTGGCAGAGTACAGCATGTACTACGACGACTCGCAGAACTCCTTCTCGTATGTGTCCATCAACGGCATCCAGAAGAAGTACTACGGCATTGAGGCAGGCTTGAACTTCAAGGTGAACTCGGCTTTCAACGTGAAGGTGCTCGGTACCATCAGCGATGCCAAGTACACCAACGACGCCGACGTGACTTACATCAAGTCGCAGGACGGCAAATCATACAGCGACGTAGTGCTCTCGAAGGGCATGCGCGAAGGCAGCACCCCGCTTACCGCTGCCAGCATCGACCTGAACTACCACAAGGGTGGATGGTTCCTTGACCTCATCGGTAACTACTACGACCGCATCTACTTGTACTACACTCCCGTCACACGCTATGCCAGTGAGAACATTGAGCGCGACGACTTCGGTAACGACCGCTACAACCGCTACGATCAAGCCAAAGGCGACGGCGGTTTCATGCTCGATGCCAGCATCGGACGCAGCATTTACCTGAAGAAAGGACGCATGTCGATCAACCTCATGCTGACCAACCTGCTCAACAACACGAAAATCGTGACGGGTGGTATGGAACAAAACCGTAAGGACCGCAAGAACGTCAACGACGATGACATGCGCGCCTACAAGTTCCAGAAGTCTCCTAAGAAATTCTATGCCAACGGCACGAATGGTATGCTCATCGTAACCTACACTTTCTAACTACTTAGCAGCAGAATACAATTATGAAAGCAATCAAATATCTATTCATGGCAGCTGCGACATGCTTCGCACTGACCTCGTGCCTCGACGGCGACGACTCGCTGTTCAACGACGACTGGAAGGACCCCGAAATCGGCCAGGCACCGTTCGGAAACAACAACATCAACGAGGAGAATATCATCACCATAGCCGACCTGAAGGCACATCCCAACTACAAGGCTGCCATTGCCAGCAGCGGCAACAAGCTGGTGGAGGACGACCTGAAGTTGCGCGTCTATGTGACAGGCAACGACATCGGCGGCAATCTTTACAAGCAATTCGCCGTGCAGGACGAGACGGGCGCACTCATCGTGGCCGTCAACCAGGGTGGTCTTTCGGGTTTCCTGCCTGAGGGACAGCAGATCATCATTGACCTGAAAGGCCTCTACATCGGTGGCTATGGCTCGCAGATTGAACTCGGAACTCCCTATAACGGACAGATTGGCCGTATGCCGAAGGATGTGTGGAACTCGCACTTCAAGATCGTTGGCCAGCCCAACCCCGACGCCGTTCAACCTGTTGACTTCAAGACTGTAGAGAACGACATCGAAACAAACTGCGGACGACTCGTCAAACTGAGTGGCATCACCTTCAAGAGTGCCAACGGCAAGAAGACGTTCGTCGACGGTGCTGCATCAGGCGGTAACTACTTCACACAGCAGATTGACGGCTATTCGTCCAGCAAACTCATCGTGCGCACCAGCTCATACGCTGACTTCGCCGCCACCGTGCTGCCCTACGACACCATCAACAAGGTGAAGATTCCTTGCAACATCACTGGCATCGCCACCCGCTATCGCGACACGTGGCAGATCATGCTTCGCAAATCCAGCGATCTGGAAATCCTTCGGTAATGGATGAAGGATGAAGGATGAAAGATGAAGGATGAAAGTTTAATAGTTTTTCAATTTAGAACAATAATAAAAAGGTATAAGAATATGAAAAAGCTTATTTATTCAATGCTGGCACTGCTCTGTGCCGCATTCGCATTCACAAGTTGCGAAGACGTCCCCATGCCTTACGACCAGCCAGGCGAGGGTGGCGAAGATGCCGTGATCATTCAGCCGACAGGTGAAGGTACGGCCGATAATCCCTTCAATGTTGCTGCCGCGCTGGAGTATGTCAACAATCTGGCTGCCGACGAAAAGTCGGAAGGCAACATTTATATCAAAGGAAAGGTTTCGTCAATCAACACCAACTATGACGAATCGGGTACTTTTGGTAATGCCGTATTCTACATTTCAGACGACGGTACAGGCAAGAACACCTTCTACGTCTATCGCGCCCTTTACTTAGGAAACAAGAAGTATTCATCTGGAGAAACTTTGAACGAAGGCGATGAGGTCATCATCTGCGGTAAAGTGGTCAACTACAAAGGTACTACGCCCGAAACGGTTCAAAGTGAGGCATTCCTGTACTCGCTCAATGGAAAGACTGCCGGCGGTGGCGGCGACACGCCTTCAGGTGACGCCAAGGGTAGCGGCACGTTGTCTGATCCCTACAATCCTCTCGGAGCTGCCAATGCTGTCAAGAACTTGACTTGGACCGACAACACTACCTACGATACAACAGGCGAGGTCTATGTGAAGGGAAAGATTTCCAGAATTGCCGACAAAGGCACATTCACAGATGGCGGAACCTATGGCAACGCATCATTCTATATCTCAGAAGATGGAACAGAGAACGGCGAGTTCTATTGCTTCCGCGTA
>JAEEGL011653777.1_pt1 | contig 12054 bp, 11 predicted proteins | sample 9134231 | NCBI WGS metagenome assembly JAEEGL01 (sample SAMN16246548, study PRJNA631951) | gut metagenome | biome: gut microbiome; feature: rumen; material: fiber-attached | host: Bos | place: Iran: Karaj | collected 2018-10
AAAACAGAATTAGTAAAATATTTAGCTAGTCACTCAAAAGAAAATGAAAAATTAATAACAATAGAAGATACATTAGAGTTACACTTGGATAGAATATTTCCACATCGTGATATAGTAGCAATGAAAACTAACAATATTGCTTCATATTCAGATGTTCTTGTAACTTGTATGCGACAAAACCCAAGATGGATTTTACTATCCGAAGTTCGTTCTGCTGAAGCGGTTACGGCGGTAAGAAACTCAATTTCATCTGGGCATAACATTATTTCAACAATTCACTCAGATAAAGCAGCAAATATACCAATGCGTTTATACAGCTTGCTGGAAAATTCTCAAGATATAGATCAATTTTTAAAATCTATACACCGTTATGTACAAATAGGTATTCATGTTAAAGGCTATATGAGTAAAGAATTAGATAGATTTCAAAGAGAAATCATTGAAGTTGTAGAATTCTATGTTGATGATAATAATGAAGTTGGAACAAATACTTTGTTTTCTAAAAGTCTAACAGGTGAGTATTCTTTTAATAATCCAACAAAGTATTTGATTAGTTATTTGGGGGTACAAGGTATTGAGTTAGATCCAAATTATTTTGTAAAAGAGGATGGCAGTATTAATGATACCAGACAAACTAGTGGTGAAAGTGTTCAAGCTGTAGAAGAATCAACACCAGCTGAGGCAGCACCTACTGAACAAACTTCTGTAGAACAAACACCGGCGGAATCTGTTCCTTCAGAACAACCAGCTGCTGGACCAATTCCAGATCAACCACAAGAAGAAGTTGTCCAAATTAATACTAATCTAGCAGGTAATACTGAGGTTATTGATAGTTTATAAAAAGAAAGGTGATGTGTGAATATGCCAGCATTGACAGAATTAATTATACTTATTGCAATCGCGGTATTTGTATTTGTATATAGGCTTAATCCAGGCGAAGGCATTTATCGTTTTTTTGTTAGTAAAGCATCAAATGCCTATGATAAATATGCACCATATTCATTTAAAATAGTTCAAGAAAAAGCTAAAGATTTAGGCCAAGAATACAATGCCAGACAATACTTAACACAAATAGTTTTGTTAGGTGGTTTTGCTGGAGTAGTAGGTTATTTTTACTTCTTTAGTATAATGTGGGCAGTTGTATATGCAGTTTTGGCTATTGCTTTGGTGCCATACTTAGCATATTTAAGATTACAAAGAATATATAGTGAATATATATTTGAACAAATTCAAACATACACTACAAACGTTATAATGGAATTTAATACTACTCAAAGCTTTGTTAAAGCCTTAGAAGGTGTTAGAGATTCCGGAATACTTGAAGATCCTGTTTTAAGTGATGTTAAGAAAATGATTGAAATGTCATATCAAAATGGTACAATTGATGAATCAATAGATTATTTTAATGAATTATATCCATTTTATATGGTTAAGAATATGCATCAATTATTCTTACAAATTACTGAAGAAGGTGCACGTGATTCATCTGAAGCATTGGAAAATATGTCAATGGATATAGATGCCTTAGTTGAAGGAGTATATCGAGATCAAATGGATCGTAAACACTTCCATACTCGTTTCTTAAGTTTCGGTGCTGTTTTGTATTCATTAGTTATTGCATTACGTTTTATGCTTGGGGAAGAACATTACTTGGAAATATTGGAAATATGGTATATAAAAGCTTTACTCCATTTAATAATACTTATTAATGCTGGTTTCTTAATATATGGAGAAAAGTATTATAATGAAGATGTGGGGGTAGAATAATGCAAATAGAAATTGTTATAATTGCGGTTATTGTGTTCTTAATTATGACTACTACTGGTCAAATAAGCATTGGCCAATTGGTTAGTGATAACCAACACTTATTCATGAAATTAAAAGAAAGTGACTGGGACTTCTATGTTCGTGCAAGATATGGAAATGGAACAAATCCAGACTCATTATTTAATAAAAGAATTAAAAATGGTTTAATAGTTATGGTTGTTGCATTTATGTTTATGCTTAATGACTTTAATTCTGTTAAGCTGTTGGCATGTGTTGGGGCTGGCTATGCTATGTTTAAACTATCATATTTTGATATAAAAAGATACTATACTGCACATATTGCTAAAATAGATTCAATGTTACCATATTATTTAAAAAGTATTGAAATATTAATACAACATTATACTGTTCCAGTTGCAATTGGTAAATCTATGAGTTCTGCACCAGAAATATTCAAAGATGGATTACAAGATATGATAGATGCTATAAATTCTGGGGACGATTCAATAGAACCATATATGGAATTTGCTAGAACTTATCCTGTTCGTGATTCCATGCGTATGATGAGATTATTATATCGTTTAAGCTTAGGACGTCAAGAAAGAAAACAAGAACAAATATTAGCGTTCTCTCGTACTATTTCAAGCTTACAACAAAAGGCTAGAGAAACAAGATATAAAAATAGATTGGATAAGATGGAAGGCATGACAATGAAGATGTTAATCTCAACTGGTATTGGTGTTATGATTATCCTAATCTTCTCAATTGTAAGATTAATGGGAATGTAAAAATATACAATTAATATACACAATTGTAAATCTCTTTATTATTAGTTTAAAAAAATATTGCTTATTAATTAAATATTGGTTATAATATATTTAGATAATAAAGGAGGAATAGATATTATATGAAAGAATCAACTGGTGAATTAAATATGACTGTTGTAACTGTAGTTGCAATCGCAGCTATCGCAGCATTTTTCTATTTAGTTGTTTGGCCTGGAATGAAGGCAAACATAGAAAGAAGCCAACATTGTGCAAGTGCTGTTTGTAGCACTGATTGTGACGGTGGAGTTTGTAACTGTACTTGGTATGAAACTGATGATGATGGTAACTCTACACCACATGATATACAATGCCCTAGTACAGAAGCTGGCGAAGGCGACTAGTAATATTAATATTTAAAAATATGAGGTGAAAAAATGAAGGAAGCTACCGGAGAAGCAAATATGTCTGTTGTTTTTGCTATTTCAGTTGGGGTCTTAGCGACCTTCTTTTTTACTGTTATATGGCCTATGTTAAGAAGTGATTTTTCGAGGAATTCTGACTGTAATCGTGCTACTTGTAATTGTAGTCAGAGTGTTAGGGATAATCATAATGGGCATTGTTGGTGTACAAGTAGAAAGAATACATCAGGGTTTGAATGTGTATATAAAGGTTAGTGGGTGATAAATAATGAAAGAATCTTTAGGTGTTGTAGGTATATTTCAAATAGTCATTTTATTCATTGTTTTATTTACTGGAATTATGGCTTTAACAATTAATAATTCAACTTCTTTTGGTGTAAAAGATGAAATAGTTAGTGCAATAGATTTTAATGAAGGTAATTTTTTGGATAGTAATGGCAAATTGAGTACGGATATAGTTGATGCTATGGAAGTTAATTCATATCGTAATACTGGGAAATGTGATTCAGGTTGGTGTGGATTTGACCGTGAAGGGAATCCAGTATCTGCGGGAGGAAATGCTTCAGTATGTATTAGATGTGTAAATGTTACTAAAGGCCTTGAAGATGGTTATAGAGGTATTGAAGTTGTTAGAGATGACTTTATAAATGGTTATTATTATCAAGTTGAAGCGTTCTATCAATTAGATTTACCTTCATTTAGTGAATCATTTAACTTTAGTACTAAGGGTGATAGTAGAATTGTTTATTCAGCTGAATTACCTCAATTATGCATACCAAATAGCTGTGGGTGATAATATATGAGAGAGTCAGCAGGATCTACATGGACAATTGAGGCAATAATATTCTTTATTCTTTTGTTTGCAGCCTTCTTATCTTTAGTAATTCAATACTCTCGTGCATATATTGTTAAGAATGAAGTATTAACTATTATTGAGAAATATGAAGGGGCTGATACAGCAAAAGATATTATAGGAAACTACGTAGCTGATCAAGGTTATAAAACTAAATCTTCATGTCCAGTTGGAGATGGTACAGGAAGTGAACCTGATTGGTATGGTGCAGTTAACTATGATGAATATGAAAGAGCTCAAGCTGGTCAAAAGTATTACTTTTGTATTAGAGAAAATTATGTAGACGTAGATGTAACTAGTAATACTGGCGATAGAGTTCAAAAAAGAAAATATTTTTATGAAGTAGTATTCTTTTACAAATTTAATTTGCCTATTTTAGGAGAATTAAATACTTTTAGAGTAACTGGAGAAACAAAATCATTTGTGGGGGCAGATAATAGATTATTAAGCTAATCAAAGGGTGGTATATATGAATGTTATTATATCAAATAAATATCAAGCATTATTGAATAATTTAAATATTGATGTAATAAAAAGCATCAATGGTGTTTTTAGCATCGAAGATTTAATAGGTCAATTTGCTAATTTTTATTATAATAAAATGATTATTGATATTACAGCATTGGAAAATTACGAAAATATTGCCACGATTCAACAATTATCTGTGAATTTTGACCCGGCTAAGATTATTTTATTACTTGATGACTCCGAAAGAGTAAATTCACCTATGTTTAAATCTCAATTAGTATCAATGGGTATATACAATTTTACTAATTATGTTGATGCAATTAGTTTTTTAATAGATAATCCAAATAGTTATAAAGATGTTGCATCTTTTCATCAGTTAAATAGTTCTACTAATACTAGACATGTATTAAATGAAAAACCACGTGATGAAGAAGGATCTATTGGCCAAAGAGTCATAGGTTTTTATAATGTAACTGATGGAGCAGGTTCAACAACTTTGGTTTATTTATTAAAAAAGCATTTAGAATCTAATTATAGAGTTAAAGCAGTTGAATTAAATGCTAATGATTTTGTGTTTTTTAATGATCGTTCATTAGATTCTATTACTGGAGTACAATTATCTCAATATATTTCTGATAATAGTGATAGTGAAGTTATATTAGTTGATATTAATGATGAAACAGATATATCATTATGTAATGATATAATATACTTAATTGAACCAGGTTTAATTAAATTAAATAAATTAATAAGAGAAAATAATCAAATTTTTAGTGAATTACAAAATAAAAAAATTGTGTTAAATAAAAGTGTACTAAATGATAAAGATATCGCGGATTTTGAAAAAGAAAGTGGAAGTAAAGTATTTTTCAATATTCCGTATTTAGATGATAAATTAGATAATCAATCTGTTGTTAATCAATTTCTATCATCAATTGGCTTTAGTAGAATAGAAAGTACTACTGGTGGTGGACTATTTAATATATTTAAATAGTTATATTGACAGATTATCGGTTTTAAGTTAAAATTATAAGAGAAGGAGATAGTTATATGAGTGGATTTTTAATTATGGATGGTATTATAACAAATGCTGGTCAAGGTGTAGGAGGTTTTTGTTATGAATTAGCTCCTATATGGCAATTTGTAGGTATTTTACTTTTAGTATTTAGAATTGTTATTCCGCTTTTATTAATTGTTCTAGGAGCAGTTGATTTAGGAAAAGCTGTTATATCTGATGATGAAAAAGCTATTAATAAACAAGTAAAGATTTTCTCAAGAAGAATAATTGCTGCAGTTGCTATATTCTTTATTCCTTATGTTGTATCTGCAATATTCTCATTAATTGGAACATTTAATGAAGAAGCAAAAGCTGATTATGAATATTGTAAAGCTTGTGTTGTACATCCAAGAAGAGCAAATGGCGATTGTATTAATGCAGTAAATGCTTCAAATAATTAATAGATATTAAACCTTGTATATACAAGGTTTTTTTGTGTTTAAAAATATGTTATTATTAGAATAGGTGATAGTATGAAGAATAAAGTAAAATATATTATTGGTTTAATAATATTATTGGGAGTAGGTATATTTATATATTTAAATTACTTTAGTGAAAATGGTGATGATTTTGTTTATTTTAAATCAGATATTAATTATTTAATGGATCAAGAATATACCTTATATACAAGTTACAATGATTTTGAGAATGTTTTTGGTTCTAAATATTTAAATAGTAAAGACTTTCAAAATTATAATTACTTAGTTATAGAAATTACTATAGATGAATGTAGTGAGAAGGATGTAAAGATTGAGGATTATACTATAGATGATAATATAATAAATGTTAATGTAAGCTATACTAGGGCTTGTGATTATTGCAATGAACATAATGAGTATTATTATCTAAAAGTTGATAAAAACATTGTTAATCCTCAAGTAAATATTGATTTTAAAGCAAATAATGATATAGAATGTGTATATGATCTACCTAATGGTATGATAGAAAAAAAGCCTTTGATATATTTATATCCAGAACAAGACACAAGTGTAGTAGTTAAATTAGGAAAGCCTGAGGCAATAACTAGTTCATATCCTAAATATGACAATGGTTGGTATGTAAAAGCAGATATAAATGGTAATTTAAAAGATGCATCAGGAAGAACATATTATGGCCTATATTGGGAAGGTAATTGTAATATTGATAATAAAATAAATGATGGTTTTGTAGTTTATAAAGAAGACATAATAGAATTCCTAGAAGAAAAACTAGCTATACTTGGATTAAACGAAAGAGAAATAAATGAGTTTATTATATATTGGTTACCTGAATTAGAAAAAAGTGATTATAATATTATTCGTTTTGAAAACATAGATGTAATAAACAAATTAATGCCTCTTGATATTAATCCTATACCCGATACTGTAATAAGAGTATGGATGGAATATAAGCCAATCAATAAGGTGATTACATTAAAAGAACAAGAATTAACACCTGTTGTTAGAGATGGATTTACTGTAGTAGAATGGGGTGGCTCATTAGTTAAGTAAATAAAAAACTATCGATATTAATCGATAGTTTTTAAATACGAATTATACTGTTTTTGTAATACCAGTATTAGTCCATCCGTTGTTTAAATATGTGTTTAATTCTGATTCAGGAACCCATTTGTATTCAACACTTCTGTATTTACATACATTAGTAGTACTTTGATTTAATTTTTCATATCCTGAATACTTACCAGCATTAGCTGCAGTATCATTAACACAATCAGATGGTTTAGTTGATACGTATTGTAAATCGAATTTAACTGGTACTAACCAAACGTTTTTACCTAAGTTAGCTGCATAGTATGGTGTAATGTTTTTATTCTTAATACTAATATTAACAGGTACATAGTAATAATTTCCACTTAAGTAAGCACTACCAATTGAGTAAGAGAAATTAGCACTTGTTAATGAACCATTCATAAATGTATTAACATCAGTAATATAAGCCATAGCACTTGGGTTATCGTTAACCATTGAAATTGGTTTACCATGATAATAATTTAAGTATGCTTGGTAATCACTAGCACTTGTGAAATAACTTCTGTTTATAACGTTTAGTGATCCGCCTAATACATTACTTGGACTAATATCTTCAACTTGAATAGTATAACTATAACTTGAACTGCTGCTTTCGCTAACATAACTTGTTGAATAGTAATGGTTAGTATATTTCTTACAATAATCATAAGTAGTTTCTGTACTACATGTAGTTTCATAACCACTCATGTCATCGCCACTCATACCTGGTTTAGAACCATTTTGCCATGGACCATATTTAACAACTTTATAATAAGTAACTTTGTTTACATTTTTCTTATAAACATAAGTAACTGTAATTGTATTAGTTGCATAAGTACCATTAGCATTAGCTGGTGTAGTTTTTAATGTATAACCACTTATAGTTTTAGCACTTGTAGTATAAGCATCTCCAACTTTACCAGTTAAAGTATTTGATGAAGCAATTTCATTACCTGATTCATCAACATATTTAACAATAACTAATGAAGTTTGAGCATTTGCTTTAGTATAAACATAAGTAACTGTTATAGCTTCTTTAGTATAGTTTCCGCTTGCATTAGTTGGCATTTCAGTTAATAAATAACCATCAATTATTTTAGCATTAGTTGTATAAGCAGAACCTACAACACCAGTTGTAACTACTGAATCAGCAATTGTATTACCTTTATCATCAACATAATTAGCAGTAACTGTAGATGTTTCATTTTCAGTATTAGATGCACATGTTGAACAAGAATAAATTACATTTACATAAGTTTTAACTGTAGTTGTAACATTTGTAGTAGTAGTTGTTGTAGTTGTAGTAGTGTTGTTTGTATTACTACTTGTATTACTTGGAACACTTGCACTATTTGCTGCTGAGTTATTATCATAATTATAATAATTATAATTTGTTGATGCAGTATCATTTGATTTAGTAGTTCTAGATTGACCAGTTGAACTTGGATTATTGTTATTTACAATTATTTTCTTATCTTCGTCATCATCATCGTCAATAATAACGGCAGATTTATCAGAATCTGTATTATTACAGCTTCCTGAATTAGCGCATTTAGCATCTGCATCATGACAAGCAGCACAGTCTACTGTTACATTAAGGTTTTGTTTTTCAATTGTAGTAACAATGAAATCAGATTGTTTATCACAAGTTAAACTAACCTTTAATGCATAGTTTTCATCAGCAGTTTTAGTTGCTTGAACATAACTATCATTAGTATCGCATTCTTTACCATTATCTGTAAAATCAATTAATAGTTTTTGATTTAACATTTGAGTTAATGATAACTTTTCTGTTCCTCCTATATTATTTGGCAACTTGTCAGTAGTGAAATATTCAAATGCAGCTTCTTTCATTGTAGAAATATTACTTGCAAATGAACTATTTGTTTCCTTAATAACTGTTGCACTGTTTCTTGTAAATAACCAACATAAGATGAATACAAATATTGCTAATAGCAATAGTCTTAGTATTAACGATAATATACTACCATTAAACACACTTCGATTACTTTCTTCGTACATGATATACCCCCTCCTAAGCATATTTTTCGACACAATCGAAAGTTGCAAGTATTCTACCACAATACCCTAAATATGTCAAATACTTTTTATATATTGACAATAACTTTTCATATTATAAAAAATAGTAATTATCAAATAAGACTGTTTAATTTAATAAATATCTGGTAAAATAATAAGGAACTTGAGGAAGTGGATTTATGGATAAGATTATTATTAAGGGAGCTAGAGAGAATAATTTAAAGAATATTGATCTAGAAATACCTAAAAATAAGTTTGTTGTTATGACTGGTGTATCTGGTTCTGGAAAGAGTAGTTTAGCATTTGATACTATCTATGCTGAAGGCCAAAGAAGATACGTAGAAAGCTTGTCTGCTTATGCCAGACAATTTATTGGGGTGTCTGAAAAACCAGATGTTGATTCAATTGAAGGATTATCACCATCTATATCTATAGATCAAAAATCTACGAATAAGAATCCACGTTCAACAGTTGGTACCATCACAGAAATATATGATTATTTACGTTTATTATTTGCTCGTATTGGGGTTCCATATTGCCCAGTTCATAAAATACCTATAAAGAGTCAAAGTATTGAAGAAATGACTAATAAGGTAATGGAATATGATGGTAAAACAATAACTGTGGCATCACCAATAGTTCATGGTGAAAAAGGAACACATAAAGAATTAATAGAATCATTACGTAAAGATGGTTTTACTAAAATAAGAGTAAATGGTCAAATAGTTAAAATAAATGATGATATAGAATTAGAAAAGAATATTAAAGATAATATAGATTTAATAATTGATAAAATAACGGTATCTCTAGATGAAAGATCTCGTATTTTTGAAGCTATCGAAGAATCATGCAAAAGATCAGATGGCAAAGTATTAATAATAGTTGATGATGAAGAGATATTAATGAGTGAAAAGTATTCATGTATTCATTGTCATTATTCTATCCCAGAATTAGAACCAAGACTATTTTCATTTAATGCCCCATATGGTGCGTGTCCAGAATGTAAAGGTTTAGGTACTAAACTAACAATAAATGAAGATTTACTTATCCCTGATAAAAATAAATCAATCTTAGAGGGTGGTATACAATCATTAAGCTTAGATAGCAATACATACTATACTCAAATAACAACTGTATGTAAAAGATACAATATTGATATGAACATACCTATTAAAGATATTCCACGTAAAAAGCTAAATTACTTATTATATGGAACTGATGAAATATTAGAATTTAACTATGTATCTAAAAATGGTGATACAAGAAATACTACGAATACATATGAAGGTATTATTAATAATTTGGAAAGAAGATATATAGAAACTAAAAGTTCTTGGATCAGAGAATGGTTAAATAACTATATGATTGAAACAGAATGTCCAGTATGTCATGGTAAAAGATTACAAGATTCAGTATTATCTATATATATAATGAAAAAGAATATCTTTGATTTAACAGATATGTCTATTAGTGAATTATATGATTTTATGAATAAATTAAAACTAACAAGTGAAGAAGCACAAATTAGTGAATTAATTGTTAAAGAAATAAAATCACGTTTAGAATTCTTAATTAATGTTGGTTTATCATATTTAACGTTAACAAGAAGTGCTGGTTCTTTATCCGGTGGCGAAGCTCAACGTATAAGATTAGCTACGCAAATAGGGTCTAAATTATCTGGCGTATTATATGTACTTGATGAACCAAGTATTGGTTTACATCAAAAAGATAATGCTAAACTTATTAATTCATTAAAAGAAATGCGTGATTTAGGTAACTCATTAATAGTTGTTGAACATGATGCTGATACTATGTTATCTGCTGATTACTTAATAGATATTGGACCAGGTGCTGGTGAATTTGGTGGTGAATTAATTGCTTGTGGTACACCAGAAGAAGTTATGAAAAACAAAAATAGTATTACAGGTAAATATTTATCTGGTGTTGAAAAAATAGATGTACCAAAAGCAAGAAGAAAAGGTAATGGCAAAAAGATAACAATTAAAGGAGCTTCAGAAAACAATTTAAAGAATATTGATGTAGATATACCTCTAGGCAAATTCGTCTGTGTTACAGGTGTATCTGGTTCAGGTAAATCATCACTTATAAATGAAATACTATATAAAACAGTAGCTAAGAATCTATATAAATCAAGAGAAATACCAGGTAAAGTAAAAAGTGTTACAGGGTTAGGTAATATAGATAAAGTAATACAAATTACTCAAGATGCTATTGGTAGAACTCCACGTAGTAATCCAGCAACTTATGTAGGTGTATTTGATGACATTAGAGATATATTTGCCAGTACCAAAGAAGCAAAAATGCGCGGTTATGATAAAGGAAGATTCTCATTTAATGTCAAAGGTGGACGTTGTGAAGCCTGTTGGGGTGATGGTGTTAAAAAAATAGAAATGCATTTTCTAGCTGATGTCTATGTCCCATGTGATGTATGTAATGGAAAAAGATATAATAAAGAAACACTGGAAATTAAATTTAAAGGCAAAAACATTAATGATGTATTAAATATGCGTGTATCGGAAGCTATAGTTTTCTTTGAAAACATACCTAAGATTTATAATAAATTAAAAGTTATGATGGATGTAGGTTTATCATATATTAAACTTGGTCAAGCTGCACAAACACTATCTGGTGGTGAAGCTGGAAGGGTAAAACTAGCTAAAGAATTGCAAAAGAAAGCTACAGGTAAATCATTATTTATACTTGATGAACCAACAACAGGTTTACATACAGATGATATTAAGAAATTATTAAATATTCTAAATAGAATAGTTGATAATGGTGATACTGTAATAGTCATAGAACATAACTAAGATGTTATCAAAGTAGCAGACTATATCATAGATCTTGGCCCAGATGGTGGTTCAGGTGGAGGAGAAGTAGTAGCAACAGGTACTCCAGAAGAAATAGCAAAATGTAAGAATTCCTATACGGGAGAATATTTAAAAAAGATACTTTAATTTGACAAATACCGCACAATTAGTATGCTATATTAACCTCATTTGAAAAAGAAATGAGGTTTTAATATGCAAAACTATTTTAATGAAATCAATATTATTATAGAAAATACTGAAGTATCAAAAAGAGTAAGAATTTATAAAGACAATAGTGAAACACTAAAAAACTATTGGAATATTGGTAAACTATTAATCGAAGC
>JAEEGL012032726.1_pt1 | contig 12054 bp, 4 predicted proteins | sample 9134231 | NCBI WGS metagenome assembly JAEEGL01 (sample SAMN16246548, study PRJNA631951) | gut metagenome | biome: gut microbiome; feature: rumen; material: fiber-attached | host: Bos | place: Iran: Karaj | collected 2018-10
CATTCAGCGCGTCGAGAATCAGGTGAAGGCGCTTTTGCTCGAGGAGTGCGTCGATTTGGGAGAGCGTCAGACCGCAGGCTTTTCCGACAAGACCGAGGACGCTGCCTCCGGCGGCCCAGCGTCCCAGCTGGACGAACGCGAACAGGTGGGGGCGATCGCCCTGCTCCTTTCCGCGCTCTACCGCGAAGTGGGCCAGACAGGTCGTCTTGCCGGCTCCTGGTTCGCCGGACAGAACGACCCGATCATATTGGCTGAGCAATTCCGTGAGTCCCATCCGGATGGACTTCGGCTCGTCGAGCTCGTCCCCGGAATCGTTGCCTTCGTCATCTGAATCGACCCCGTCCGGTTCCTCCGTGTCCTCGTCTGCTAGGGCTTTCGATTCGTTGGAATCTGGCTCGTCGTCCTCGTCAAACACCGAAACGGCGGTCGGATCCTCGAATTCGGCCTCGTCCTCTTCGTCGGCTTCCACGTCGCCTGCCGCATCGAGCGGAACGAACGCCTGTAGGCGTTTCCGGGTTTTTTCCTTGAGATCGGCATAGTAGGCGCGGATGGCCTCGTCCAGCGTTGCATTCTGTTCATCGGCACTTGCGTCTGAATCGAGTTCCGCCCAAATGGCGGCCAAGAGGGAGGAGCTGATCTCCCGGCTTTTCGGGTAGCCCCGGATGTCGCTTTGCTTCGTAAGCCGCTTGACCTTCCCCGCTTCGCCGAGCTGGCGGAACGGCAGACTCTCAAACTCATCTCCATTTTTAATTTTTTGTCCAACGAGTAATTCCTCGCCTGGTTCAACCGGCTTGACTAGGAGAACAAGAACGTCCGTTCCGTCAAAAGGAACGAATCGCCCTTCGAGATGCGGTGTAATGGACACATCCATGCTCCAGACGATTCCGTCCTTTGTCGTCCACTTTCGTTCCCGCCGATCAATACGATCAAGAACCTCCTTTCGGAAATACCCCTCCTTCCCCTCTGATTCAAGAACGTGTCTAGGGTCGCAGGATGACAAAGGAACCGCCTTGTGAGTCTTGTCATTCACCCCGATCACGAACGCCCCGCCACGGGTATTGGCCATCGCGACGATGGAGAGGACGTAATCCCAATAAAGGTCGTCCTGTGTTTCGTGTTTCTTTTCCGCTTCCGGCAGAAGTGTCATGCCGGCCTTGAACTCCAGCCAGTCGCATTCCGCGCCATTGGAGTACTTCAGCATTGTCTCGATCGCATCGTTAGGATGCGTCTCGAGAATCTTGGCGGCCAGATCATAGCCGGATTTAAGACTGTCTTGAATCGCCATGCAATGAGTTGCCTTGAAGAGTTCCCTTCACGCCTTGGTCAAGCTTGAGGCAATCATTATATCAAATTCTGCCCTTAGATAGAGAAGATGAAAGACAAAACCGCTCTCACGACACCGCCGGAGAATGGCACAGTCCTTTGCCAAGTATGCTTTTCATCGTTCTTCATTCTCCTGTTGGTGGGAAATGCCGCCCTGGCCGAGCAGAGACAGGGCAAATCTTCGGAACGCGCTCATAAAAGGTTCCGAACACGGTGCCTGGGCAGCGACTTCGACATGGGATGTTTCAAGATCGCCGAGCGAGAAGGGATTCAAGTTGGCGCTCATCATCATGCCGATCTTGCCGTCGACAAAAAGGCCCTTGGCATGGAGATGTGGGATCTCGACAATTGTCAGACCGAGCTCCAGGAGTTTTTTTGTCGAAGGGTCGGGCCAAACATCCGGTTTGAATTGCTCGGCTCCGGTTCTGGCGAGTACTGTAACCGCAACACCATTGGACAGCGCCCCGCACAAGGCGCTGAATATGATTGGAACCTTTTCCAAATCGTAGATGGACATGGTAACCAGTAGCACATTCTTCCGAGCTCTGCCGAGAAGAGCGGCCAAGCGTTTGGCCAGGAACCGATTTGATGGCGTTGAGAGAATGAACTCCGCATTCCCATTGCGAATTATGCAATCCATTGCAGTCAGGCTTCGGACCTGCTGCGCCATCCTAACGATGGCGATGCGGTCGTCGCGCTTGACTTGCCGAATTGCAGCTCCCTTCCAAATCGCATCGAAAATGCGGCGTCCTGCCGCGACTTCGGGACCGCTCTTGAAGAGAAACCCGACCTCGACGGCGTTCTTCGCACCTGTTCCAAGGCTGTTCTCGTTCAAATTCGCAGTTGAAAATAGGAATTGCTCGTTATCAACCAAAAGCATTTTCGCATGGACTGTAACCTCCCAATCGCGGACACAGGCGCCCAGCTCGGCAAGTCGTCGCCTTGGAATGTCATAACTCTTGAATTCAGGAGTAGTTTCAAACTGGTCCGTTCGATGGTTTCCAAGCTGGGTCACTACCTGTATGGCCACACCTCTCTCGAGTGCCTCCCGAAGTGCCGCGAAGACCTCGTCCTCCTGGATGACAGGCGAGACGATGCAGACCATTTGTTGCGCCCCGCGAATCAAGTCCACAATGCAATGCGCAAAATCATTGTTTGACGAATCGAGGAAAAACCGCGTCTCATGTGCCTGTCGCTTCACTGCCTGCGCTGGCCCCACTTCCAGCTTGCCCAATCTGGCATGCAAGGCAAGTATGGCCCCTTCTCGTTGATCGCGCGCAATTGAAAGCATCTCATCTAAAGTGGGTGGATGTTTCATAATCGCCTCGCTGGCCCCATTCATTTCAAGGAAGCGAGTCGTCCACGCATTAAACGCCGATTCGTCCGTAATCTCTTCGGCCTGCTCCGAAAGCATGCCGGCGGCCTTTCGAATCAACATGGCGCGCTCTGTCCGCTCATTGCCCGGACGAAGGTCGAAGCACGCGTATTGGAAAGGGCCACCGGAACGATGCCAATACCATCCGAAGCGAATGAACCGTTCGGCAAGCTTTCGTGTATATTCGGTCTGCTTATCATCTCCCGATAGCGACCAGATGGTGTCGTCAAGTACTGTGATGTCCAATGCGCAGAGTTCGGATTTGGGGCGGGCAATTTTGATTAGTGAAGGATTAAATCCGTTCGGAATTGATTCGCCTGGCGGAACTGGTTTGGCCGGAATATGCGAATTGTCTGTCAGATATCCTTCGGGAATTGTGATTTCCTCCGCAGTTTCGGTCGCCGCCAAAAGAAGCGTTTTCCCTGAAACGTCAACGAAGACGAAGCCAAGGGCAAAGACGGGCGATTCGCTTAGCGGAGCTTCTCCTTCCAACTTTTGAAATCCGTAGGGAATGCCATTGGCATCGGAGGCTTGCAGCGCCTTTGCCGGATCCAGGCCGCGGAGAGGCTTGCTCTCAGGACCTGAAAGAATCGGTTTCAGCCGGAAAATCCACGGCATTTCCTCAAAGTCTTCTTCCGAAAGAATGATTCGCTTCATGCGGTCAAGCATGTCGGAAGGCAGCAAATCGCCCGAAAGACCGTTCAGCAGGAACACAAAGCGATGAGTTTGCTCGGTTCGGAATTCCTCTATGGAACTGTTTTCCCGAACGAAATAGCGGCCTTCTCCCACGTCTTCGATGGGGGCGCCAATACGACGCATTTCTTCAACGGCGGCCGCGGTTCTATCTTCGCCAACGCACAAGAAGTCATCAAGTTCCCTGATAGAGCAGGGACCGAAATCCCGTAATGCCCGGAGAATGAATCGGTCAACAATCCCGGTTGGCTCGGAGACAGAGACGACGACCTTCCATTCCGATTTCAAAAGGGGCCATGCGACAGGGACTATGCGGGCAATGCGCCCCTCGCCAAATGTGGCGATGGCAGCCTGGCGCGGTTGTAATAGATACTGTTCAATTTCGTAATATTTCATGCTTGCCTCTCTTTCCGTTCCCAGACGAGTATTTCACGTCCATGGGCGGCGACATGCGAGTGGAAATGGGAGAAGGCCTTTCTTCCCCCTTCGTTGCCAGGTGCGGATTCAAGGGCTTTGATGTCGCAAACGAGAATGAGCATTCGCCTAGCACGGGAAAAAGCCACGTTCATACGCTTCATGTCATGGACGAATGTCAAACGTGGGAAGTGCCCATTTTTCATATTCGGACTTCGGACAAAGCTTGCAATGACAATATCCCGTTCATCCCCTTGGAACCGATCAACCGAGGCGATGTCGTTGGCAGAAAACGTCAAGCGATCCGTATTTCGGTAAAACTGACCAAGCATTCCCTTCAACAACGCTTCCTGCGCAGCGTATGGGGTGATGACAGCCAGGCTTAAAGGACGGTCCAGGTCGCCATCTACCGCCCCTTCATCCAGCGCGGAGACAAGTTCATGCAGGATTCCCCGCACATATTCGGCCTCCAGGGGATTGGAACAGCTGGTTCCCTTCCATTCCTCGAATCTGTTTTTCTGGCTTGATGTGGAAAGAAGGCACACTGGGTTCTGAAAGGAACCGAAGGCGAAGTGCCGATCCTCGGCTTTGACACCGTTTTTCAGCCGCCCCTCGTAAAAGGTCTGACTGATGAAATCCGCTATGTCCGGGTGCATGCGGAATTGCGTGTCGAGCATGAGGCGGGGAATCTTGAAGGTTTCCTTGTTCTCCCACAGATACTGGAACATGCTGTATTCAAACCAGCATTGGCGGCCGTCGGCACCTATGGCGCAGGAGGAGCATAGCTTGTCCATGTCCTGACGGCAATCCAGCTTCTCGCCCAGCATGGGCGGCAACTGCTTGTCATCACCGATGAGGATTGCCTTCTCGGCGGAACAGAGCGGGACGACCGTTTCGGCAAATGTCGCGTGTCCAGCCTCGTCCACGATTGCGATGTCGAAGACCGTTCGCCCCGAACCACCGGCCGTGTTGTCGCGCATCTCGTAAGTCCCGTCGGCCAGTGCACGCCAACTTCCCATGCCGACGCAAGTCGCAAAAAACACATTTGTTTGCGCATTGAGGAATCGAACCATGATTGTCGGCGAATTCTTGAGTTCGCCCGCCCAATCAAGCGCAAATCCTCTCTTCTTATCCAACTGGGAGAACTCTTGGTTTAACGACTCTATTTCGGCACGCCAGGACTCCGGAGAGGAATCTGGCGCAACAGCATCCTTTTCCCAGTCAACCTCCTTCAATTTCGCGATGCGGTCTTCCTGCATTTTGAGCATTGGGGCGGTGTCGGCCTTTGCGATGGCCCGAATTGTTGCGAACTTCTCGTCGGCAGCCGCTCTCCGCGTCGCTTGCTTGGCTTCTTTTAGGCTTTCGATGACACGAAGCAGCTCGTTGTGTTCATCCGACCGCTTCCCCATTGTCTCCTTTTCCCTGGCCAACTCGTTCTCATGCCCGTGCTTTTCCTCCCAGACAACGTTCAGCGCTTGATTCGCCTCCGCCCATGCGGCGCGAGCATGATCAGGATCCAAATGAGTTCCTGTCAGGCTGTCAATTCCCCTCAACAGGGAATCTGTATTGCTGCGGAGGAAGCGCCCCAGAGGCGTATCGGTTGCGAAAGATGTTTTTTGGGAACGTCCCTTGGCCTGTCTGTCAAACCAGTCGCGGTCGTTCTCCAGCTTTCGAATTCTCCTAGCGCAGTTGTCAATGTTGCTTTGAATGGTCTTCTGTTTTTTCCCATTCTCGGATTGAAAAGCGGAAAAGGAGTCATTTTCCCGTCGCGTCTCTTCAGCGCACCGCTGCGAAATTCCGTCCAAGTCCTGGTCGCGGACCTGCTCCTCCTGCCGCAATTCCGAATCACGCCTCGCGAGGCGGTTCCAGAACGTTTCAGCCGTTTGCGTTCCTTCGGAAAGCAAGGTGCAAATGGTCCTGTTTCTCTGGCAGGCAGCCTCAAGTCTGGCAAGCCTGTCCTCGCTTCGGCGGCGGATCGCCTGAAGTTCCTCTTCCTGACTGCCCGACAAGTATCGGCGTCCAAGATCGGACAGTTTGCCTTCATTTGCCGCATAGACGGCCATTCGGACGCTTCGGTCTTCACCAGACTGGCGAAACGCATGAAGCCTTTCCAGAACATTGTCCACGGCCTGATGTGTCTGGCTTGTGAGAAGGACGCGTTTCCCCTGTCTGACGGCCTGGCGGATCATTTCGACGATGACGGTCGTCTTGCCCGTTCCTGGCGGTCCTTTCAGCAGGAGCAGGGGCGCTTCGGAAAGCCCCTGGCGGATGGCGTCGGCCTGCGTCGGAAACTTTGAAATGCCGCCGTTAAAGAAAATGTCTATGTCGACGCTACCCTCATCGACCCCCTCCACAAGGCCGCGGAAGATGGGGGCCCGCGTGTCTCTGAGCCAAAAACCCAGCCTTTCGCGCTCATGTTTTTCAGGTGGGGGGATCTCATCCGCCTTCACTTTGATCTTTCTTCCCTCCAGCGAGGTGAAGTCAACCTCCATGGGGAACGAAAAAGTCAGATTCCGTCCGTCGGCATCGCACTCTTCGTAACGGATGTCCTTCCCTTTTGGAACGGCGACATCTTCCATGACAACGGACGTTCCGCTACTAAATGGTCCAACGGCCTGATTACGGTCCTCCGGGCCATCCGCCGCCGATTCCCCCTTTTTGCCCGCCGCCGCCAACCATGGCGGATTACCGACAACCTTGAAAGTGTATCGGACGCGGCCCTTTTGCTTCCTCCCAGTCGCGGCGACAGGATTCCGGACTTCAAACGCCTTGACTGACGCGGGGGATATGCGGAGAATGCGCTCCAGGCACGAGTCGATGAATTGCCCGTCATGCGCAATCCGGGCGGAACGCGCACGCGCCAGTTCCTCTTCCCGTTTCTGGCGCTTCGTGGCCTGCACCAAATCCGTCCACCGTCCGGCAAGCGGAATGCGGCTGCCGTCCGAATCGCGAAACAGATAAAAATCACCTGTATCGAGCCATGCTTTTTCGTCCTTGTTCTTGAGGTAGTAACGCCCTGTGTCGGAATCGAATGAAATTCCCATCGATCCGGAGCCACCGCAAACCCAGAATTCGAAGAACCGCCCTTCCCCTTTGCATGAGAAATAGGTTGTAGACCTTGTAACGCCATATTCAACATGCCCGGAAACGTCGCCGTGGCACTTCTGGCATTCGCAGAACAACCGATATCCATATGCATCCTGAACGTGTCCCGTCACCCACCGTACCGGCTCAAGAGGAAACGTATTCTTCCTAACGGAGATGCGCTCAGGAAGTTGAAGCAGGTATTCCATCGACATCCGTTCATTGGGCAGGACATTCACAAGTTGCAGAGCTTCCGTATTCCCTAAAGCCTCTAGCTGGCCCGAGACGCCGTCCGCCGTGTGAAAGACACGGAATCGGCTGGAATAGGCGCCTCCGACCTTTGGATGGTTCGTGGTCGTCCCCCAGAAAAATCCGGTGTCCGAACGAAGCCAGTTGATAATCCAATCCCCAATATCTCCTCCCTCGTCTTTTGGAAAGACGCCTCTGGCTTGCAAGGACGGAAGGAGTTGTTCCTCGAACCTCTGTAATGCGTTCGAGGGAATGAGGACCAGGCTTTTCAGAATGGAATGGTTGCCCATAGTTTTCCTCTTACTTACCCAAAGGGTTCATGCCGTATCGTTTGTGGATTCTGCCGTGTCTTTGACCTTGACGGCATTTTGAGCCATCATCCTGCGCCTCGATGAAAGTCCGATACGTAAGATCATAGCCGGAGAATGTCTGTTCTTCATTGTTCATGTTGCAATTTCATCAAGCTGGAGTATCGCATTTCATCGAGGAAAACGCAAGACATTTCTGGCACAAAAATCAATAATTGAAATTTCGTGTCATTTAACAAGCGCAAAAACGATGGCGCGGAATGTCGTATTTCGACATGCCGCGCCAGATTTATGGTTTGATTTAGTTGTAGGGATTGTAGGGATTTTTGTCTATGCCGTCCGAGATTTCCACTTCCGATATTCCAGGACATCGTCGCGGCACATTTTCAGGCAAAGGGCGAGGACGGCCGCATCGTCAGTGAACCCCAAAATTGGGATGACGTCGGGAATCAGGTCGATGGGGTTGATGAAGTATAACAGCGCGCCACCTATGGCGTTAGTGCTGATGCTACGAAAGGGCGGCGATAAGCGCTCCGGCACCGATGATCTTCCAGAAGAGTCCGCTCTTGGCGGGCTTCTTGGGACGCCGAGGACCTTTGCGGTGGATTACCACGCGCTCGTTGCGTTTCACATAGACATGGACAGCTGGTTTCTTCATTGTTGTCTCCTTGGGTTGCCGAGGTATGATTGCCTCCACCCATAATAAGGGTCTCTACCTAAACTTTTCCACCAGTCCGACAAAATGCCAGCGGAGGGAATCGGACTCGTCGTGCTGGACAACACCGACGAGCACCCATGGGAGACCCGTCCTTACACAGAGGCCGTCAACTGCCGCGTTTAGGTTTATTGTCTAGTCGTTGACATACACAAAACCGATGAATATGTCGGTATGGAAATGCGTGGTGAAAGATTCCTAGTGTTTCCGGAGGAAGAGTGCATCGGGGATGGGGATGCGCAATGCCTCCACTCGACCGGTATGGAGTGTGTCCCAAGCGACTGTGCGGCAGTGGGTAAGGAATGTCTGGAAAGAACCGCTGATGAAGTTCAGGTTGACGGGAAAGACGGCATGGAGCGTGAACTTCGGGTTCCTCGCCCGCGAATCGGTGCAACGGGTGTCGGGCTGTATGAGCAGGGAATAGACCGCAAAATGGCGGTTCATGAACATAGAGGTTTTTCCTTCGTGCGGCAGCACTGAAGTCAATTTCCCATTACCTAGACTCACGGAACAACCGTCTTCTTCCAAGGTTGTCTTGGCCAGTGGAAGCACCCGCGTTCGCAACCACCAGAACAACACAGGGTTCAAGGGCGGGTATGCATGCGCATATCCGCTTCCCATGTTGCGCTCAAGAAAGAGAAGGGCGTTCTTCATTCGAGTGAAAGAGTTGGAATTCCGGAAAACTCAAAGGTGAACGAGGCGTCTCGTTTAGGCTTTTTAACTTCCGATGGATTTATGTTCCCTTTTAGCGAAAGCGTCTTTTTTACAGTCCCATTGCATGATCCTTCTGCCAGTAAACAATAGAAATCCAGTGTGCAACTGTCTCGTATGGTTGCATTAAATCCGAATTTTACATCGGCGATTTCAATACTCAAAGAATCCATGCTCTTTGGTGAAAGAACAATTCCGAATATTGATGCACCACCAGCGTTAATTGGCCCATGCTCCTTTTTGATTTTGTTCTGTTCAAATTTGCGATCTCCATTTATCTTGACGATAAAGTGTTGTCGTGATTGGCTTCCTATGTCGCGCCAGTGGGAATCTCGGACGTCAAACTCAAGAAACTCACAATAGAATGAGCATGCGGTAGAACTGCCCCATCCGACTTGTTCCAGATAGCGACGACATTTGTCAATCTCTGGATGCTTCGTACCATATTCATCACAAAATGTATTGAGGGCAACCACGGAATCTCGAAATATGACAAATGCATTCCGGCTAGGCTTGCGAAGAAATGCATCGTAGTCTTTCTTCACATCGGACAGAAGGCGCCAATCATTGTTCAACAGGCTTTGCATTTTTACGACCGTTTCCTTGTCTGCATTTTCCAGCTTGTTTATGTCTATCAGAAGGGCATTGAACTTGTCGTAGTTTTGCTTGGTGGGATGGTTCTTGTATTCGTTTTCAGCTTTCAGAATGTTGTTGAATAAACATTTACTGATTCCGACCCCCATCATGCGAATGAGAGTGTCCAGTTTCCCAATGAGGAGCCTTTTTCGCGAATCGGCCAGATGTTCTAGGACAGCAATCTGCTGTGTGCAATCTTCTTTAAGGCGTAGAAACTCTTTCTCGTTGTCGGCATGGGAGGCATCGCTCTCTAGCTTGTCAACTTTCGCTGAGGCTTCCTGAAAATTTGCCTCCCTTTCGGCAAATATCCTTTTGTCTCTCATTTGACGAATCAGTTCCCTCACATCGGGGTCACCCAGATCGTCTTCGCCATTCGCTTGGAAAAATAAGGTGATTCTTACAATAGTTTCATCTGAAGAAGCATGTTCGACCACATCCAGACACTCTCTAGCTGCTTTGGTATAGGCGGTTCGTCGTTCTTGTAAATTCATTTTGCTGATAATGGCTTCTCTTTCTGTTTTGTATTGCCTATGCAGATTGGAACCAGGAAGAAATGCCTGCAAGTAGTCGTTAAGCAAATCAAATTGCCCACGCAGATCGCAATCAGACATCTTACCTTGTAAAGACCGTGCCCACATCAATTCTTTTGCAAAGCCAATGTCTTTCACAATTTGGTATTCCTCGGCCAATTCCGCACTCTTGTAGATATCGTTTGTTCTTGAAAAATCCTGCTGAAAACGTTGAACGCTCGTAAGTACATCGCGTATAAGTTCGTCACTGATATCAGTATCTGCTCTTTTTGATTTATCTTCAATGTCAATCCTCCTGTGCTGGACTTCCGACCATTTTTCATACGAACTTGACGTTTGAAGTTCTCTTTGCACGATTTTGCCAAACCTAACAGAAAGGGGAGAATTCTTTGGACACCGACCTTGAATGTCCTCCGCCTTGTCTGCCAGCTTTTGGTGATAGAGACTCAATGTTGAAAATTCCTTCGGTTGTGGTTTTTCAGTCGTTTTGGCAAAAATGTCATATTCACTGCTGAAAGCCTCTTCCGCATCGTTTCTTCGGTGATCCAGATTCGCAAACTCGTTCGTTTGCGCTGGGTAGTCTTCCCTGCGATATTTCTGGCAGAATTCGTCAATCGCTATTAACCATTGATTCGTATCGACATTGCCCACCAGTTTTTTGTATGCATCCTGAAATTCACCCTGCTTTCTCAAACTAGTAATTTGGTTCTCCTCCTTCTGAATGAGGTCATCAACCCATTCGCCACACCTTTCTGGAAGCTTATCTTTGCTTGCTCTCAAAAGATCAATGCTCTTTTCTGCGCTCACAACTTGCGTTTTCCATGAACCACCCTTACAGTTTTCCTTGTTTTCCTCCAGCTGCTTCACAATCTTGGCTTTGGCGTTCATCTCCAGTTCGTCCAGTTCTTTCTCACATTTATCAAGACGATCGGTATATTCTGGATAGTATCCCCTCAAGTACTTCTTCAGAAACTCTTCAAGTTTGCGGGGGCGCATATCACCATTTGGAACGGCCGCAAGATCCTCGTCGAATTGGATATATTTTTGGTAATCGTCGATCCAAATTTCCTCTTTGCTCTTCCGTTCCCAAATTTCATCATAGAGAGAGGATCCCTCGGCAAAGACCGAAAGCGCCTCGTCGCACTTTTGGATGATTTGATGCTTTCGATCAATCCTCGTTTGCATGAACGCCTCTTTATCATCTTGCAAAGTTGTATCTGTCAAGGCATTGTCCAAGTCCGCCTTCCGCTTGCTCTCAAGCTCGCCCAGTTGTTGGCGAAGTGCCGCCAATCTTTCGCCATAGTCAGGGAATTCTGTTTCGTCGTGTTTTGCAAGGAACGCCGTAAGCCCACGAATTCGTTGGTCTCCCTGAGGAATGGCATCGTAATCCGTGTCAAACCGCTTATAGTGTTCATGATTGGCAATCCAATCCTTTTCTTCTTTCTTTACAGAGTCCACAGCTCTGTATGCATCCGTGCCCTCGGCAAAAATGCGCAAGGCCTCATCACACAGGCCGATTCGCCTATTCCTTCGCCGAATGCGTTCTTCCATGGGAGCAGCGGGATCATCTTGCAAATCCGAAAGCGATTTGTCCAGAATATCCCTTCGCTTCTTCTCCAATTTAGCCACTTGATTCGTAAGTCGGGGATAATAGGCGGCATAGGCGGCCTCGCTCTTCCAGTTCGGCTCGCGGAGAACATTCAAGATGGAGCGTATTGTTCCTTTTTCCAGCTCTTGCTTCGCCAGTTTTTCAAACTCTACATTCTGGGAGTTTTCTTTGACAAACTTTTCGGCGTCGTCACGCACGGAAGCGACCTCCTGATATTCGTCACCTCGCTCCGGTAGTTCCTTCAGGGCAATAGCGGCGGCTTCAATTCGCTGATTCGCCTTGGAAACGCGGACTTCATATGGCTCTTTTTCGTCATCAATGATTTCCCCGATGGATACGCGGAAGTCTTTCATGATTCCCGAAACACGTCGGTCCTTCTCCGCTCTGATTTCTTCCAGCTTCTCGGA
>JAEEGL013108219.1_pt1 | contig 12054 bp, 10 predicted proteins | sample 9134231 | NCBI WGS metagenome assembly JAEEGL01 (sample SAMN16246548, study PRJNA631951) | gut metagenome | biome: gut microbiome; feature: rumen; material: fiber-attached | host: Bos | place: Iran: Karaj | collected 2018-10
ATGACCAAGTCCGGAACGGCTATCCGCATGGATATCTCGACCATCCGTCAGACCGGCCGCGCCGCACAAGGCGTCAAGCTCATCGAACTCCAGAAACGTAACGACACCCTCGTCAGCGGATGTATCGTTCCGAAAGACGATGAGGAGAATGGTGACGCTTCGCTTAATGGTGAGAATGGTGAAAACAATAACGAAAACCAAGAGTAATATGAAAAAGACTTTGATTTTGGCAGCTGTGGTGCTCATGAGTGCAGGCTGCTTCGCACAGAAAAACCCGTTGGTAAAGAAAGCTAAGAGCCTGATGAACTCCGAGACACCGGACTTCCGCGCTGCTCGTGACGCGATGGAAGAGGCGCTGGTAGCTGAGCCGACGGCAGAGAACTACTACTGGGCCGGTATGATCGGTTACAAAGAGGTACAACGCGAGCTCTACAACCAGATGATGGGACAGGGCGTAGACGCTGCTGCCGAAGGTGCTGCCTGCGAGGAGAGTTACAAATACTGGGTAAAAGCCGACGAGCTGGCTCAGGTGCCGACCCTCGACAAGAAAGGCAATTCCGTACCGACCGACCCGAAGATGCGCGGTAAAGTAAGCAAGTACATGCTCGAGTACTACAAGAACCAGGAACTCGTCAAGTACGGAATCCACCTCAACGAGACGCGTGACTACGCCGGTGCTTACAATGCATTCAAACTGCACATCGAGATTCCTGATCTGGAGATGATGCAGGATCCGAAGCTGCAGAAAGAGATGCCGCGTGATACCGTTTATACGCAGTATAAGTACTACGCTGCTATCTTCGCTGTTCAGGCAGAGATGCACCCGGAGGCTATCGAGGTACTCAAGCAACTCAAGGACGGTGACTACGAGGCTATCGCAGTAAACCAATTCCTCTATCAGGAGTACTTGGCCCTCAAGGACACCGCTAACTTCGTAGCTACGCTGCAAGAAGCAGCTGCCCGCTTCCCGCAAGAGCCGTGGTTCCTCCAGAACCTCATCAACTTCTACATCTTCTCCGGACAGGAGCAGACGGCGATTGACTACCTGGCTACCGCTATCGAGCGCGAGCCGAACGTAGCGCAGTACCATCTTATCAAGGGTAACCTCGATGAGAACCAAGGTAACTACGAGGTAGCGTTGTCGGAGTTCGATAAGGCACTGGCGCTCGATCCGACGATGGCTGACGCAATGGCAGGTAAGGGTCGTGTATACTACAACCAGGCTGTCAAACTCAACGAGGCTGCTGCCCTCATCTCCGACAACAAGGCCTACAAGAAAGCCCTCGACGAGATGAACGAGGTATTCCGCAAATCGCTGCCGTTCTTCGAGAAAGCACATGAGATGGCTCCGGAAGATCGCAGTTACCTGCTGACCCTTAAGACTTTGTACTACCGCTTCCGTAACGAACCGGGTATGGAAGACAAGTACAACGAAGCAAGCGAGAAACTGAGCAACCTCTAATGGGACGAATTCTCGCAATAGACTACGGTCGTAAACGCACAGGATTAGCCGTTACGGATATGCTCCGCATAACGGCTAATCCGTTGCTTACGATTGAGACAAGCGAACTGATGAATTGGCTAACGGACTACTTCGCCAAAGAGCAAGTGGACGAAGTAGTGATCGGACATCCGACGCAGATGAACGGGCAGGAGTCGGAGTCGATGAACTATATCCGCCCGTTCTTGGGAGTCTTTAAAAAGACCTTTCCCAATAAACCGATAACTATGTATGACGAGCGCTTTACGTCGGTTCTGGCGCACCGGGCGATGATAGATGGGGGCATGAAGAAAAAAGACCGACAGAACAAAGCCGTGGTCGACAAGATCGCCGCGTGCATCATTTTGGAAGGCTATTTGGATAGTCTTCGTTAAAACGTTAAATTGTTAAACCGTTAAATCGTTATGATTTTACCAATATATTTGTACGGTCAGCCGGTACTTCGTAAGCAGGCTGAGGAAATAGAGCAGACGCCGGAACTCAAGCAGTTCATCGCGGACATGTACGAGACGCTCACGCAAGCGGAAGGTTGCGGTCTCGCGGCGCCGCAGGTAGGCAAGCCATGGCGCTTGTTTGTAGTGGACGGCGACGAGTTGGCAGAAGACTATCCGGAGTGCAAAGGCTTCAAGCGCGCATTCATTAATCCCGAGTTGATTGAGGAGAGCGAAGAGACTTGTACATATAGCGAAGGGTGCCTTTCGCTGCCCGGCATCAGCGAGAATGTAATTCGTCCCGTGTCGGTGCGCCTGCGTTACTTGGACGAGGATTTTAACGAGCATGAAGAGACCTTTACGGGCTTCCGGGCGCGTATCGTGCAGCATGAGTACGACCACCTGGAGGGACACGTGTTCACCGACCGTATCTCGCCCATCCGTAAGACCTTCACCCGTAACAAACTGCTGGCGATCGCCAAAGGCAAAACCGTCGCTCGTTATAAGTATAAGAGGAATTAGTGGGTTAGTGGATTAGTGGATTAGTGGTATGGATTGGTTGAATGTCATCATAATGGGGATTGGCTTGGCGATGGACTGCTGCGCCGTGTCCGCCGTGCAGGGCCTGAACGAGCATCGATGGCACCCGCGGGCGCTACTGATGGCGCTTATCTTCGGCTGTTTCCATATGGGCATGCCGATCATCGGCTACTACGCAGGCTCGCTCTTCGTGGACTTCATGCGCGTCTATGCGCCCTGGATCGCGTTGGTGCTGCTGGGTTTTGTAGGCGGAAAGATGATCTGGGAGTCCTATCACGAGGACAAAAAAGCCGAGAAAACGGCCAATTGGCAGGTGTCGAACCTCTTGCTGCTGGCAATCGCTACGAGTGTGGACGTCTTGGCGACCGGACTGTTGTTCGTGCCGTACCCCGACTGGCTCTTCCCGTCCGTGCTCACGATAGGCGCCATCACGGCCCTGTTCTCCTTAGGCGGCTACCTGGTAGGCGTGTTCGTAGGAAAACTGAAGATTAATATGGAACTCATCGGTGGCCTTGTGCTCATCGGTTTGGGTATCAAGATCTGGGCAGAAGGATTCTTCGGGTTGTAATGTGTAAGGTGTAATGTGTAAGGTGTAAGGTGTAAGAATGTTTTTGATACAGAACACATTAGTCAGTTTGGACGTACTCGAGAAAGAGTTCTGCTGCGACCTCGACACCTGCCGCGGATGCTGCTGTATCGAAGGTGACGCAGGTGCGCCGCTGACGGCCGAAGAAGAGAAGAAGATCAACGAGATACTGCCGATCCTGCTGCCGGATATGACCAAAGAAGCGAAAGCCGTCGTAGAAGCGCAGGGTATTGCGTATAACGACCCGTCGAACGAACGCGTGACCTCTATCGTCAACAACAAAGACTGTGTCTTTGCCCGTACGGACCACAACGGCTGGTGCTACTGCCTGATAGAGAAAGCGTACAACGCCGGAAAGATTGATTTTAAGAAACCTATCTCGTGTCACCTATATCCGATACGACTGACGCAGGTAGGGGAGTATACAGGAGTGGAGTACCATCGATGGGATATATGCCATTGTGCGCGGCAAAAGGGCAAGAAACTGCACCTGCCGCTGTATCAATTCCTTAAAGAGCCGCTGATACGCCGCTTCGGACAAGCCTGGTACGATGAATTAGAACTAACCGCTAATGAATGGCATAAGCAAATGATGAAATGATGCGAATGATGAAATGATGAAAGCAGAGATAATTACCATAGGAGACGAACTGCTGATCGGTCAAGTGGTGGACACTAACTCCGCCTGGATGGCCGAGCGGCTGAACGAGATAGGTATTGAGTTATACCAGATCACGTCCGTTCACGACCAACGCGAGCATATCATCGCGGCGCTGGATGAGGCTTTCAGTAGGGCCGATATCGTGCTGACGACCGGTGGCTTAGGTCCCACCAACGATGATATCACGAAGCACGTGCTGTGCGAGTATTTCGATACACACCTTATAGAAGATCAGCGCGTGCGCGCGCATATAACGGACCTCTATCGCGAGCGCCCGGATGTGCTCAACCGCCTGACCGCGACGCAGTGGCTCGTGCCTCAGAGCGCCGAGATACTGGAGAATCGGGTAGGGTCCGCCCCGCTCATGGTCTTTCACCACGGCGCACAACTCCTGGCCTCCATGCCCGGCGTGCCGTACGAGATGAAGATCGCGATGGAGGAGCAAATTCTTCCTTACCTCGAGACCTCGATATCTCGAGATTACGAGACATCGAAAATTATTCATAAAACCTTGCAGGTGACCGGCATACCCGAGTCGAGTCTGGCGATCCTGCTGGAGTCTTTTGAGGCTTCCATGCCTTCCGAACTGCACTTGGCGTATCTACCGAAAGACGGCATCATCCGTCTGCGGCTCTCGTCCTACGGCGAGTTGACACAAGAGGAGATGAACCGTTGGTTTGAAGAACTGAAGACCTTGGTAGCCGACTATCTCATCGCCGATACGGACGAACCCTTGGAGGTGATCTTAGGCAATTTGCTCAAAGCCAAAGGTCAGACGATCGCTACGGCAGAAAGTTGTACGGGCGGCAAACTGGCGTCCTTACTCAATAAACATGCCGGTAGTTCAGCCTTCTATTGGGGCTCTATCATCAGCTACGATAACAGCGTCAAAGAGCATCTTTTAGGTGTGCCGGCAGAACTGATAAAAGCGCACGGAGTGGTAAGCGAAGAAGTAGTGCGCGTAATGGCAGAGTCCGTTCGCAAAAGCCTCAATACCAATTATGGTATTGCCACTTCCGGCATCGCTGGTCCTTCCGGAGGCTCTATTGAGAAGCCCGTCGGCACCGTTTGGATAGCCTGGGCAACACCCGAAGGAACGACCGCCGAGTGCTTCCATCTCGGCAAACTGCGCGAGCAGATCACCGACCGCGCATGTATCAAAGCAATAGTGGGAATGATTGAAAGAGTGAAAGAGTGAAAGAGTGAAAGAATGAATGAGTTAACGCAATTTCTGTTTGAGCCGTCGATCACGCAGTCGCTCTTGTGGCTGACGATCGTGATGACCATCGGTCTATGGCTGGGAGAGAAAGCCAAGATCGGTCATTTCTCCTTGGGCGTTACGTGGGTGCTCTTTATTGGTATCGCCCTCGCGTCTTTGGGTGTGAAGATCGACCATGCGGTAGGACAGTTTGCTAAAGATTTCGGTCTCATACTCTTCGTCTATTCCATTGGTTTGCAGGTCGGACCGTCTTTCTCTCCCTTTAAAAAGGGAGGATTGCAACTCAATATGCTGGCGGCCGCTATCGTACTGCTCGGCTGTGTATGTACGATTGCGCTCCATTATATCACGGGCATCGACATGTCTACCTTAGCGGGTGTGATGTCCGGCGCTACGACTTCTACGCCTTCGCTGGCCGCTGCGCAACAGGCTTATTTTGACCTGACCGGCACATCTAATCCCGATATCGCGACAGGTTATGCGGTCGCTTATCCCCTCAGTATAGTAGGTGTGATTCTGGCCTTCGAGCTCATACGTAAGTCCTTTAAAGTCAGCCTTCCCGAAGAAGAGAAGCGCCTTAAAGAAGCGGCGCGAGAGACGACGGAAGAACCGATATGTGTGGATCTGACGCTTAATAATCCGCAAATTGACACCCTTACTTTGGCCGAACTGCAACGTCTCTGTCCAATGAAAGAGATGATCGTCAGTCGCGTCATTCGGACGGATGGTTCGGATGAGTTAGTGAACGAGCAGACGACCTTCCGTAACGGCGATACACTACGTGTATTAACCGACAAACAGCATGTCGATATGCTGCGTCTGTTGGGCCAGATGAAGGACTACGACCTGCATGTACAGAGCGAGAAATCGGCCCACCTCATCTCCCGCCGTATCGCTGTCACGCGATCGGAGTGTAACGGCAAGCGTATCCGTTCGTTTAACTTGCGCCAGCAATACCATGCGACGATCACGCGTGTCAGTCGTGCCGGTATAGACTTGCTTGCTACCCCTGATATGATTCTGCAACTGGGCGACCGACTGATGGTGGTCGGCGACAAAGACGATGTGGGTAGAGTAGCGGAGACCTTCGGAAATGAGCTTAAGCGCCTCGATGTGCCGCATCTCTTGCCGGTGTTCTTCGGCATGGTACTTGGTATATGCGTAGGCCTGCTGCCTATTCCGCTGCCGGGTATGGGTTCGACCTTTAAGTTAGGCCTCGTAGGCGGTTCGCTCATCGTAGCCATCCTCATCGGCCATTACGGACCGTATTATAACATGGTCACTTTCTCCACCACGTCAGCGAACATGATGTTGCGGCAAGTGGGCCTCACGCTCTTCCTGGCCGCCCTGGGTCTCTCCGTAGGAGAGAACTTCGTGCCAACACTGATCAACGGTGGTTATTTGTGGATCGGTTACGGCTTTATCATCACCATCGTACCGCTGTTCGTAATAGGCGGCATCGCGTATAAATGGCTGCATGTCAATTTCTTCAACGTGGTGGGTCTGCTGATCGGCTCGATGACTTCGGCGATGGCGCTGCCGTACGCGCAGTCGCTCTCGTCGGAGAACAACCAGGCATCGGTTTGCTACGCCACCGTCTATCCGTTCACGACTTTCCTGCGTGTGATGGCAGCTCAGCTCTTAGTACTGATCTTCTGCTCCTTTACCTCAGCGGATACGCTTGCGCCGCAAGCCCTGCCGAATAGCGTCAATACGGCGATAGGCGAGGAATACGGACCGACGCTCACGATAGATGACCACACCCTCTATTTCGTAGGCCTGAACCGCGGAGAGACGAACGTCACGGAGGATGTCTTCGTCTCTCGTCGCGATCGCAAAACGGGCGCGTGGAGTGCCGCGCAAGTAGTGCCCGGCTTAAGCACACCGTATCGCAACGAAGCGCCGACCTCTATCTCCGGCGACGGCCGCACGATGCTGGTCTTTGTAGAAGGCCGTATGTGCTTCTCGACCCGTGGACCGCAAGGATGGTCCGAACCCCGTCCGCTACCGCGACACCTGCAGTTAGGTAACTGGCAAGCGGACGCGATGATCACCGCTGACGGCAGCGCTTTGCTCTTTGCCGCCAATTATCCGGCGGAAGGCGAGGAGAGAGCGAGTCTGAATATCTTCATCAGTGAACGCACCGAAAGCGGGTGGAGTACACCGTACTCCATCGGACCGGCTATCAACACCGCCGGCATGGAGCGTTCGCCCTTCTTGCACCCCGACATGAAGACTCTTTACTTCTCTTCGGACCGGGAAGGCACACTCGGCGAACTCGATGTATGGGTGACTCGCCGTCTGGCCGACACGTGCTGGAACTGCTGGTCCGAACCAGAGAACCTGGGTTCAACTATCAACACCTCCGGCCGGGACTGCTGGTATAAGATCTCGGCTGACGGCAAGATGGCTTACTATGCGCAGAAAAACGGCCGCAGACATGATATATACACCGTCACGCTGCCGGAAGACAAGCGCCCGGAACCTATCACGGTGCTTAGCCGGAACGAAGCGGTGGCGATCAATAACTTACTCTTCGAGACCGCCAGCGACAAGATCCTTCCGGTCTCGCTGCCGGAACTGAAGCGTATCGCCCTTTTCGTGCAGACTTACGGCTATGCCGTACGCCTCGCCGGACACACAGATAATATCGGTAAGCCCGAAGATAACAAAGACCTCTCGCAGCGCCGCGCAGAGTCCGTTAAACGCCAATTGGTGGAGTATGGTTGTGACGAAGCGAAAATCAAAGCCTTTGGCTACGGAGACACCAAACCCGTAGCGTCCAATGACACCGAAGAAGGTCGCCAACAAAACAGACGAGTAGAGATAACAATACAATAAACTATTTATGAGAAAAATCTTCTTTTTAGCAGCTCTGCTGCCCCTGTTGAGCTTTGCTCAAGAGCGTATCATGGTCATCGCCGACCCGCACGTATTACCGCAGTCGGTTATTGACCAAACAGCTAATTTTGACGAGTACATGCAGACCCAGCGTAAGATGCTGGACCTGAGTGAGCCGATCTGGAAAGCATTACTGGACACGGCGCTGGCGCACAAGCCGGAGTTGGTGCTTATCCCCGGAGACCTGACGCGTGACGGCGAAAGTGCGGCACACGAGATGGTTTCGAACGGTATTGCACGCTTGCAAGCAGCCGGCATTCGCACCTTGGTTATCCCGGGCAACCATGACCTGCCGGGCGATAACTGGGAGACCCTCTATCCGGGTACGTTTGAGGGCGCCGAGAAGGACGCCGACTCGCATTCCTTTGCCGTAGAACCGCTCAAAGGACTGACGGTAATTGGTATCGACGGTTCGGACGGCAAGGCCTCTATCGGTAAGTTGTCGGCTGCGACGCAGGCATGGATCATGGAGCAGGCAGACGCCGCGGTTGCCAAAGGCAACATGATCATCGCGATGACGCACTGGCAGATCCTGGAGCATTTCGATGAGCAAGCAACGCTCGAGAGTTCGTGCCGCTTCAATAACGCGGACGAACTGCGCGACCAGTTGATGCACCATGGCGTACATCTCGTGCTCACCGGCCATTTCCACGTCAACGGCATCACGACCTTCCGCGACACGACGGGGCTGACGAACGATAGCCTCGTCGAGATCACCACCGGTTCGCCGATCACTTATCCGTGCCCGTACCGCTGGCTGACCATCTCGGAGGACCGCAAGAGTGTGGCGGTGGAGACCGACTATATCCGCTCCTTAGGTGATATCGCGGATTTCACAACCTACAGCCGCGACTGGATGTATGTGCATACGCAGAATATGATTCCCGCACTCGCTACCAGAGCTTGGGGAAAAGTGTTGAGTAAATGGGACGATAAAATCGTGCCGATGATGCAACAGGCAGGTATTCCGTCATACGTGATAGCAGGCATCAAAATGCTGTTGCCGCAAGACGAAGAGTCACAGATCGAAATCACGAAGAAACACCTGGGAGAGCCGGCGGCTAATCTGTATCTCTTCCATTCCGAAGCCAACGAGAACGAGCACCCGGCAGAAGGTCAACAACTCGCAGACGCTGTGTACGCGGGTATGGAGGGTATGATAAATGAGATCTTCGGCATGTTTGCGTCCGTCATACCTACGTTCAAGACCATTGCCCGCACTTCCGCAGAAGTGCCGGTACAGTCGCTGGTAGAAGACAAGACACAACGCTACTCGTCCTTTGCCGATGTGACTGACGACCTGCACCCGGTTCTGGTGATTAATGATGCCGTTCCGCAGGGAGTAGAGACGCTGCAAGACGAAGCTTCGCGCGCTATCAAATTTATCCTTAATGGACAGCTGTTCATCCAAAAGGGCGATCGTATTTACACCCCGCAAGGACAGCAAATAGCGCAATAAATTGACAAAAAAGGTGGAAAAGTGGCATACACTATTGTGTATGTCATTTTTTTTCCGTATCTTTGCCCGCAAATTTGCATATCATATAAAATATCTATACAATGAATCTTTCTGAATTAACCGACAAAATCTACGCAGAAGGCGTAGAGAAAGGCAATGTAGAGGCGAAACAAATCGTTGAGAACGCGAACAAGAAAGCCGAAGAAATCATTGCTCAAGCAGAGAAAAAAGCGGCATCCATCGTAGCGGCTGCAGAGAGTAAGTCAGCGGACCTGGACAAGAAGACGCGCGCGGAGCTCAAGCTCTACGCCGAGCAGAGTGTCAATGCGGTGAAGACCGAGATCGTGAACCTGCTGTCCGACAAGATCGCTGCCGACAGCGTGAAAGCCGCTACGGCTGACGCGAAGTTCATGCAGGGGCTCATCGCTAAGTTGGCAGAGCAGCTGTCCAAGAACGGCGAGGTAATCATCGAGGCCAAGGATGCCGACGCGCTGAAGAAATACTTTGCGGCAAACGCAAAAGGATTGCTCGAGAAAGGCGTGAAGATCGCGGAGGTGAAGGGTATCAAGACCGATTTTACCATCCAGCCGGCTAAGGGCGGCTACAAACTCGCCTTCGGAGATGCCGAGTTCATCGCGTATTTCAAGGAAATGCTTCGTCCCCAACTCGTAGAAGAACTGTTCTGATATGACGTACGAGTATTTACTGGCCGGACTACCTGAGTTAAAAGCAGGCTCAGACGCTCCTATCTCGCTGGACAAACTCAACGAGTTGCTCGACGAGTGCTTGACGGCGTCGGATAAAGCGCTGCTTAACTTATTGCGTGCTCCTATGGATGAAGCGACGCTGGCGGAAGGGCTGAAAGCAAGCAATCCATTCGTGCGCGAGTGGTTTGCGTTCAATCAGGACATGAACAACGTCCTGGTGGCGCAGATATGCCGCAAGCACGGCTTTGACGTCAAGACCCAGATCGTCGGAGAAGGGGAAGTGGCGGAGCAGCTGCGTACGCACGCGAGCCAGAAGGACTTCGGTCTAAACGAGGTGGACGGCGATTGGACAGAGATTCTGGCATTAGCAGGGATTGAAGACCTGATGCAGCGTGAGAAAGCGCAAGACGCGATTCGTTTTACGTGGCTCCAAGACCGCACGGAGTTTGACTTCTTCTCGTCGGAGATGGTGTTTGCGTACTATCTGGAGGCAATCATGCTGCATAGATGGAGTATCCTGACTATCGAAGAAGGCGAGAAAGTGTTCCGCGAACTGGTGGCAGATATGAAAAAAGGAATTAAATTAGACTAAGATATGACAACAGGAAAAGTAAAAGGTATCATCTCGAACCTCGTGACGGTGGGCGTAGATGGTCCTGTAGCACAAAATGAGATTTGCTACATCTACATCGGTGAGACCAAACTGATGGCGGAGGTCATCAAGGTTATCGGTGTGAATGTGTACGTGCAGGTGTTCGAGTCTACGCGTGGCCTGAAAGTGGGCAACAAAGTGGAGTTCACCGGACACATGCTCGAAGTAACGCTCGGTCCGGGTCTGCTCAGCCGTAACTACGACGGCCTGCAGAACGACCTGGACAAACTGACGGGCGTGTTCCTCAAGCGCGGTGAGTATAACTTCCCGCTGGACACCGAGAAGAAATGGTCCTTCCAACCGCTCGCCAAAGTAGGCGATAAGGTAGAAGCTGCTTCTTGGCTCGGTGAAGTGGACGAGAACCACCAGCCGCATAAGATCATGGTGCCCTTCGTCTTCGAAGGCACGTACACCGTGAAGTCTATTGCCAAAGCAGGTGAGTACACCATCAACGATACGATGGCTGTGCTGACCGACGCAGAAGGTAATGACCACGAGGTGACGATGGTTCAGAAATGGCCGGTAAAGAAAGCGATCCTCGCATATCGCGAGAAACCGCGGCCCTTCAAACTTCTGGAGACAGGCGTGCGTACCATCGATACCGCCAACCCGCTCTGCGAGGGAGGTACAGGCTTTATCCCGGGTCCGTTCGGAACGGGTAAGACCGTGCTCCAGCACGCCATCTCCAAGCAAGCGGCAGCCGATATCGTGATCATCGCAGCCTGCGGTGAGCGTGCGAACGAGGTCGTAGAGACCTTTACGGAGTTCCCGGAGCTCGATGACCCGCATACAGGCCGCAAACTGATGGAGCGTACCATCATCATCGCCAACACCTCGAACATGCCGGTGGCTTCCCGTGAGGCGTCAGTATATACGTCTATGACCATCGCGGAGTACTACCGCTCGATGGGTTTGCGTGTGCTGTTAATGGCCGACTCGACGTCTCGTTGGGCACAGGCGCTGCGTGAGATGAGTAACCGTCTGGAAGAGCTGCCGGGACAGGACGCTTTCCCGATGGACCTCTCGGCGATCATCGGTGCGTTCTACGCTCGCGCAGGATACGTGTACCTCAATAATGGCGCAACAGGTTCGGTCACCTTCCTGGGTACGGTATCGCCGGCCGGAGGTAACCTCAAAGAGCCTGTGACGGAGGGTACGAAGAAAGTGGCACGTTGTTTCTATGCGCTCGAGCAGGCACGTGCGGACCGTAAGCGCTACCCGGCTGTGAACCCGATTGACAGTTATTCGAAATACGTGGAATATCCGGAGTTCGAGGAGTATATCAGCCAATTGATCGATAAAGACTGGCTGCCGATGGTAAACGACATGAAGACCTATATGCAGCGCGGTAAGGAGATCCAGGAGCAGATCAATATCCTCGGTGATGACGGTGTGCC
>JAEEGL013122631.1_pt1 | contig 12054 bp, 10 predicted proteins | sample 9134231 | NCBI WGS metagenome assembly JAEEGL01 (sample SAMN16246548, study PRJNA631951) | gut metagenome | biome: gut microbiome; feature: rumen; material: fiber-attached | host: Bos | place: Iran: Karaj | collected 2018-10
CCGCTACCGTCGTTCACCACAAAATCCGTGATTCTATCGTAAATTCCTTCTGTCTGCACAAAGTCGAGCGGATTCATATAAAGGCTGGTATCAGGTTCTGCCTGCCGATCCTGCGCATGCCGGTTGTGGTAATAGACACACTCGGCCTTTACATTGCTGCTGTTGATCAGCATAGGCTTCAGCACTTCACGAAGCGGTGTCTGATACTGATAAACCAACTCGGCACCGTCCGTCAGCGGTACGTTGAAAAGCAGGGTGTCGCTATCGTAGCTGACACCTGCAGCACGGAGGGAAGCCCTGAACTCGCTCATCACCCTGGGCGCCCCCTTCATCAGCAGAGGCACCTGCCTATAAGTAATATCATAGGGCTGGGCAGTATGATGAGGACGCAAGGTATCCGTCCGCAGGAGGTCATAGATTACCCTACCCCTGACGTGACTGATACCCCGCGCCCTTATAGCATTCGTAAAATCAGAGAAGGAGAGCAGCAGCGGGTCATCATCCAGCTGCACGAGCAGGTCGCCGAACAAAGTACCGTCTTTCACCTTGCCCAGGATATATTCCCTGCTGCAATACTGATGACCGGCACCTAACTGCCTCAGCACACGGACTCCCGTAAGGAGCTTCATGCACGAAGCGGGAATCAGCTTGCGATGGCTGCGGTACTCATAGACATAGCAGTTACGCTCCAGATCATAGATGTCCACCGCCAGCATGGTGGTATCAATATGCATGGCCCTGCGGATAAGGCCCTGCACACCGTCGGCAATAGCCATATCCATACTGTCCGGCTCCAGTACAACAACCTCTTCTACGGGTTCTCCCTTGGGAAAGAAAAAATCCTTAGCCGGGGAACATCTGAAGAACAGGAAGACAGCCAGCAACAGCAGGAATATGATGATTCCCAAGCAACCGCGCCTGACACTCTTCTTAAGTCTGCGTCTCTTCTTCTTTCTCTGCACGCAACAAACCGGTTATGCCCACTTAGCTAGAGCAGCCTCATCGATGCTCTTGAGGTTGTTGTCTCTGATAACGGCCATAGCCTTCTCCCTGTCGTCCGTGCGGAAGATAAGAACGCCCTTGCCGCGCAACAGGAAAGAGTACATATAGGTAATACTGATGCCTGCCTCGCTGAAGACCTTAACGGCTTCTGCGGCACGACCCGGCTGATCGTCAATCTCAATGGCAAACACGTCGCTCAGGGCAACAGCCACATTGGCTTTCTTCAACTCCTCGCAGGCACGCATGGGCTCGCTGCAGATGAGGCGATAGATACCATACTCTGCTGTATCGGCAATGGTGGAGGCAACAATCTGAATCTTTGCTTCCTTCAGGGCATCAAGCACCTTGATAAGAGTACCGGAACGGTTCTCGATGAAAATGGATAATTGGGGAATTGTCATAACTGTTAAAGTTAAGAGTTTATAGATGATACATGATAGATTATAGATGATAGATGACAGATGCCCTCCCCAACGGGGGAGCGGGGAGAGGGGCCCTTTACTGATACACTTTTCTTTTGTCCACCACGCGGACGGCCTTGCCCTCGCTCACGGGCAGCGAGCCCTTGGCAACGAGCTTGACAATGGGAGTGAGCAGAATCTCATCCTTCAGGCGGCGGCGGATCTCCTTCTCGAGCGTCTGCAGCTTCTTGAAATCATCGGTTGGCTGAGCAAGCTCCACCTCAACGGTCATATTATCGTTCTCCTCGTCGGTAGTGAGGGTGATAAGGTAGTTGCTGGCCAGCTCGCTGAACTGCATCAGAATCTTCTCTATCTGAATGGGGAAGATGTTGACGCCACGCAGCACCATCATATCATCGCTGCGGCCCTTCATACGGTCGATACGCACATGATTACGTCCGCAGGGACAGGTACGTCCTAAGACACGGGTAAGGTCGCGGGTACGGTAACGTATCAGGGGCATGGCTTCCCTGCAAAGGGTGGTCAGTACCAGCTCGCCGATCTCACCGTCGGGAACAGGCTCCAATGTCTCGGGATTGACAATCTCTACGATATAATAGTCTTCCCAGAAATGAAGGCCGTTCTGCTCCTTGCACTCGAAACCCACGCCAGGGCCGCACATCTCGCTCATACCGAAGGAATTGTAGGCCTTTACGCCCATCATTTCCTCGATACGCTTGCGCTGCTCCTCGCTGTGAGGCTCCGCACCGATGGCCAGCACCTTCAGCTTGGTATCACGACGGGGATCCACGCCCTCCTCCCTCATCACCTCATACAGACGGGTAACATAGCTGGGAACGGCATGAATGGCTGTCGTGCCAAAGTCCTTGATAAACTTAATCTGACGCAGGGAGTTGCCCGCTGCGGCAGGAACGGTCAGCATGCCCAGTTTCTCGGCACCGTACTGGAAGCCCAATCCGCCCGTGAACATACCATAGCCGCTGGAGTTCTGGAAGACATCGTCAGGACGAAGGCCTACCATCCACAGGTTTCGTGCCACCTGGTTGGCCCACTCGTCCAGGTCCTTCTTAGTATGCAGGATAACGGTAGGGTTACCGGTTGTACCGCTGGAGGAATGCAATCGCACACAATCCCGCAACGGCACGCAGGACATCCCGAAGGGATACGTATCGCGCAAATCCTGCTTGGTGGTAAAGGGAAGCTTGCGCACATCCGCCAGCGTCCTGATATCATCGGGCGTGATGCCTGCCTCCGCAAATTTCTTCTGATAGAACTCGTTGTTCATGCAGTGACGAACCGTCTTCTGCAGGCGTTCCAACTGCAATGCCTCAATCTCTGAGCGGGAAAGAGTCTCAACTTCCGGATTAAAATAATTTGAACTCATTAATTATTATTTTACTTCGTTTTCATGTATATATCTCCCCGCCCTACAGGAAGGGGACGGGGGAGGGTCCTCTTATAGCTTTCTATTATCTATCACATGAGCGCTCTTGCCCTGGCTACGCTCGATGGTACCGGGAGCCTTCAGCTGAACCTTAGCGGCAATGCTGAGTACGCTCTTCAGCTTGGCAGCCAGCTTCTTCTCCAGTGCCTCTACGGCAGCAGGTGTATCGAAGGTAGAGGTAAATACCTCCTGACGCAACTCCGCCTGAACCTGCAGGGTATCCAGGTTGTTCACGCGATCCACAACCAGCAGGTAGTGAGGCGCAAACTCGGGCAAAGAGAGGATAACGCTCTCCACCTGAGACGGGAATACGTTGATACCACGAATGATAAGCATATCGTCCGAACGGCCCTGAATACGTCCCATGCGCACATTGGTACGACCGCAGTCGCAAGTGCCGGGCAACAGGGTGCAGAGGTCGCGGGTACGATAACGCAGTACGGGCATACCCTCCTTGGTCAGGGTGGTGAATACCAGCTCGCCCGTCTGTCCCGCAGGCAGCGGTTCCAAAGTTGTGGGGTTGATAATCTCGGGGTAGAAATGGTCCTCATTGATATGGGAACCGTTCTGCATCTGACACTCGTAGCTGACGCTGGGGCCCATCACCTCTGAAAGGCCGTAGATGTTAAAGCCCTTAAGTCCCAGGCGGGCCTCAATCTCCTGACGCATGCTTTCCGTCCAAGGCTCGGCACCGAAGGCACCCACACGCAGTTTCAGGTCTTCCTTCCTGATACCCAGCTTATCCATTGTCTCTGCCAGATACAGGGCATAGGAGGGTGTACACGCCAAACCCGTGATACCCAGGTCGCGGATAAGTTTCAGATGTTTCTCGGTATTACCCGTTCCGGCAGGGATTACAGAGGCGCCCAGGTGCTCCACACCATAGTGAGCGCCCAAACCGCCGGTGAAAAGGCCATAGCCGTAGGCAACGGAGAAGATATCGTCCCGGGTGACGCCATAGGCCGTCAGACAGCGGGCCATACACTCGCTCCACACGCCAATGTCCTTGCGTGTATATCCTACGATAGTCGGTTTACCCGTAGTACCGCTGCTGGCATGAATACGGATAATCTCGCTCTGCGGAGCCGCCTGCAAACCGAAGGGATAGTTGTCCCTCAGGTCCTGCTTGGTAGTAAAAGGCAACTTGGTGATATCCTCGATGGTTTGAATATCATCAGGACGGATATCCAGTTCCTGCAGTTTATTGCGATAGAAGGGCACGTTGTGATAGACATATTCCACAATCTTATGCAGGCGTTTGCCTTGCAGCGCACTCCTCTCGTCACGACTCATGCACTCTTTGTTCGGGTTCCAAATCATTTCTTTTTCAGTTATTTAAGTTATTGTCCCATGCAAATTTACAACAAAATCTGCTTTCGGACAAATTCATTTTATTCTTTTTTGCAGTTATGAGGTTATGAAGTTATCGCTGCGTTCGACCTTCGGGCAGTAGTTAAGACGTTACCTCAACATACCATAACATTCGGCTTAACTTCTTAACTTCCATAACTTCTTTAACTTCCCTTTAACTTCCCTTTAACTTCCCTTTAACTCCTCTTATAACATCCAAACATGCGCTCCACATCAGCTGCGGGCAGTTTCCTGGTAAAGAGGCTCACCAGCAGCACTACGGGGAAGCCGCCCAACATGGCTATGGCACCGCAATTGATGGGGTTGATGGGGTTGCCTAACAACATATTGACAACGGTAAGACCCACGCCCCAGATGAAGCATGCCCATACGGATACCGGGGTAACGCCACGCCAGTAGAGGCCCAGCATGAAGGGAGCTAAGAAAGCACCCGCCAGGGCTCCCCACGAGATACCCATCAGCTGAGCGATGAAGGTAGGCGGATTCAGCGCAATCATCAGGGATATGACGATGAAGAACACTATCAGCACACGCATCACAACCACCTTGCGCCGCTCCGTCTTCTCGGCGACAACATCATCGATGCTGCCCTCCTCCACCTCGCCGGGCAGGGATTTCTTGTCGCGATAGATCAGGTCGAGGGTCATGGTAGAGCTGGAGGTCAGCACCAGCGAAGCCAGGGTGGACATAGAGGCAGAGAGCACCAGCAATACCACCAGGGCGATAAGGATATCGGGCAAGGTGATAAGCATAGCGGGCACGATAGAGTCAAAGGCAATCTTGCCGGTAGCTTCGTTGATAACAGGGTCATACAGACGACCGAAACCGCCCAGGAAGTAGCAGCCGCCAGCTACGATGAAGGCGAATAGGGTGCTGATGACGGTGCCGCGCCTGATGGCGCTCTCATCCGTGATACTGTAGAACTTACCCACCATCTGGGGCAATCCCATGGTACCCAGCGAGGTCAGGATAACCACGCCCAGCAATCCCCAGGGGTCAGGTCCGAACCACGAGGCGAAACCGCCGTTCACGTCAGGATCGGCATCAGAGGGAATGGCAGCCAGTCTCCCCACCGCCGCTGTCAATCCGCCCTGCGCATTCAGCACGGCAATGATGACAGCCACGATACCGAAGAGCATGATGATACCCTGGATGAAGTCGTTCATGGCCGTTGCCTTGTAGCCGCCGATGATAACATAGACAGCCGTCAGGATGGACATGATAATGACACAGTACTCATAGGGGATGTCAAAGCCCATCTCAAAGAGTCGTGAGATACCGCTATACACACCTGCCGTATAGGGAATCAGGAACACGAAGGCAATGATGGAGGCGGCCACACGCAACCCCTGGTCGTTGAAACGGGTACCGAAGAAATCGGGCATCGTGCGACTCTCGATATGCTGGGTCATCAGTTTGGTACGCCTGCCCAGGATAATCCATGCCAGGAGAGAGCCTATAACGGCATTGCCTATGCCTATCCAGGCGCTGGAGAGACCGTACTTCCAGCCGAACTGACCGGCATACCCCACGAATACCACAGCCGAGAAATAGCTGGTTCCGAAGGCGAAAGCCGTCAGCCAGGGACCTACGGCACGTCCGCCCAACACAAATCCGTCAACACTACTGGCCTGCTTGCGGGAATAGATTCCCACACCAACCATTACAACCAAGAATATTATGGTTAAAAGAACTTTTATAATCATTGGAAATTGAACATTGAAAATTGAACATTTCACCCCTCGCCCACAGAAGAGGGGACGGGGGTGAGGCTTTTAATTAAATCTCACCTGCAACTGGCACATTACAGCATGGCTATCGTCCTTGACGAAAGTATTGTTGGCCACATAGGCGCTCTTATACACGTATTGCACCTGCACGCGGCACTTCTTGTAGAACCAATACTGAAGTCCGGCAATCGCCTTATGCTGGTTCATTCCCAGGGATGTATTAAAGTTGAAGTAGTCGTAACTGCTCACCAGCTCCAGCTTGGGTGTACCCAGGGGTATGGCACTTGTCAGATAGCCGCCCCTGCTTACCGCATCGCCATCGATACCCTCCAGGTATTCGCCGTGAGCCTTGAACGCCTTGCATTTATAGTCAAAACCAAGTGTCCAACGGTTGCGCTTATAATCCTCCCCGTTCAGGATAGCAGGATTATAGACAGACGTCTTGCCGTCGGTCAGGATATTGTGTCCGCGACCTATCTGACCCGTTGCCACCAGGTTCAATCCCGCAACAGGGCGATATTCCAGACGCGCTATGATATCCTTGAAGTTGTTTCCGTCCTTCTTGTTGATACCCTGTCCGTTCATCACCTCCAACTCATAGTACAGTTTGCCGTTGTTGGTTTCGCCGAACAGAGAAAGTCCCAGGTCACGACCGTACTGCACGCCCATCAGGGGGTCGCTACCGCAACCGGTCAGGTAGGTAACGCCTTCGGAATAGACATCAACGGCCTCCATGGAAGTGGGAGAAAGGGGATTCTCGAGTGACAGACCATTCTTGAACTGGCCGATGCGGACGGTAAGGGCCTTGTTCTTAGTGATGCGAAAGTCTGTGTAGAATTCCTGTACGACACTCGAGAAGTCGTGCATGAATAGGAACGACCAGCGGTCGGTGATTTGGGCATTCGCCCAGAAGAGAACACGTTTCAGCTCAAAGGTGTTTTTGTCGGCACCGCCCTGATGTGTGTAGTTGTAACCACCCTGGGCATAGCCATGCAGTTGAATACGGCTGGCAAGGTCCTTCACCCATTTCTTCTCCAGGACAGAGGTCTTGACAGAATCAGCCTTCACCGTCTCTTGTCCCATGGCCGCCGTGCTGCTGAAGATGGCCAGAGCCACAGCCAGCGTAGCCTTCACGAAAAACTTTTTTTGTTTCATTTGTTGTTGTTTGTTGTTAGTTAATGATTAAAATAAAATCCCTCCTCCCCCTCGGGGGAGGTCGGGAGAGGGGTTAATTGTTTTCCTCAAACACCGTCATTCTCTCTTCCAGCTGCGCGTACTGATGGTCCTCAATAAAAGAGGTACACACGCGCAAGCCTTCCTGGTGGCTGCCCGTGGTAACCAGACAGATGGCGCTGACACCATAGTACATCAGCTCGCGCGCCAACTGGCCGCTGGTCATGCCCGGGTAACCGATGGTAAAGTAGAATCCGTCAGCCACGGGTTGGTCGCCGTCCTTGTCATATACCACGTAGAAGCCGTGACGGCAGAAAATCTCCTTCAGCTTACGGGCACGGTCGCCATACACCTTGATATCATCACGGAAACGGTACTCGCCGTCGCAGGCGGCACGGAACATCTCGGCCAACGCATATTGTGCCGAATGACTGGTACCGCTACTCAGGGCATACAGCATACGGGTGCTGAACACCAGGCCGAAGGGAAGGCCCTCGTAACGGGCAGCCAGGTCGTCATAGTGGCGGTGGAACAGCTTGTCGCTGATGCACACCACGCCGATACGCTCGCCGGCATAGCTGAACGCCTTGGAGCCGCTGATAAGCAGCATATAATTGTCGGTATAGCGGGCCACGGTAGGCTGATAAGGAGGCTCGAAGGGCACGCTCAGATCCTGACGGAAGTCCATGGCAAAGTAAGCCAGGTCCTCCATGATGATAGTATCATACTGCGTAGCCAGCTCGCCAATCGTCCGCAGCTCCTGCTCCGTCAGGCAAACCCAGGACGGGTTGTTGGGGTTGGAATAGACAATGGCACAGATGTTGCCCTTGCTGAGGTAGCTCTCCAGCTTAGCACGCAGCTTATCGCCACGGAAGTCATACACATCAAACGTCTCGTACTTCACGCCCTGCACCTGCAACTGCATCTTCTGAACGGGGAAGCCCGGGTCGATGAACAGCACCGTATCCTTCTGCTTCGAAGCCTGCGAACAGGTCAGGAACGAAGCGAAGGTTCCCTGCATACTGCCCGTAACAGGCACACAGCCCTCGGCGGCGATGTCCACCCCGATGAACGCCTTCACAAAGCGTGATGCCTGCTTCTTCAGTTCGGAATAGCCCTGAATATCAGGATAAGAGTGGGCAATACCGTCCTGCAGCGCCTTAATCTGCGCATCCACACCCACCTGGGCGGCAGGCAATCCGGGGATACCCATCTCCATCTTTATAAATTCCACACCCGATTCCTTCTCGGCCATAGCAGCCACCTGCTTCACCTCACGGATAGTTGCCTTGGCAAAATCCTGAATGCCCATCCGGGCAATCAATCCGTCAACAATTTCTTTCTTTATAGGAGTTTCTTTCATATCTCTGAACGCTAAACCATCAACTACTTCTGAGCGGCTTTGCCTAATGCCAGGGCCTTGATATTGGCTTCCACTACGGCATCACCTTTGCGGCCGAAGACGTTGCGGATGGCGTTCTCCAGCTTGTCATACTCGATACCGATGGCTTTCTGGGCGGCACCCAGCAGGATGACATTGGCTGAGCGCGGCACCTGGTTGTCCTTGGCCATCTGCTCTATGTCGATGGCTACCACATGGGGGAGTTTGCCCAGCTCTGCCTTGATATCCTCAATGTCGGGATAGTTGGGGATATTGACAAAGGGTGCGCTGGAGGTGATGACCCATCCCTCATTGTTCAGATAGGGCAGATAGCGCAGGGCTTCCATGGGTTCCATGGAGATGATGACATCTGCTCCGCCTTTGGCTATCAAATCGCTGGCTATGGGGTCGGAGCTGATACGCAGGTTGCTCTGCACGTCACCGCCTCGCTGGCTCATGCCGTGCACCTCGGCTTGCTTGATATATAGGTTCTCGTTCATGGCTGCTTCGCCAATGATGGTGGCGATTGAGAGGATTCCTTGTCCGCCCACGCCACATAGGATTATATCACACTTCATTTATGTTAAAATGTTAAAGAGTTAAAATGTTAAAGGGTTATTCTATCCCCTTCTTGGTGCTGTTTATTATTTTTACCAAAGTACCAATAATTTGTTTGACATCTGATATTAAAGAATCGTAGGCTTTTTGATCAATAAGTTCCGACTTATATAACAGGGTAATCCAATATTCAGATTCAGCGGCTTCTTTCAAAGCTATATTCATCTTGTTAATGAAATCGGCACGACTTTGAGCATAAGAACCTTCGCTGACATTTGCGCCAATGCTTGTACCAGAACGAAGGAGTTGCTTAGATATGACAAAAATCTTCTTTTCCTCAACTAGGACTCTGTAGAACTTCACAATACGAATTGCAAAATCCATACTAAGCCTGGCAATAACGCTCTCAGTCATTAATCAACTTTTTAACCTTTTAACCCTTTAATTTTTTAACCTTAAGATGCCTCTTAAACGTTTGGATGCATTCGCGCTGGGGAATGATGACAGAGACACCCTTGTAGTTGATCTCCTCGCGGATGATGCGGGTAATCTCAGGCATGTTCTTGGGCAGGGGTACTACCACGTGCAGATGCTCGCGCTCTACGCCAAGACCCAGGCAGATGGCCTCGAACTTGTTGGTTCCGGCAGAGTCCTGACCGCCGGTCATGGCAGTAGTGAAGTTGTCGGAGATGATAACGGTAATGTTGGCCTTCTCGTTGACAGCATCCAGGAGGCCCGTCATGCCGCTATGGGTGAAGGTGGAGTCGCCGATGATGGCAACAGCGGGCCACTGACCTGCATCAGAGGCGCCCTTGGCCATGGTGATGCTGGCGCCCATATCCACACAGGAGTGGATGGCCCGGTAGGGAGGCAGGAAGCCGAGGGTATAACAGCCGATGTCACCGAAGACGCGGGGATTCTCATATTCCTTCAATACCTCGTTCAGAGCGGTATAGACATCGCGGTGACCGCAACCCTGGCATAATTGTGGTGGACGGGCCACCACGAGTTGAGAGTTGAGAGTTGAGAGTTGAGAGTTGAGAGTTGATTCTTCACTCTTCACTCTTAACTCTTCACTTAACACTGCGGCAACGCAGTCGGGAGTAAGCTCGCCGGTACGGGGCAGCTCGCCTGTAAGACGGCCCAGGATGTTCCGGCTCTCGAAGACGCCGCGCATCTGTTCCTCGATGAAGGGCTGACCTTCCTCTACTACCATTACCTTCTCGCAACTGTCCAGTAGCTGGCGTACCAACTTCTTGGGCAGAGGATACTGAGAAACCTTTAAGAGAGCAACCCCCTCCTGCCCTCCCCGAGGGGAGGCATTCAGCGCCTCTTGTACATAGTTGTAAGCAATGCCACTAGCAATGATACCCAAAGAGGCCTTACCTCCAAGTGTTAGGCTGTTGTAAGGAGAGTTGGCGGCATCCTCCTCCAGCTGTGCCTGCTGAGCGGTAACCTTGTCGTTACGCTTGCGGGCATTGGCGGGCAGGAGAACCCAGTTGGCTGCCACGGCATTGTAGTTCATCTCGTTCTCGGGACGAGCCTCATCCTTTACCTGCACCACAGCACGGCTGTGTGCCATACGGGTGGTAACACGCATCAGTACGGGCAGGCATTGCTGCTCGGAATAATCGAAGGCGGCCTCCATCATATCGTAGGCCTCCTGCTGATTGGAGGGCTCGAACGTGGGAATCATGGCAAACTTACCATAGAAACGGCTGTCCTGCTCGTCCTGACTGCTGTGCATGGAGGGGTCGTCGGCCACTAACACCACGACACCGCCGTTCACACCCGTCATGCCGCTGTTCACAAACGGGTCGGCACAGACGTTCATGCCCACGTGCTTCATACACACCAAGGCACGCTTGCCCATGAAGGACATACCCAAGGCAGCTTCCATGGCCGTCTTCTCGTTGGTACACCAGCGGCTGTGAACGTTGCGTTCCTTAGCCAGCGGATTCAACTGAATGAATTCCGTAATTTCCGTAGATGGGGTACCGGGATAAGCGTACACGCCTGAAAGTCCGGCATGCAGGGCACCCAGTGCCACTGCCTCGTCACCCAAAAGTAGTTTCTTGCTCATTATATTATAGTTATATTCATTTTCTGTCCGTTAACTGATCGGCATCCTCCAATACGGGGAACTTCATCCGGAACTTCCGCAGCCCCTCCATATCAACAGAGGCCTCAGCGCAGCATTCCTTGTCTCTCTCACAGGCGGCAACGGCATGTCCGTACGGATGAATGACAGCAGAGCTGCCGCAGTATTCGCAAGCGGGGTCCTTCCCTACCCGGTTCACGCCGATTACATAGCATTGGTTCTCTATCGCCCTTGCCCTGAGCAGCGTATCCCATGCCAGCATTCTGACCGTGGGCCAGTTGGCCACACAGATAATGGCGTCATAATCCTTGCGGCAACGCATCCAGACGGGGAAGCGCAAATCGTAGCATACAGTCAGCAGGAAACGTACGCCCCGCCATTCGGCTACCACGCGTTCATTACCATGCTCATAATGCCGGTCCTCGCCGCCATAGGAAAAGAGGTGGCGCTTGTCATAGCTGACAAAACTGCCGTCCGGCTTTACAAAGTACAGCCTGTTGTAGAACCTGCCGTCACGCTTCAGGGCGAGGCTTCCGGCTATGGCGGCGTTCTGCTGCCGGGCCGTATCCCTCATCCATTGGAGCGAGGCCTCATCACACTCGGCTATACCCTCAGGTTCCGTAGCAAAGCCTGTTGACCACATCTCGGCCAGCACATACAGGTCCGCCCCGGGATTAGCCTGAATCCGCTGACGCAGCCGAAGTCTGTTTTCTGCGGGATTTCCCCATACTATATCGTGCTGTATGATGCTTACCTTCACTACAAATACCTGTTTTCGATGTGCAAAAATACGAAAATTCAGTTGCCGGGCAAAAGATTATTTCCTTTTTTATGCCGAGATGAGGATTTTTCGGGATAACATGGCCGAAAAA
>JAEEGL014800950.1_pt1 | contig 12054 bp, 9 predicted proteins | sample 9134231 | NCBI WGS metagenome assembly JAEEGL01 (sample SAMN16246548, study PRJNA631951) | gut metagenome | biome: gut microbiome; feature: rumen; material: fiber-attached | host: Bos | place: Iran: Karaj | collected 2018-10
CAGTAATGAGGTCGGTAGCGAAGAGGTACAAGGAAAGGCTAAAGAAGGTATCAAGTGGTGTAAATACGCATCCCTCTCTGATCCAGATAACAAGGGCTGGTCATACAGATTGGTGGCAGAGGATAACGTAAAGCTAGGCAACACATGCAAATATACGTTAGGTACTGCCTATAAAATCCCGGAGGAAAAATGATGGCGGACAGGTTCAGATATGCTGAAGTAAGGCAGAAAATCGTAGACTCGTTAAGTGAGGATCTTCTTGGACCACAATCAGAAGAAGAGATTCTGGATGAGAGTCCCAGATACACGTATGTTGTCGGAATGCTTGCGCCTCAAGCTGGATTAAATGACAATCATTCTTCAGGCGATGAACAGGAAGTTGATGCGGACTTGGCTTATGGTGACGGTGATGACTACACTTCAGGTGAGGATGACGACAATGAGCCTGTCTCAGTTACACAATTCAAGCTTCCATCCTCAATAGGTATCAGCTTTTATGTGGAAAGTGCTACGCCATCAATTGTAATTGATGTTTTGTGGGGCGATTATGACAAAACCAGTGAAGTTGTAACCGAAGAAGATGGAAAAGAAAAGAATGTAGCGAAATACAAACGCAGACCTCAGTCTGAGTCAGTAACTATCCAATTCAATGAGATTGGAAGATCCCGTGACTATCCTTTGACTTGCGATTCTAATGTCCATTTACACATTTCCAAGATAGACCTTAAGCAAGGATACTGTCTTGTAACAGTATATGTTGTAAATAAGAGGTTCAATGCCGAGAACGAACTGGAATCACTGATGTTCCAGGTAAAAATTAGGGCTCATTCACCGACGGATGAGTATGTTTTTATTGCCGAACACATTTGCCGGGAAGTTCTCTCTCCCGACGAATTCTATTTTGAGCAGCGTCCGATCCTTGGACGGGGCCGTGGATGTGCTGCGTCATGGGCTAAGCCCGTAAATGGAAGGTCAAATCTGATACAGTCAGAATTTATTCCGCAGTATGAGTTCCCAAATGTAAGTGCAGTCCTGGAAGGTCTTGATGAGAGATACTTCTCGATGCGCCTTATGTCTTCGAAAAAACAGAAAGCGGAGACCATGTCCAGACTGAACAACCTTGCTGCATCCTACGATAAATGGATTCAAAAGACGCTGAAGGATGATGAGCGAATGTCAGATGGTGGGTTCGCTGAAAAAGTCGGGAATGATGTTATTTCAAAATGTAATATAGCCTTGTCGAGGATAAGGAGCGGCATAGCGCTTTTGGAAGATGAAACTGTATTTGATGCCTTCTGTTTCATGAACCGAGTTATGCTTTCGCAGAACAGTATCAAAAACTACGCCAGAAGATATGGAATACAGGGAATCGAATGCAGCTTCAAAGAGTTCGTTGATCCGCGTAAGCCTGAAACGGATTTCTCCTGGAGACCATTTCAGATTGCATTTATTCTCATGAATCTGGATGCAATGGTCGATCCTACCCACAAAGACAGAGAGATTGTGGATCTTTTATATTTCCCCACAGGCGGAGGGAAAACTGAAGCATATCTTGGTCTTATGGCATTCGTAATTGCCAACAGAAGGCTTCGTGCCAATGAAGGCGAACTATTCAACAGAGATGGTGGGGTTACTGCTATACTACGCTATACGCTTCGTCTTCTTACAACACAGCAGCGAGACAGAATAACGAAAATGGTTATTGCTGCAGAACTTGTTCGTCAGAAAGAGTATCCAAAATACGGCAAGGAACCAATCAGTATAGGTTTTTGGGTTGGTGGCGGAGTAACCCCCAATTCTTTTGATGACCTTATTGAAAATCCCGACAAACCAGAGGAAGCTCGAAGGAACAGAAACCTTATTTACAAACAGCTTTTGAATTGTCCTTTCTGCGGAAAACCACTCAAGGGTGATGAAAATTTTTATATTGACACAAACCGTAAAACTGTGGAGATTTTCTGCTCGGATGAGCATTGCGTCTTCTATAAGTATAAAGACGCCAGAAGGCGAATCCCAGTATACATGGTTGATGAAGAAATCTATTCAAAGTGCCCAACTATCATCCTGTCTACAGTTGATAAATATGCAAGTCTTCCGTGGAATGTAAAGACGAATGCTTTGTTTGGACGAGTGGACAGGCTGTGTACCAGGGATGGATATGTTGCAATTGGAGAAGAACACGAAAAGCATCGTGGTACACGTGAACTGCCTGCGTCTGAATTGATAGATATCAAGCCGTTTCTTCCGCCAGAGCTGATTATCCAGGATGAGTTACACCTGATTACCGGCCCTTTGGGCACAGTCTATGGTGCATATGAAACCATTATTGAGGATCTTTGTACTTTTGAAGAGGGCGGCAGAAGAATAAAACCGAAATATGTTGTATCAACTGCAACTATCAAGAATGCTCCGGAACAGACAAAGTGTCTTTATGCAAGGCGAGAAACGTTGCAATTTCCTCCCAATGGATTTGAAATAGGTGATAGTTTCTTTATACGTGAGATTCCGGTAGAAACGCATCCTTTTAGAAAGTATGTTGGATTGTGTGCTCCCGGACAATCTATGAAAACAACATTGCTCCGTGCATACGCAATAGTTTTGCAAAAGGCGTATGATCTTTCTTTGCAGGATGAATTTAAAGAACTGATAGACCCATATTATACATTGGTTGGGTATTACAACAGTATTCGAGAACTTGGAGGTGCTGTTCGCCTGCTTCAGGACGACATTCCCAAACGAATCAATTTTCTTAAGAAAAAGAATCATATGGAGAAGATCAGATATCTCAACAGGGCGGCAAATGTGGAGATAACATCCAGAATGTCTTCATATCAGATTCCGGAGCAGCTGAAGAAGCTTGAAACTCCATATACGGAGCCAAACTGTCTCGATACAGCCATAGCAACCAATATGATTGCAGTTGGCATGGATGTTGACAGGCTTGGCCTTATGGTAGTAACAGGGCAGCCCAAACAGAATTCAGAGTATATTCAGGCTACAAGCCGTATCGGTCGTGCATATCCGGGTCTTGTAATTACACTTTACAACCCATACCGGCCAAGAGATCTTTCTCATTACGAAAACTTTACTGGTTATCATGCACAGTTATATCGGTTTGTCGAAGGGACTACTGCAACACCGTTTTCTGCCAGAGCGAGAGACAGGGTATTGCATGCCTTGATTATTTCAGCAATCAGGTTGAAGTATCCTGAATTTGCCGGCAACTCTGCTGCGGGAGATATTTCACATCTGACTGCTGAGCAGTTGTCCCATGTGAAAGGCATGATACTCGACAGGCTTAATATAGTAAAACCCGCTGCACGCGCAGATGCAGAAGATGAAATTGATAAGTTTATTGATTCATGGAAGGTGCTTGCAGCACAAAACAAGCCTTTGAGATATAAAGGGCCTCTTTACAAGCCCAAAATTGAAACTTCAAACTACCTCATGGGGTACTATGGCGGCGATTGCAAGGATACAGAAAAGCCAACCCTTAGTTCGATGCGTGAGGTTGAAAATGCAGCCAATATGTTTTATTTCGTGGAGGAATAGCTGATGGCATACGATAACAACAGACTGGGCGAATTGCGGCCAAATCAGATTATTACAACGTTCGGCCCAGGTTCAATAGTTGATGCATTAAAGGATTCGGTTACAGTTCTTGATATAGACTATTGGAATGCAAGGGGAAAGAAAATAATCGATGGCAGACTTGCGTCCTATTTAGGCGTTGACTGCTTTTATATGCCTAGAACCACTTATCAGGGTGATGTACCCGTTGTGTCATTCCCATATATGCATGTTTGTTCAAACCTTAAGTGTGGACGTATTTTTGATGCCCGACAGAACTTTGATTTGGACAAATATCTGAGATATGGTGTAACTTGTCCTGATTGCCAGCGTCAGGCTTATCCTGCACGTTTTATCACCATCTGTGAAGATGGGCATATGGATGATTTCCCATGGCACTGGTGGGTTCATAAGGGCAATTCCAATTGCAAGGGGAAACTGCGGATCTTTTCTACGGGTAACACCTCAACTTTGGCTGACATGTGGGTAGAGTGTACCTGCGGAGCCAAGAGAAGCATGAGCGGGGCAACGCAGAAAGAAAATTTCGAAGAACTGAATTGTACTGGCCATCATCCATTCCGTCCGCATTCAAGGCGTTGCCGTTGCGATAAACCAGTCATTCCATCACAGCGAGGGGCTTCAAATGTCTATTTCTCAGTCAGCAGAAGTGCTATATCTATCCCTCCGTGGATTAATCCACTTTATAATCTTATCGATGAGCATTTAAGGGATATAGAACTTGCAAAAACACTTATGGGTGATGAAGGTGTTAACAAAATCTTTGATTTGTATTTTGCTGCTAACTATACAAGAGAGGATTTTGATGCGGCTCTGGAACGCAGACTGAAAAACATAACTGAGTTCACAGAGATCAAACAGATGGAATATGATGCTATAACCCATCATGCAGATCCTGCTTATGAATCAAACAAAAAGCATTTCAAAGCTGAAGAGGATCCTCTTCCTGTTGCTTTAAAAAAATATTTCGCCAGGGTTGTCAGAATAACCCGTTTGCGTGAGGTAAAGGTACTGATCGGATTTACCCGTGTTGACGCATCTGATCCTGATGCCGATGCAGATAAGCAGCCCAATATTGTTACACTTACCAAAGGCCGAAATGAAAGATGGTTACCGGCGGCAGAAATCAACGGAGAGGGAATATTTATAGAATTCAACAAAGAAACTATAAGTCAGTGGATGCGGATTCAAAGCGTAAAAGACATTTCAGGCCAGTATGAGCAAAGCTACAAAGCGTTTTGTGATCAAAAGAAATGGACTGTAAACATTCTTCGAAACGCCACATATGTGTTGATGCATACTTTTGCACATCTTCTTATCAAACAGATGGCGATGTCATCAGGTTATTCATCAGCCGCAATCCGTGAGAGAATATATTTCAGTGAAAAAATGTCAGGGATCTTACTATATACGGGCAGCGCTGATAAAGAAGGTTCCTTGGGCGGATTGGTTGAACTTGGGAATATTGATAAGCTGATTGTTCTTATGCGTGATGCTTTTCAGGAAGCTTTATTATGTACTAACGATCCTGAATGCATGAATAATCGGCCTGCCGGAAATAATTCCAATGGGGCGGCATGTCATTCATGCTGTATGATTTCAGAAACCGCATGTGAAAATGGTAATCGCATGTTGGATAGGGGCTTGGTGGTTCCTATTGCCGAAAGGGAAGAACAGGCATATTTTAAGGAATTGGTGGCAGAGCTATGTCAACTGGATCTTTAAGTCTTGATATTTTACTTAATTCTATCATAGAGGACAGCCAGGCTGGAGGAGATGCTTCCGTTGGTGCGATTGTTAGGCAGTTTCCTTCATTGAGTGATAAGGAGGCTGAAAAACTGCGTGCGCTCGTATTCGGAGCTCTTGCTGTTTCTTCGGACGCAAATGTGTCGCTTGTGGCGACAACTCCGCCGTCGTTTAGTATAAAAGCGCTGTCCACAAGGAATACGGTTAAAACAATGATAGAGAACGCTTCAAGCAGCATTTTGATTACGGGCTATTCTTTATCTGATTATTTCAGTGATGTTATTGATTGCATAATTCAGAAAAGTCAATCCGGGATCTTTGTAAAGTTCTTTGTTAATCAGATAGAAAACCAAAGTTCTTTTGATAAGTTGCAGCGGTATAAAGGACATTTTCTGAAAATATACAATTATCCTCAGTCCGACGACAAGATGGCTGCACTACATGCAAAGGTTATTTCTGTTGATAAGGAGCAAACTCTGATTACATCTGCAAACCTTTCTTACCATGGACAAGAAGGAAATATTGAATTGGGGATGTTGGTCAATTCCAAAGAAACAGCGAAGGAAATAGATAATCTGTTTACTCAATTGATTTTCAAAAAGGTGTTTGTAGAGGTTTAGTGCTGTGGCCGATATCAAATCACCTGAAGACAGAAGCAAAAACATGGCGGCAATACGGGCAACAGAAACAAAGCCAGAGGTGATCGTGCGAAAGTATCTTTTTTCAAAAGGCTTTCGATACAGGAAAAATGACAAACGACTTCCAGGGAGACCGGATATAGTTCTTCCTAAGTATAGAACGGTTATTTTTATTAATGGCTGCTTTTGGCATGGGCATGAAGGGTGCAAGTATTTTGTATGGCCCGTTGCGAATGCTGATTTTTGGAGATCAAAGATTCGCGCAAATATGGATCGCGATGAGCGAAATAAACGCTTGCTTGAAAACGCAGGATGGAAAGTGTTGACCGTGTGGGAATGTGAGCTTAAGCCTGCAAAAAGGAACGATGCACTGAATGAATTGATGCTGCAAATTGTATCATCACAGTTTTGATACAAGGAATAAAAATGAAAGACAATACTATTCTAAAAGGATTCAATGATGCACTTCTCAGCCCGGAATTGCGAAATGTATTACAGGGTTTTGAGGAGATGTCGTTAAAGTATTCATCCTTGTATAATTCGCTTCATTCTGCAATTGATAATATGCATCTTGATGAGATTGTATCTTCTGTAGGTGTGGCAACGATTCAGTTCTCTGAGTTGATTAATCGATATGTAGATGAGTATTACAGAGTCAAAAGAATACTTGATGAGACCATTGGCAACATATTAAGACCTATTGAAGATGCTGTTCGCCGTATTCCTGTTATTACGGATGAACGCAAGGAGGAATTGCTTGAATCATATAAGACGTGGGGAGAGTATGGCTGGACAGTTATTCCACAAGCGTCCTTAGGGTTTTTTAATCAAGCTCCAACATCAAGGGTTGAAGCAAATAAAGCCGCTCTGTCACAATGCACTAATACATCTATGAAAGTGGTTTTTGATGAAACACTTAAACTTAAAAAAGTAAGATTGTCTGACTACAATGAAGCTGTTGCCGATTTCAATGATAAGCGGTACAAATCATGCGCGATGATTTTGTTTGCTTTGATAGATTCTAACTTGGTTAGACTACAGGAAAAAGCCCAAAACAACAAGAGGAGACCATCTGGCGTTGCAGCGGCACGAAGTATCAGAGACAAGGTTAGTACTGATGAGGATATAAAACACAGTTTGTTTATGCTTCTGGATTGTACAAATCTTTTCTCAGCGCTTCAGGCCTTATTTAAAGATGGTAATGATTTTCGGGAACAACCAGAAACAATCAACAGAAATTTTCTGGATCATGGAATGCTTCACAGGAAGGTGAAGCGAATGGATTGTATTCAACTGTTTCTGTTATACTTCAATCTTTTGGAAATAATCGAACTATATAAGGTTTAAGGCTGGTTATAGTTTTTACTAAAATCTAACTCATGAAGAAGTGATAAGAGGAAAGGCCAACGCCATGCGTAACGAAGGTACAGGAAAACTTAGGCTTTTATATATTTATAAACTCCTTTTGGAGGAGACTGATGAGAACCACACGCTTTCAACGGCTCAGATCCAGAAGGCGCTTATGGACCGTTATGGAATGGAGGCTCACCGGATCACGGTGAGTGATGACATACAGCTGCTGCAGATGGTCGGCATTGAAATAGGAAAAATTGAGTCTACACAGAACAAATATTACATGATTTCAAGGCCGTTGGAACAGGCAGAGCTTAAGGTGTTGACCGACGCCGTTGCATCATCAAAAGTAATCACAAAGAAGAGCAGCAAGGCATTGCTTGAGAGGATCGCGTCACTTGGCAGTCCGTTTAAGAAAGAAGAGCTCATTCGGAACATCTGCCCGGAAGATCGCATTAAATCCAAGAACGAGAGCATTCTGTATAATGTGGATGCCATCAATGAGGCTATTAACGAGAAGAAAAAGGTTTCCTTCAAGTATTTCAACTTCGGTGCCAATAAGCGCAAACAGCTGAAGAATGATGGTGAACCATATATCTTCAGTCCCTGGGCGCTGGTCTGGAACGGCGATTATTACTATGCAGTGGGCTGGTCGGACAAGCATGGCGGTATCGGCAGCTTCCGTGTGGATCGCATGTGCTCCGTGCCGGAGATCCGCCGCGAAGATGCGGTGGGTATGCCGAAGAAGTTCAAGGTCTCCGACTATATCAAGAAGAACTACCACATGTTCGGTGGTGATGTGAAGCAAGTGGAGCTGCACTGTGATGGAGACGTAATGGATTCCATTATTGATCGCTTCGGCTATGATGTTGAGACCGAGATCATCGATGATGACCATTTCATTGCGAGGGTGGAAGTTGCCGTGAACAATGTCTTCTTCGGCTGGATCTTTGGGTTTGGCGGGAAAGTGAAGATCAAGGGCCCGGAAGATGTGGCTGCAGAGTATAAAAAGATTGTGAAAGAGGCTCTATAGAAATAGCTGCAATAAGATTGGTGCATAGTTCTGCGAGGAGAATGCATCAATTTTTATATTTAAAAAATGTAATGTACCAAATATGACCGAGACTTTTATGGTACAATACAATGAGAAGAGTGTGCTTTGAGCACTTTGCATCTGATCATTAAGGAGCAAACAACATGGAAAGCTTAGAATCCAAGAAACTGGCGCTTATAAGGATATGGCAGATATTTAAGGAATACAGCGATTATAATCACCCGCTGACACAGGAGGATATCGCAAACAAGCTTGAAAACCAGTATGGCATCGTTATAGAGCGAAAAGCTATCAGCCGCAACATTTCATTATTAAAGGAGGCGGGGGTCGAGATAGAATCCCGCCGAGCGGGAAGCTACCTGGAATCCCGCGATTTCGAGGATGCGGAGCTGCATATGATAATCGATGGCATCCTAAGCAGCAAGCATATCACCGCAAAGCACTCCAAAGACCTGATCGACAGAGTCTGCGGGCTGTCAAACAAGTACTTCCGTTCCAGCGTCAAACACATTCATTCCGTCAACGACTGGAGCAAGACCGACAATCAGGCGCTGTTCTACAACATTGAACTTATAGATTCCGCCATCGAAGAAGGCAAGCAGATCCACTACGATTACAACAAGTACGGGATCGACAAGAAGCTTCACAAGTCTTCGCAGCAGTACGTCAGCCCGTACCTGATGATCCTCCACAATCAGCGCTACTATTTGATGGCCTACAGCGAATACTGGGGCAACATGGTCTTCCATCGGTTGGATCGCATTACGAACATGACCATCACAGACAAGACCGCGACACCGTTGCGCAGCGTACCGGGTTACGAGAAGGGCATCAACTACAAGGAGCTTTCGTCCACCATGCCCTACATGTATACCGACAAGCCGGAGTGGATCGAGTTTCTCGCTGACGTTTCGATCATCGACCAGATCATCGACTGGTTCGGCAACGACGTAAAGTTCGTAAAGGATGCTGACGACACGAAGGTGAAGGTCATCCTCAAAGCCAGCCCCAACGCAATGGAACACTGGGCGATGCAGTATATTAACTACGTTGAGATCACCTCGCCGGAAAGCCTGCGGGAGAGGATAAAGGAATCGCTGGAAAGCAGCGTTAAGAAGTATAGGGATATATAACTTGGAAGGAGAGAAAAACTATGAGAGACGGGCTTATTCAAATAAAAGAATTATTCGAAGGACGTAGAGTTTTTAGAGTTCCAGAGTATCAACGCCCATATGCATGGGAAGAAAAGCAACTCAACGAATTTTTATCAGATTTTAAAAACTTACAAGAAGGTAAAGTGTATTTTTTAGGGACGATTTTATTGCAAGCAGCAAATAATAACAGTCGAGATATAATAGAGATTGTTGATGGGCAGCAAAGAATAACCACCCTTATTATTTTCATGAAGGTCGCAATAGCAAAGATTAAAAAAGACAGGAAAGTACTAGAGGAAACATATATCAAATACAATAATGCTTATAAATTACAGGTGCTAGGCGAAGATAATGACTTCTTTAATACGTATATATTAAACAATCAGCAATTGTTGCCTGAATACATAAAGACGCCATCACAAAAACGATTGGTTAACGCCAAGCAGTTTTTTGAAAAATCACTTTCTGGTTTATCTGCCAAAGTGATTAAATCGATGATAGATAAAATCGAGCAAGCAAATGTTTTAACATATACTGTTTCAAGCAAGTCTGAAGCCACGTTAATCTTTGAAACCACAAATGATCGTGGTAAAGATTTGACTAATCTTGAAAAGGTCAAGAGTTTTTTAATGTACAATGTATATCAGGTGTCCGATACTCCAGAGACTCATTTGGCGGATATACAACAACGGTTTAGTTCTATCTATCGGGATAGCGAGTCAATAATAAATGTAGAAAAGAATTTTAAAGAGAATTCGTTATTGGAATACCACTATATTGCACATGGGCAATGGGAGAACAAAGAATATAATGATTATCTTGCAAGAATAAAAAGTGAAATAACTCTTTTGGTTAACAAGGGGAAAAAGAAAGAGGCTTTTGGAAGAATAGAGTATTGGAGTAAAGGACTTGAGCAAACTTTCACAATTGTTAAAAGCATTTATTCCAATTTGAGAGGACACTTTGCAGACATTAATGGTTTTAGTCATGTAGCTACTTTTTTCCCGTTAATAATTAAAGCCTACCTTCTAGATAATTCTGAGGGGAAGAATAACTATGAAGAGACGTGTCATTTATGCTCTATTTTTAACTATAGAGTTTTTAATATAATTGACAGCCGAGCAGATAAAGGTCAACAAGCTTTCTATAGAACTGCGAGAGATTTCAAAGGTGATTTTGAGGACCTTTTTAAAACTTTAAGAAGCTATATTGAGCAGTATGGACCAGAGGATAAATTCATAGAATGCCTCAAAAAGAGTAATTTCTATGAAGAATATGATTCGAATGAGCGCAATTATTTCTTTTGGAAATATGAGAATATGCTTAGAAGAATTCAACCCAAGGCAGCAAGCATTTCTCGGGAAACCTTTGATTCAAAAGATTCCCAAACCAAGTTCAGTATTGAGCATATCCTTCCACAAAACCCTTCTGCGAAGACATGCAAGATTATAACAGACGCACTTGAATATGATGCGATAACTGATGATTTTCTAAATACATATTTGCATTGTATTGGGAATTTGACAATTGATCCATTGTCTGCAAATTCAAGCAAAGGTAATGCTGATATAGAGGAAAAAGAAAGCAGGTATTTTAAGAGAGCTCCGTTCAAGTCACAAAATGAATTGGAAGACTTTATTGATGAAGATAAAAAATGGACACACTTATCTATTGTGAATCGAATGCAGAAACTCATTGATTTTGCAAAAGTTGAGTGGTGCTTTTATAGTTTTGATAAGTTTACCGAGGAATATAAGATTTGAAGTATAATAATGTTGATAGAACCGAAAGTCCCAGCAAGTTTCTGTCGCTGATTCTGCGGCATAAACCCGAGACAATAGGAATAACGTTGGATGAGCACGGGTGGGCTGATGTCGGAGAACTTATCGAAGGCATCAGCAAGACCCGTCCGTTTGACATGGAAATGCTTGAGGAGATCGTCAGCACAGACAGCAAACAGCGGTATTCATTCAATGACGATAAGACCAGGATCCGTGCCAACCAGGGACATTCCATTCCTGTAGATGTCGAACTATCAGAGACTGTGCCCCCGGAGATCCTTTACCATGGAACCGGCGAGAAGTATGTTACTTCAATCGATTCGCAGGGTCTTATCCCGAAAACAAGGCTTTATGTGCATCTGTCTCCAAGCGCTGACGTGGCAAAATCGGTCGGACAGCGTCACGGCAAGCCTGTCGTGTATGAAGTCATGGCTGGTAAAATGCATGAGGATGGGCATAAGTTTTATCTTTCAGCAAACGGAGTTTGGCTTACTGATAAGGTGCCTGCAGATTATTTACGAAAAAGTGGTGTGTGATGCACCACTTTTGTCGCATGTGGGATTGTAGACTTAAAACACAAAAACGATTGCCTATAAAAAGACAAACAATTAAATGTGGGTACCTATGAGGAGGAAAGAAAATGAAGGAAAAGCATAAGGTATTTACCGTACTTGAAGTGGAAGATGTCGAACGCCTGGTTTCTGAAATGGCAGGAAGGGACATCAAAGTCGGCGATATGG
>JAEEGL014998989.1_pt1 | contig 12054 bp, 9 predicted proteins | sample 9134231 | NCBI WGS metagenome assembly JAEEGL01 (sample SAMN16246548, study PRJNA631951) | gut metagenome | biome: gut microbiome; feature: rumen; material: fiber-attached | host: Bos | place: Iran: Karaj | collected 2018-10
ACCGGTTCGCTTCTGGCCGGTGCAATGACAACTACATTCTCCATATCAACGGTGACAAGGTGCTTACGCTTACGCTGCCAACGGATGATGTCGATGTCCAACTCACCCTCCGTTACGGAGTACTCATATTCAATGTTTACCTGTAGGTACATGTAGTACAACATGCCAAGTAACGCTAAAAACATCACCAGGATGACCGGCTGTAAAAACAGGATTCCGTTCAATCCGACAAATACGGTCAAGGCGATCATAATACCTAAGATTACCTTGGTTAGTGGCGGATTCTTCCGTGCCACAATCTGCTCTACAAATAAACTCTGCTCCATCATTTTCCCTCGCTTTTTATAAAAACTTTAGATCGGTCGGAAGGAAAAAGAAACCTCCAATGGCTTACTGTTATCGATGCAGTATTCCGGATGTGTCTTGGCTCCCCAAGTATCGTCACCTGCAATTCCCATCTGCGCGAGGCCTACACGTACGTAGGTGTTCTGCACCGGTGGCAAGTGGTTCGGATGGGTTGCACAATCAATCTCATGTGGTGTATATGGCAATACCGACAGGCTTAAGTTATCGCCCTCGATACGGTATCCTCTTCCACGATGATCGGTAATCTCTGCGTATCGTACCTCGGTCTTGTTGCCGCATTCCTGCGGTACCAAGTACTTGGCCATATTGTCGGCTACCTTGGTGCGATACACGCCAATCTTGGCATGATTGCGATCCGGATAAGTTTCCTCTGGTCCACGACCGTACCACATCATATTATCATAATCCGCATCCAATGTCATGAGAATTGACAATTCCGGCAGTTCCCCGACTTCCGCAGATGCATCCAAGAATAGCTTCATATCAATGACGCCGTCGGAATGTACCACATAAGTCAAAATCGCATCCTTCGCCGGCTTGGTCGGAAGGTGATAGGTGTAGGAAATCTCTACGGTATCCTTGCCCTCTTTTACCATGTAGTCTGTAGTGCGGCGACCATCTGCATACTTCGGGCTGGCATAGATACTTGCCAGCTTCCACTGTCCTGCACGGAATGGAAGCAAGTTCGCATTATCGTTCTCGGTCATTGGTCTCCAGAAGTTCGGCTTCGGAGGTAACTTCATCATCTCTTTGCCGCCGTAGATATAGGATACCAATCCACCTTGCAGGTTGGAGAACAGCACCTCGAAGTCATCGCCTCGCACGCCGGTATTACACCAGCCACGGGTTACGGTCATCTTGCACTTCTTATGCTCTGCCTTCTTCCGATGTCCGATGACGGTCTGACCATAGGCTACTTCATGTCCTGCCTTGGCCCAGAGGGTATCTTCCTTCAATTGGAAGGAAACGGTGAGTACATATTCATCGTCGTCGGTTGGCAGTGCAAATGGAAGGGGCATCCGATTCTCGGATTGCGGCTCTGCTTCCATACGACCACTGCTTCGTTCGATCTCTACCCCGTCTTTTTCCAGGGTGATTACGCACTGGTATTCTTTGGTCTCGGTGAAGAGATGGTCGTTCTTAATTACTACGGTATCCCCGTCGAAGTCGATTCGGATATTCTGATAATTATACTTCACTTCCTGCATCTTCGGAGACGGATCACGGTCTTTTCCGTAGACAATACCGTTACCGCTGAAGCTGCCGTCGTTCGGACGATCGCCGAAGTCTCCGCCATAGCCCTGGAATTCCACACCATAGCGGTCCTTCAAGGTCATGGACTGGTCGATATAATCCCAGATAAATCCACCCTGGAACAGCGGTTCCTCATGGGTCAGATCCGTATACTTATGCATCGCACCGCAGGAATTGCCCATGGCATGGGTATATTCGCAGTTAATATACGGCTTATCCCGATGCTCCTTCAGGTATTCCTTAATCTGCTCTACCGGATGATACATGGTGCTGTAGATATCCGTGGTATCCGGGTATCTGTCATCCCATACGCAGCCTTCGTAATGTACCAGTCTGGTATCGTCCCATTCATGGAACTTATCATGCATCTTCAGAAGGTTGGTTCCTCCGAAGGACTCATTACCACAGGACCAGATGAGAATGGACGGATGGTTCTTATCCCGCTCAAACATGGACTTGGCGCGGTCTAAGATTAGCTCCAAATACTCGCCCCGATCTCCCGGTACGGAATAGCTGATATCGTGAATGCCACGTCCGATGCTATCCCAAACGCCGTGAGTCTCCAAGTTGGTTTCATCGATCAAATAAATGCCGTACAAATCGCACATCCGATACAGGAAGGTCCGGTTCGGATAATGGCTGGTACGAATGGCATTGATGTTATTCTGCTTCATGGTGACGATATCTTTTACGATATCGTCGTTTGTAATACAACGTCCGTTATTGGCCGAGAATTCGTGTCGGTTGACGCCATGGAAAATGATACGCTTGCCGTTTAGGCACATCACATGGTCAATCAGTTCGAAGCGGCGGAAGCCCACCTTCTCGGTTACCACTTCCTGGAATTCACCCTTCTCGTTATAGATTTCCAACCGCAGGTCGTAGAGGTTTGGATACTCCGCACTCCATTTTTTCGGATGCTCTACATCCGTGGAAATCTTGGTTTCTCCCTCTAACTTCACTTCCTGTGTTGCAACTACATCTCCGTCATCCAACAAGGTGACACTGGCCTTACCTGCTGCCGTCACCTTGGTTGTAACCTCCAACACCGCATTCTCATAGGCATCGTCCAATAAGGTACGAATACGCAAATCCCGCACATGGGTCTGTGGTACGGTATACAGATACACATCACGGAAAATACCGGAGAATCGGAAGAAGTCCTGATCCTCACACCAGCTTCCCGCTGTGAATCGAAATACCATAACAGAGAGCTTATTCTCCCCGTCTCTGTGGATAAACGGTGTCAAATCGAACTCGCTCGGTGTAAAACTATCCTCGCTGTAGCCTACATACTGGCCATTTAGCCACAATGCAAATCCACTTTCCACGCCCTGGAATGAAATGTATACCGGCCCCTCGGTCCAATCACTTGGCAGGGTAAAATACTTGGTATAGCTTGCCACCGGATTAAAAATCGTCGGAATCTCTCCCGGTTCTACCGCTTCCTTGCCATCCCACGGATACTGGGTATTCACGTAAGACGGAACACCATATCCTTCGGTCTGGATATGGCTTGGCACACGGATTTCATCCCATGGTCTGCAGTCATAATCATTTTCAAAAAAGTTCTGAATAGATGAGGCATAGTTTTTGGCATAGGAGAACTTCCATATCCCATTCAACAAATAACGGAAATCGGATTCTCCTGCTTTTTCGGCCTCGCTTGTTCTGTAATAATCATGATCGGAATGCGCCGCAAGGCGATTCTGTTCAAATATCTCAGGATTTTTTACAATTCCATAATCAAATGTTGTCACAATTTCCTCCCTTTTACCGGCTAATTACTTCACTGCTCCGGTAATTCCTTCTGCGAACTGCTTCTGCAATACGAAGAAGATAATCATGGTTGGTAATGAGCAGAATAATACGCCCATCATTAATACACCGTAATCTACGCTGTATCCGTTGGATAAGTTTGCCACCAGCATCTGCATGGTCATGGCCTTGTTGTCGCTTAAGACAGCTCTTGGCCACATGTATGCGTTCCATGCGTTCATGAAGGTAATAACCGCTGCTGCTGCATAGGTGGACTTCATGATTGGCATATACATGCGGAAGAAAATCGCAAACTCGCTTAATCCGTCAATTCGTGCAGCTTCCATAATGTCTACCGGGAAGTTACGGGAATTCTGACGGAACATCATAATCATAAACGGTGTAGAGATACCCGGCAAAATAAAGGCTGCCACGGTACTCAACAAGTGGAACGCACTCATCATACGAAACAGAGGAATCAAAGTTGCGACACCCGGAATCATCATTGCTAAAAGCAATACGGCAAACAACTTATCCTTCTTCTCATCGTGATAGAGCTCGAATCCATATCCTGCCAAGGAACATACAAAGATACACAGTACGGTCTGTACAGCAGAATACTTGAAGGAGTTCCACATAACCTTAGATAAGGCTGCGCCGGATCCCACGGAAGCCGTCAACAGGCCTTTGAAGTTCTCGATAGCATGGGTGCCGAACCAGATTTTTCCGGTGGACACCTCAAATGATGCATTGGTTGCTGCTGTTAACATCCAGTAAATCGGAAAAACAGAGATAAAGCATACAATGATCAAAAAGATATAACTTGGAATCAAACGCTTCTGGATTGCAGAACTGTTTGTTACTTTTTTCTTCGTATTAGTCACGCTTATCACCTACTTTCATGTTGATGAAGGCCAAGATTCCTACCAGGATGAATACAACAAATGCCAATGCAGATGCGTATCCGAACTTAGCTACACCTTGTCCTAAGGACAGATTCCAAATGTAGTGTGACATGGTGATGGTGGTGTTGGACGGTCCACCGTTGGTTAAGTTGACGGACTCATCGAACAACTGTAAGGTTCCGTTGATGGACATGATAGCTGTCATTACAATAACCGGTCGAAGCAACGGTACGGTGATGTACCAGAAGGTCTTCCAGCCGTTGGCGCCGTCAATCTTAGATGCCTCATATACGGAATACTCGATGTTTTGCAAACCTGCCAGATAGAACACCATATTGTAACCGGTCCATCTCCAAATCAATCCGATGATGATGACCGCTCTTGCTGTGAATGTGGTTCCCAGCCAGTTGACGTTCTCACTGATGATGCCCAGATTCATCAATCCGGCATTAATCAGACCCTGGGTTGCAAACAATGACTTGAAAATCAATGCATAAGATACCAAAGATACTGCGCATGGCATGAATACCATGGTACGGAATAATCCGCGGAACTTCAGATCCTTGTTATTTAATATCTGTGCCAACAGGATTGCAAGAATCAACATAATCGGCACTTCGATGATCAGGTATAAGAATGTATTCCCCATTGCGGTTTGGAATGTCTTATCCTGTAATATTCGCGCGTAATTGTGGAACAGCGGCTCCTGCCACTCCATATTTGCACTGGATCCCTTTTTTAGGGAAATAATAAACGCCTGTACCATTGGGTAGAAGCTCATGATGAAAATCAAGATTGTGGCAGGCGCCAGAAACAGCCATCCAGCACTTTGCTGTTTCGCTTGAATGGTCCTTTGCTTACTCAAGATAAATCCCCCTTCCTTTTATAAAAAATGGGGAATCGGATAATCCGATTCCCCGATTAGTACTTTCTTATGATGTTGTGATTTACGTATTACTCTTCCATTGCGAACTCAACTTCGCTCTGAGCATTCTCGATTTCTGCATCGATGTCTGCACCGTTCTGTACGTTGGTAATCAAGTTACCTACAGAGGTACGTAAGGTGTAGTGATAATCATTCTGCTCGATGGTAGGTACGTGAGTACCGTACTCTACAACAGTGGTGTAGATTGGCTGATCGTTGAAGAATGCTACGCCTTCGCTGTACACATCAGACTTAGAAGCGGATACACATGTTGTGATAACGCCGCCGTTACGAAGAGCGTTGTCATAGGTATCCATAGCGCCTGCTCCACCGCCGAAGGTGTAAGCTAAGAATGCCTGAGCAAGCTCAACCTTCTCGCAGTTGCCTGTGATGTAAAGAGAAGATCCACCGTTGGAAGCATATCCTTCCTTACCGCTTAAGGTTGGGATGGTTGTAATCTCCCACTTTCCGCTAGCTGCTTCGTTGGACTCGATGGTAGGAATGATCCAGTTACCATTGAAGACACCTGCAACCTGATCACCCTTAATGGTGTTGTCGGTGTACTCGGTCCAGCCGTTTGCTAAAAGAATAGTTCCATCGTTCGCACCCTGAACGATAACTTCGATGATCTTCTTGAAGGTCTCGTTGCCTACAAGGTTTGGCTTGCCGTCTTTCCACTGAGACTGGCCTTCTGCCTGAAGCATCATGTATGGAAGATCGTCTCCGGAGTGATCCATGGATAATAATGCATATCCGGTCTTCTCCTTCACGTCTCTTGCAATCTCTAACCAACGATCCCAAGTAATACCGGTTACATCATCAATGGTGTATCCAGCCTGCTCAAGAATGTCGATACGATAAGCAAATACGCAAGTTCCGTTATCAACAGGTGCGCCGTAGTGCTTGCCGTCGATGGTGCTGTAGGATAACTTCTCTGCTCCGAAGTCGCTCCAGTCAATGCCTGCACCCTCTAAATCCTGCCAAGCATCTGGGTAGTTTGCTACGTAATTCTGAATGTAATGATCCTGGAATAATACGATATCCGGCAACTGGCTGTAATCATTGGATGATCCTGCCAAGGTAACTGCCTGCTCAACATCGGTAGATCCGGATACGGTCTGAATCTCCAACTTGAAGTCCGGATTCTCCTGCTTGTATGCTGCTGCAGCTGCTTCCAATGCAGGAATGTTGAAGTTCGCATCCCATGCGGTTACGGTTAAAGTGTTTGGATCATCGGAAGTACCAATCAGTTCTACCGGAGCTTCCTCTTCTGTTGCTGCATCAGCAGTCTCGGTATCTCCACCGGTTGCTGCTGTGTCACTGCTGCCACCACATGCTACAAAAGATGTGGTTACTAATGCTGTTGCCAGCATCATGGATAATAGTTTCTTCTTCATCAAAAACCCTCCTTGTTCATTACCTCGGGAGCTATGACAAGTTCTCCTGTTTTCACCCTTGTTAAACTTGCACTAAAAAGTCCCTTGTTCTTTCGAAGATATGTACATTATATCCTCGAAAGGTTTCGTTGTGTGCGCATATGCAACTAGATTTTTTGCAAATTCGACTATACTTCCTTTGCTTCCCAACCTTTTTCAGCGGTTATGCGAAAGTTCGCCAAGCCGCCATCTAAGGCCACTTCCGTCTTCTTCCACTCCACCGGAGTCTTGCCCGTTAGCTTCTTAAAATTGCGGTTAAACGTTGATGGCGTGGTATATCCGATGTGATAGCAGATATCTTCCATGGACATATCTCCCCGCTTAATTAAGACACAAGCCCGGTCGATGCGAATCATATTCACATAATCCAACGGCTTCATGTTCATGCTTTCTTCAAAAATCCGGCGAAAATGACTCTCACTCAGGCCACAAATCTCCGCCATATCAGCGATTTTGATATCTTCCTGGTAGTGCTCTCCCACATATCCGATGGCGTCTCGAATATAGGTATTGATCTTGGCACTTCGCTTCGCTTTTTCCCGCTCATCATCCAGGCGCAGCACCTCAATAATCAAGGAATGAATATAGCCCTTTAAGCTCTCCTTGTAATACAGAGGTTGTTCCCGGCATTCTTCGATAATCTTCTGCACCAGCTTCGCCAGATTCGGGTGATTCTTCACACTTTTTAGGGTGCCCCGCTTATTAAAAATACGCAGCATCTCTTCTGCGCTGATCTCGTCGCACTTAATCTCTGTCTGTATGAAGTCCTTGATATTGATAAACAAAAACTCCCACTTACAGATATTGCCCGGATCACTAATGGTTGTGTGTGGAATATTCTCCGGAATGATGGTAAACATCTTGTCGGAGTAACGATAAGATCGGTCTTCGATAATCAGCTCTCCACTGCCGTGGTAGCAATAACCGATTTCCAGATAGTTATGAAAATGCAGCATACGGCCCATGCCAAGACCGTATTCCTGCTCCCAGCCTTTGCCTAACTTAGCTAAGACGTAGTCCCCCTTAGGAATATCGTAATAGCGGAACTCCATCTTCTGCTTCTCTTTTGCCATAACCCCTTTGCCCCCTTTGCAAAAATGACTCTACATCATCATAGCATTGGGGGCAAAAGAATTCAATTTGCAAAAAATCGATAGGTCTTGCGGCCGGCTTCCTTGGCCTGATAGAGCGCCTGATCCGCCTGCTTGTACAATACGGAAAAATCTACCTTCTCGCCTTTTTCGTAGGTCTTCTCATCAAAAATGCTAACACCAACGGATAAGGACGTAAGGTTTGGATAGCCATTTCGTACTAACTCCAGGTCGTACTCGTGAATCAGCTTCTTCGCATATTCGCCCAATGCAATTGGATTCTTCTCGCCACGATAATAGATACAGAATTCGTCACCGCCCAAGCGCGCCGGGAAGATAATATTCTCTTGGCCCTTGGTCCGGGAAGACTTCATACACTTCGCCAAAAGAATCAGAGCCATGTCGCCCACCTGGTGTCCATAGGTATCATTGACCTGTTTAAAGTGGTCCAAATCCAGCATATAGAAAGCTCCACATTCCTGCTTCTTGGCTACTTCTTCCAGCTTCTCCTCCATCCAGCGGCGGTTGTACAAGTCCGTCAAATGGTCGTGGGTGGATGTTTCCACCATCCGGTCATAATCCTTATAATGCTTAGTTAAATCAAAGACCCACAAAATATCTCCGGTATGATGTCCCTGGTCCAGTACCGGTTCTACCTTCATTTCGTAGGTAAATCCCTTCAACTCGATGGTACTGATTTTCTTGGAAAAGGCCCGCTCAATATCCGGAATCTTAAAGGCGTCATCGAACTTCTTGAAGTCTCCGAAAATCTCATGCATGGACTCGTTGTGATACAGCACCTTGTGATTACGGTCAATAACCAAAACTCCGGTCTGACCACGGTTTAAGGCGCTTCCGAAGTTCACGGTAACAGAATCCAAGTAGTTATAGCGCACCAAAGCGGTCGAGATAAACAACGCGGTAAATGGGATAAACAGCGCCGGGATCTCGTACCCGTTGGTTAAGTTTAATGGCTTAATCAAATACGCAGCCCACATGGATATCATGGCATAGGATAACAGACGCAATCTGCTCTTTTGGGTTGTGGTTCCACGAAGCGCTGTTCTTATACCGATGCTGATATGGATTAAGCAAATAATTGCCGCATAGATTAAGAAACCATAGAAAGCCGGGCCATATCCTTCAATCTCCATCCGGGGGAACGGTCCTGCATTTTTATTGATGGAAATTCCCTGATAGAACAATCCGTTCTTCTCGTAAGTGAACAGGAAATACATGGTAACTACCGTCACAACACCCTGAATCACAAAGAGAATCTGCGGCATCTTTACGTGGCAGAGCTCCTGGTTACAATAGGTCATGGCGAAAAACACCATGGATAGTGCAAAATACTGTACCTTGGTAGCAGTATAAACGCCCGCTACTTCGTTGGAGGTAATCTCCAATAGGAATCCAAACACGTAGAGAATTCCCCAGGTTAAAAAGAAGCTGACGGATACCTGCGCTCTGGATGCCCGTTGCATCAACACGTAGATTAACAGTCCCACTCCGATAATCAAAGATACCACGTGGGCATGAATATAGATTTCCTGCCAGTTGATGCCCTGCATCAGGTACTTGATGTATGCCAACACCACGAAGTGGAACGGATAAAAGGCATAGAAAAAATGATTGGATACTTTGGTGCTTCCCTTTTGTCCGTTATAGAAGTACAGCGGAATCAACGCCAATACAAATCCCAATAAATACAAGCGTTCCGGCACCGTCCATTCATATACGGAGAAGTGATGTTTCTGGTTCATCAAAATCATGATGATAAGTACCACTTCCATCACCACCGTTGCCAGGGCGAATCGCTTGGCTGCCATCTTAAAATTCGGGCTATAATAGAAAATCAGCACGTAGATGATTGGCATCACGACCCATCCGCCAATCAGTAACGACACCAGAACCAAGGCTCCTACGATACACGCTCTTATTGCAATGTGCCATTTGTCGTACTCCAACGCTGCCAATGCCAACAGCGCTAAGAGCAAATCGAAGATAATGTTCTGGCGATAGTAATACTCCTCATGAAAGAATACATAGAATGGCACAACAGAAATCACCGCGAAGGACGCCATGCGCTCGATATAGCGTCGCAGATCCGAGGTGTGTCGGTACCCTTCTGCAATAAAAAAACACATAATCGGAAGCGTCAACCGCCCAAATATGTGCATCACCTGGCCAAGGGGTGACATAAAATCCACGAATCCCCATGCAGTATGGTCCACTACCATCGCTACGACTGCCAGTAATTTTAACTGTGTTCTGTTTAATTCTAGTTTTCCCATGTGTCCCTTTTACAAGCTTTAAAGCCCTTATACTCCCGTAAATAATACATTTTTATCATATAATACTGCCGGTAAAATTTCCACATAGAAAAACTCCCATCCAAAGGGATGGGAGCACTAGTATTATCTTAGTTTAATACGTTTGCCAGAAGACCTGCCAAAATCAAGGACAAGATGGTTACTACAACGTAGATTGCGATGCAAAGGCCAACCTTCGCTCCGGTTCCCTTCTTGCTGCGGGTTGCGGTCTGAACGGTGTATGCTACTGCAAATAAATCAATGACAGCTCCAATTGCTCCGCCAATGATGAACAACCAGTTGATGACATACAATACGATGAACGCATAGGACCAAGCAGGAACTTTTGCTGCTAAGTATTCCTCACCGGTTGTAACATCCTTACCCTGATAAGTCAGAACCTTATTGGTTGTGGATACAAATAACTTCACACTCTCGCCGTTCTCCAAAGGAATGTTAAATACGTTCTCAAAGAAGTTACTCTCTACGCCGTCTTTTAACTCCTTGCAGTTGGTCTCGTTACCGCCGTTTACAGAAATCCACTTGTTCTTACGCATGCTTACGGTGACCGGTGTTCCGTCTTCTAAGTTAAAATTCCAGTTATTCTCTTTTGCCATTGTGTTACTACCTCCAAAACTTATTAATTACTCACACAAGAGGTATCTTACAACTTTTTTATCCACAATACTAGTGGGGAATTGTGAACGGATAGTTCACTCCTACTTCTCGATAAGAATGGTGACCGGTCCGTCGTTCTCGGAGTTCACCATCATCTCCGCACCGAATCTTCCGGTTTCCACATGGAAGCCCTTATCCTTACACTCTGCAATCACCTGCTCATACAACGGTATCGCAAGTTCCGGTCTTGCCGCATCGGAAAAGCCCGGTCGCCTGGAGGATACATCTCCATACAACGTGAACTGGCTTACAATGAGCAGGTTGTTATAGCCTGCCGCCATTGGATTTAAGTTCATTTTGCCATCCTCATCCTCGAAGATGCGAAGTCCCATGATTCGATCCGCCATCCAGGAGGCAATCTCTGTCGTATCGTCTTTATGAACCCCCAACAGAACCAGGAATCCCTTCTCGATTTTTCCCACTACTTCCCCATCAATGGTGACAGACGCATGATTCACTCGTGTTACTACTGCTCGCATCGCTTTTCCCTCACTTTTCTACATACTGCTTCCATTCTAGCATATGGTTTATTTTCCGCAATTGGCAATTTATATACCACTATTTCACGTAAATGTGTATATAATATTAGACAAGGGGTTTCTATAATAAGGATAACAAGTAAACCAATATATCTTGTTTCGAGGAAAGGAGATTTCACTATGGAAATTACATTAGAAGCTGTAGAAAAAGTTATGGAAGAAACCGGTGTGGATTATAAGACCGCAAAAGAGGCACTTACCAATGCCGACGGCGATGTGGATGCTGCCATCAAGGCCATCCAGCCACAGACCCAGGAAATCAGCGAAGACATCAAAGCTTTGATGGAGAAGTTAAAAAAGAAAGTAAACGAAGGCAACGTAGATCGGGTTCAGATTAAGAAGGATGACGAAGTGGTTCTTAGCGTTCCGGTCAATGTTGGTATCGTTGGCGGATTGGTTGGTTTAGCTGCCGCACCTTGGGCCTTAATTGCAGGCTCCTTAGCTGCATTTGGATTTGGATGCCGACTTGTTATTGTCAAGAAGGACGGAACCACCGATGAAATAGTATAAGATGAAAAAAACACCTTCCGGGGAAATCCTCGGAAGGTGTTCTATTATCATCTTATAGAAAGATTAGTCCTGTACGTATGGCATCAATGCAACGTGACGTGCACGCTTGATAGCTACAGTTAAAGCTCTCTGATGCTTTGCGCAGTTTCCTGTGATTCTTCTAGGAAGGATCTTACCACGCTCAGAGATGTATCTCTTAAGCTTGTTGGTGTCCTTATAGTCGATTACATTATCTTTTCCACAGAATACGCAAACTTTCTTTCTTCTGCGCATAGGTCTA
>JAEEGL015929724.1_pt1 | contig 12054 bp, 7 predicted proteins | sample 9134231 | NCBI WGS metagenome assembly JAEEGL01 (sample SAMN16246548, study PRJNA631951) | gut metagenome | biome: gut microbiome; feature: rumen; material: fiber-attached | host: Bos | place: Iran: Karaj | collected 2018-10
ACTTGATATTCTTTTCTTTTAATATCTTTTTATCATGGTTAGTCATGTATTCAAATAATTCTTCTTTAGTTTTAGAAGTATTTAGAATAAATGTACCATTCTTTTGTAAGTCATCAAGCATTTCAAATTTCTTTAAATAAGTATCTTTTGTACAAACGATTAATGCTGGTGTCTTTACATAGAAAGTTTGCTTAATTTCTTTATCTCCTAGTCTTAAATGACATCTTGTTACTCCACCTGATTTCTTTGAGTCATATTCAAAGTATCCTTGTGCATAAGCATTTGTATTATTACCTACTATTTTTAATATGTCTTTAGATACACTTACCATTCCATCTGATCCAAATCCATAAATTAATATTTCATGATTTGATGATTTGTATCCAAAATCAACCGGATCAAGTGATAAGTTAGTTACATCATCTTTAATACCGATAGTAAATCCATTAAAGTTATCTTTTCTTTCAAGGAATTTATTAACTGCATATATTTGTTCTGGAGTTGTATCTTTACTAGATAATCCAAAACGTCCTCCGATTACTTTTATGTCTAAATTAGCTTCTTTAATAATATTAACTACATCTAGATATAATGGTTCATGAGCTCCACTTTCTTTTGTTCTATCAAGTACAGCAATATTTTTTACTGTTTTTGGTAAAACATTTAAGAAATATTTAGAACTAAATGGTCTATAAAGATGTACTTCAATTAGTCCAAGCTTTTCACTTTTCCCTACTTTGTCAATTGTTTCTTTTATTGTTTCACAACCTGAACCCATTGCTACTATTACTTTAGTTGCATCCTTTGGTCCATAGTAATTAAATGGTTTATAATCCCTTCCTGTAATTTCAGAGATTTTTTCCATGTATTCATTAACTATATCTGGAAGTGCATCATAATATTTGTTATGAGCTTCAGATATTTGGAAATAAATATCATCGTTTTCGTTTGTACCACGAGTTACATTGTTAATAGATAATGCTCTTTTTCTAAATTCTTTTAATGCGCTCTTATCTACCAATGGTTTTACTTTATCTAAATCAATCAATTCAATTTTTTGAAGTTCATGACTAGTTCTAAATCCATCAAAGAAATTAACAAATGGAACTCTTCCTTTTAATGTTGAAAGATACGCAACACTTGTTAAATCCATTACTTGTTGTACTGAGCTAGATGCTAAAAAAGCAAATCCTGTAGCTCTTGTTGAATAAATATCTTGATGATCTCCTAAAATAGATAATGCATGAGTTGCTAAACTTCTTGCTGCTACATTTATTACACATGGAAGAAGTTCTCCAGCAATCTTATACATATTAGGTATCATTAATAATAATCCTTGTGATGCTGTATAAGTTGTTGCAAGTACTCCATTTTGAAGTGCTCCATGAACTGTCGCAATTGCTCCTGCTTCACTTTCCATTTCTACAACTTTTACTTCATCGTTCCAAAAGTTTTTCTTTCCACCACTTGCCCATTTATCTGCATATTCTGCCATTGGAGAAGCTGGTGTTATTGGGTAAATTCCTGCTAATTCTGTAAAATTATATGCTACATAACTGCAGGCTTCATTACCATCCATTATTTTATACATACTATCAATCCTTTCCATAATCACTATATAATTATATAACATTTGTAATAAGAAAAAAAGAGATTAATTAAGATTATTCTTGCTTTATTTTGTATCAAAAAAATGGATTTTGATATGAATCCATTTTTTGTCTTATTTTTTATAATGTTTGTACATCATTTTTGCTAGAAATCTATTAAACATTAACAAATATATTCCTTTTAGGCTTACATAAAAATATTTATTTCTACGGTATTTAGGAAATTCTTTTTTAACATTTTTTATTGCTTCATCTACTGCATTATTAAATTCTTTTTTTTCAAAATTGCTAGCTTGTTTAATAAATGTAGCATATAAATATCTAACATAAGAATATTCTAACTCTTTATAAAATTTATTATATAATTTTTTTTCTTTATAAAATTTTACAATTCCATTCCAATTATCAATATAGTTATATAGTTTATTATCTGTACTTTTACTTATTGATCCTTCTCTTTGAAGGTACTGATTGAATGGTTCTTTTACTACTCCTATTGATTTTATATAAGGAAGTATCCTATAAAGAAATTCAACATCTTCAAACCAAATACCTTTTTTAAATTCTATACCTAAATCAAATAATTCTTTTTTAAATATTTTATTCCATGCAACTGGATAAATAGTTCGCATAACTTCTTTAACATTATTTGTATCATTTTTTACATTAGAAGATATTCTATCTTTTTTTTCACTATTTTCATAAACTAAGTTCAAATCACAAACAACCATATCAAAATCTTTTGATATTGCTTTTTTATACATTTTTTCATACATATCAGTAGTTACATAATCATCACTATCTATAAATGCAATATAATTACCGGTTGCTTTTTTTATTCCATAATTTCTAGCATCAGAAAGACCACCGTTAGTTTTGTCAAATGCTCTTATATTTTTATATTTTTTAGCATATGAATTAATTATATCTTTGCTATTATCTTTACTTCCATCATTAATAACTAATATTTCAATATCTTTAAGTGTTTGCTTTACTAACGAATCTAAACACTTTTTTAAATATTTTTCTGTATTATATACTGGAACAATAATACTTACTTTAGGCATAATTTCGCCTCCTAAGATTTAATATATTAATTATATCAAAAAGACAGATAGTTTGAAAACTATCTGTTAAATTAAGATTCATCTTTTACTATTTTTTCTATTTTTTCAAAAATTCCAAAATATTTAACTTCTATTGTATCTTTAATTGGTATTTCATAATAATTTTTAAAGTCATAATGTTGAAAATAATCAACTGGATTATGTCTCCAAACTAAATATATTGGATTTGCTTTAATTTCAATATTTGTACTTCCTACTTCTAATTGTTCTTTAATATACTTTTCTCTTTCAACATCAATATGTTTTATTATTGTAAAGCAAGATGCATAAAAAACTACAAGCAAGAATGCAGTTACTCTTATTATCTTGACATGAACTCCCATGTTAGTTTCTTTCATAATAATACATGTAGTTAGTATGGTTGAAAACATTATAAATATTATTGATCCTAAATCAAATGTACTTGAACATAAAGTAAATATAAAAATTAATAATGAAGAAATATTTAAAATGTTTATATATTTTCTAACTCTATTATTTTTTAAGTAGTGATTAACACTTACAATATATAAAATAATATAAGTTATAAAATAGAAAATGTAATACCAATTCTCTGTAGCAAAAATACCACTATATTTTTTTAATACTAAATTTATATTAATTGGAATATAACTAAAGAAATTGTAACTTAATGAAAATGCTAAAATAATATCGAATAATACAATTACTACTCTACCATATGTTTTATCTTTTAATTTTTCATTTAAGAACAAATTAATAGGGATTGCTCCAATTATAATTAATATTATATTTTTAGAAAAAATGTTTTCTATCATATATGGAATATTTCCTAATGATGTATTAATGTCTATAACGAATAGTCCATATTCTAGCTTAGAAAAACTAATTATTAATAAAATAAAATCATATGCAATTAATAAATAATTTTTTATGTCTTTCTTCTTTGATACAAAAAAAACATAATAAATTAAATTTGCTATAAAAAATATTATTGCAATATGTATAGATGAAAGAATTATATATGTCGAAATAGCTATTTTTTTTATTAATTTAAATGTATTTTTTTCATCATTACAAGTTAATTCATAGAAATAAAATAAAAATAGTAATATAGGTATTGTATAAGTAACAGTTGATGTAATAGAAACATAATTGTATGAAAACATAAATGTACTTACTGAAAGTATTCCTATTAAAGGATATAAGTAGCAGTATCTTGTTTTAACATTTCCTTGTAAGTCATTACACATTTTCACAAATCTACTAATTAGAAATGCAAAAATTATATCAAATAAAATTTTATTATAAGATAAAAAATTAATTAAAAAGCCACTTATTATTCTACCATCTTTAATGCTTATATTTTTTATACATTCAATTATTCCTGATTTACCTATAACGTAACTTTTCCAATCATCTCCACTTATTGGAGATAAGGCTTCTATTATTAAAAATAACAAAAAAGTAAATATAGTTATCTTATATTTATAATCAATTTTTTCTATTTTTTCTTTCATAAGGTCTCCTATAAATTATCAATAAAGTTTTCAACCATATTTATTATATTCTTGGTATTGCTTTCAAATTTTTTTGGTTTAAAATCTTTGGCTTTTTCAATAATTTTACCTAATTTATTCATATCTTTTACTACTAAAATATATTTTTTTTCACCAAATTTTTCAACAATTTGTAATTGATGATCATTTCCATGTTCATTATATCTAGCAAGTCTTGGAACTGCAATTACTTTTTTTCCATGATTTATACCGGTTAAAATACTACCTACTCCTCCATGTGTAATTAGTAAATCACATTCACTTATTAATCTATCAAACTCTTCTCTTGGAACTAAGTCAATTATTTCCATATTTTTACTGCTGTACTTAGTACATCCTGCTTGTACTATTACTTTTTCTTTTATCGTACCTTTTTCTATTTCTTTATCAATTGCTTTTAATAATCTTTCAAAGCTTTCATCATTTGTTCCTAATGTTACGAATATCATTAATAAATCCATCCTCCATATTTTGCTTTTGGATAAAGTTTAAGCATTTCTTCCCATTGTACAATAAATAAATCTGCAATTGGATATATTAGTCTTCCTGTAGCTGTTTTAGTCTTACTATTGGCAAGAGTTTCTATAAATACTATCTTACTTCCAAATATTTTAGCAATGCAACACATTGGTCCAGCAGTATGAGTTCCGGTAGTTACTACTACTTTTGGTCTTATTTTTATAAAATAATATAAACTTTTGAAACAGTTATATAATAATTTAAACGGATAAGTTAAAAATCTTCTTTTTGTTCCATATACTAAATATCCTACTCTATTTGGGTATATACTTTTTAAATTCAAATTAGATTTTGTTTTTTCAGTAATAATGTAATAATCATATTTTTCAAACATTGGAGATAATCTCAATAACTCTGATAGATGCCCTCCAGTTGAAGAGATAAAAAGTACTTTTTTTGCTTTCATAATTTGAAACCTCCCAGTATTTTGCTGATGTTTTTTATTATTCATCAGCAAGTCAACTTTTTCAAGACTTTTTCAGATATTTCAAGACTATTTTATCATTTTTTTTACTATTTTTTAATATTTATTATTTATCTTTATTTTTTTATAGAATTAGAATTATGTAAATAAATGTATATAATTTGTTTTTTTCCTTTAAATATATGTGCCTTTTGTAGACTTTGTATAGTCAAACATTGTATAATTTTGTTAAGTATAATGGAGGTAAATATGAAAAAGATTAGTTACTATTCAATGATATTTTCTATTTTAATTTTTTTCTTTCCAGTTTTTGTCCATAGTGAAAAAATTACTACTGGTTCTGTTACTGCAGAACTTGGATTAAGAATAAGAAGTGGCCCAGGAACAAATTATGACAAAATTGGTCTTGCTGATTATAAATCAACTGTTACTATTCTTTCTTATTCAGAAAGTGGTAGTGGCTGTAATGATAAATGGATTAAAATAAAAACAAGTAATCTTTTAACTGGATATGTTTGTTCTACTTATGTCAGTGATATTATTGAAAAAGAATTAACTGAAGAAGAAATATTAGAAATGCAAAAGAAAGAAGAAGAAAAAAATAAGTTGTCTGTTGATGGAGAAAAAATGTCAAAGATGACTGATGAAGAATTTGAAGCATATTTAACCTCTCAAGGATTTCCTGAAGATTATAAAGTAAAATTAAGAGCTCTTCATAAATTACATCCATCATGGATATTTAAAGGAATTAAATCAAAATATAGTTGGACAAATGCGCTTAATCAAGAAGACCAATCTGGTACAAGCTTAATGAATGTAAATACTACATATGCACAGAATGGTTATGAAGGATATTTGTCAACTGCTTTAGCTGATTATGACCATATTAATAATAAATTTATTCCACACGATGGAACTTATTGGTTTCAAGCTAATAGACAAACAATTGCTTATTATATGGATCCAAGAAACTTTTTAGATGAAAAACAAATATTTATGTTTGAAGAAATGTTCTATTATCCATCTTATCAAACAGAAGAAATGGTAAAAGTTACTCTTTCTTCAGACTTTTTAAAACAGTTTTCTAACTTATTTATGAAAGCTGCTGAGGTATCACATGTTTCTCCTATATATCTTGCTTCACTTGCTAAACAGGAAGTTGGTACTTCAAATACTAACATATGTACAAATGGTAAGGCTGGTGTTTTAGCTGATGGAATAAATTATAGTAATTATTATAATTTCTTCAACATTGGTGCTAGTTCATCATCTAATCCTAAATTAAAGTCATTGCAATATGCTAGAAATGCTGGATGGGATACTCCAGAAAAAGCTATTGTTAATGGTTCAACAATTATTTCAAAGAATTATGTAGACTGTGGTCAATATACTTCTTATTATCAAAAGTTTAATCTTGCTGCTACTGCTACTAAAGGTATTTGGCATCAATATACAACTAATGTATCAGCATTAGTATCACCTGCTAAGACAACATATAATACATATAAGTCTGCAGCACTTATTGAAAAAGATTTTGTATTTGCTATTCCTGTATTTGATGGTATGCCAGAAAATACAACTCTTCCTAGTTTAGGTAATCCAAATAACTGGTTAAAAGAATTAAAAATTAATGGTTCATTAGTTACAAACTTTAATAGTGATAATTTAGAATATACAGTTAATATTTCATATGCTGAATCAATTAATATTAGTGCTACACCTGTTGTTAGTGCTGCTAAAATAAGTGGAATTGGTGATATAGTATTATCTCAAGATACCAGTGTTTTGAAAGTTAACGTTACTGCCCAAAATGGAAGTGTTCGTACATATATTATAAATGTAAATCGTACTCCAAAGCCTGTACCTGTTACACCAAAAGAAGATCCTAAACCTACTCTTCCTGAAGAGCCAAAGGACAATAAAGATGAGATAAAAGAAGAACCTACACCTTCAGTTACGCCTGTTAATCCAAGTGTTAATTTAGATGATGTAATAAAATCTTCTGCTTATAATTACAGTGGTAGTTATATTTCAAAAGTTACTCTAGGAACAAGTGTTGATAATGTAATTTCAAATATAACTAAAGCAAATAATACTGTTTCAGTTAATGTTAAAGATAGAAGTAATAATGCTAAAAATCAGGGAACTATAGTTACTGGTGATAAAGTTACTTTATCAAATAATGGTAATTCTAAAACAGTTGAAATTGTTATTTTTGGAGATGTTGATGGAACTGGTTCAATTACTGTTTCAGATTTATTATTTGTTCAAAAACATATTTTGGGCTATACGAAATTAACTGGTGCATTTTTATCTGCTGCTGATGTTAATAAAGATTCTAAAATTAATGTTGTTGATATATTATTTATTCAAAAACACCTATTGAGTGTTACATATATTAGTCAGGGTTAGGAGGTTTGAAATGAAAAAAATATATTATTCAGTAATTGCTGTTGTAATGTTTTTTGCTTCATCGATTATAGTAAATGCTGCATCGTTAAAAGTTAATATAACTTCAAATTCGAATAAAGTGGTAGTTGGTAATACAGTAACTTATACAGTTACTGTATCTTCTAGCGAATATTTAGGAAGTCTTAGATATAATTTTAGTTATGATGAAAGTAAGCTTACTCTTCTTAGCGGAACATTAAATGCAGCTCCTGTATTTGATGGTACTAAAAAATCAGCTAGTTATACTTTTAAATTTAGAGCTAAATCTAGTGGTGATGCTAAAGCAAGTTTTAATATTTATGAAGCTGTTGACTGGAATGCTAATAATTTTTCATTTAATGGAACAACTACAAAAAATATTTCTATTATTACTCAGGCACAGTTAGAGTCAAGTTATAGCAAGAACAATAATTTATCTAAGCTTGGCGTTGATGGATATAATCTAGAACCTCAATTTGATAAAAATACTCTAGAATATTCTTTAACTGTTGAAAACGATGTAAGAAATATAAATGTAACTGGTACGAAAGAAGATGCAAAATCAACTGTTTCTGGTCTTGGTGGTTATGATTTGGTTGAAGGGTTAAATAAAATTAGTGTTGTAGTTACTGCTCAAAATGGAAGCAGTAAAACTTATATTTTAAATGTAACTGTTAAAGAACTTACCCCTATTAACGTAGAAGTTGAAGGAATTACTTATAGTGTTGTTAGAAAAAAAGAACAAATTGAAAAACCAAATAGCAATTATAAAGAAACTATCGTTCAAATTAGTGATGAAGAAATACCAGCATTTATAAATGAAGCAACTAATACTACATTGGTTGGACTTAAAGATGAGAATGGTACTGTTGCATTATATATTTACGATAATGGTAGTTATAAAAAGTATAAAGAATATGCATTTGAATCAATCATTGTTACTGAAGCAAGTATTGATGAGATACCTGATGGTTTTGAAGAAACATCCATTAAAATTGGTGATGATGAAATAAAAGCATATAAGCAAGATAATGAGAATAATTATTACTTAGTAAGTGCTACAAATATAAGTACAGGAGAAAAAAATTTATATCAGTATAATCCTAAAGAAAATACTATTCAAATATTTAATACATCATTAATTACTAAAATAGATGATTTAAAATCTGAAAATAAAAATTGTATGTATCTAATAATTGGATTAGGATTATTACTTATTGTAACTTATTTAGCTATACTGATATCTTGTATAAAAAAGAAAAAGAACGTTAAAAAAAGTAAAAAAAAGAGTAAAATTGAAAAAAATAATGAAAATATCCTAGAAAATAACAAAGAATTTGATTCAAATGATTAAAAAGATGGTAAAATTGAAGAAGATATTTCAAAGAAAGCAAAAAAGAAATATTCTTCTTTTTTGTTGGAGGTCATATGAAGAAAAAAGTTAAGTTTCATTATAGTAGTTTATTTGCTATTATTTTTATACTAGTTTCAATTTATTTAATACATTCCATTTTGTTATTTGATAAAATTGAGACTTTATTGAGATATATAGTAATTGGAATAATTGTTGTAGTTGATTTAGTAATATTATGGAAACTTTTTTTTGGGAAAAGAAAAAAGAAAAGAAGAATTATTTATTCATTTGTACTGATAGTATTTACTGCCCTATTTGGTTATATTGGATATAATTTAAATGATATATATTCTTTATTTGCTGATTTTGATAAAGTAGTAATTATTTCAACTAGTCTTGTGTCATTAAGTGAAAAAGAAGCAGAAGATTTATCTAAGCTTAAAGATCATAAAATTGGTATTAGTACTGAAGGAAATGGTCAAGAATTATCACAAGAAATAATTGATAAGTATAGTTTAGATAAGAATAATACTTTAGTTCCTTTTGAAAGTTATACTGAAGCAATAAATGCTTTATATAATAAAGAAGTTGATTATATATTTTTACCTACTAATTTCGTAGATGTATTCGGTACTCGTGAAGGTTATGAAGATATTGGAACTAAAATTAAGATTATTGATACAACTCAAAAAGAAACTACTAAAGAAGAAGTTCAACTTAGTGGAAGTTCTAAGGATATAAGTGAGCCATTTACAATTTTACTAATTGGAATTGATTCAACTATTAATGGATTACAGAATGCTGATTCATTTAATGGTGATTCACTTATAGTTGTAACATTTAATCCATCAACAATGAATGCGACTATGTTAAGTATACCAAGAGATAGCTATGTACCAATTACATGTATGAATAATGTTGATAATAAAATAACTCACTCTGCTGCAAGTGGTACAAAATGCGTTATTAATACAATCCAGAAATTTTTAGACATAAAGATAGATTATTTTATGAAAATAAATTTCACTGGTGTTGTTGATTTAGTTAATGCTGTTGGTGGTGTTGAAATTGATGTTCCTTACAATTTATGTGAACAAGATAGTAAAAGACGTTTTGGAGAGCATATGATTTACATAAAGGAAGGACTTCAAACATTAAATGGTGAACAAGCTCTTGCCTACGCAAGAAATAGAAAAAATAATTCACAATATTGTAGTAAAGAATGGACTCAAGGAAATAGAAGTGATTTTGTAAGAAGTGAACATCAACAAGAAGTAATACAAGCTGTACTAAATAAAATGAAAGATTTTTCTAGTATCAACGATTTAAAGAAGATACTAGAAGTAATATCAAAAAATATAGATACTAATATGAGCGAAACAACTATTTTCTCATTCTATAATATTGCAAAAGATGTAATGATTTCATCTTCAAGCGATTCTGTTATTTCTATTGAAAAACTATATTTAGATGGAACTGGACAAATGATATATGATGAAAGAAGTAAATTAGTACTTTGGGATTATATTTTAAATCAAAAAAGTTTAACAGCTGTTAAGAAAGCTATGAAAGATAATTTGAATGGTGCAAAGAAAGAATTAATAAAGACATTTACCTACTCTATTGATGAAAATTATGAGCCAAAGGTTATTGGTAAAGGATACTCTGGTACTGAAAAGTATAAATTACTAAGTAATTTAGTTGGAATGAAAGAAGATGCTGCTGACAGTTGGGCAAAAAATAATGGTGTAATACTTAAAGTTGAATATGTCAAAGACCCTAATGGTACTGAAGGTTCAGTTATTTCTCAAGATTATCCTGAAAGTAAAAGAATTGATTTAATTCCTAATAAAACAGTTACTATAGAAGTTGTAAAAAATAAAACAGATTCTTCAACTAATGAAAAAGTTGATTGTACAAAAGATACGACTAATACATTATGTCAACTTCCTAACTTTGTTGGTAAAACTAGCAAAGATGTTACAAAATGGAAAAATTCAATTTCAAATGATATTGACATTAGTTTTGAGGAAGAAGAATCTAAAGAAACACCTAAAACAATTATTAAACAGTCAATTACTGCTAAGACAAGTGTTAAGGATATTTTAAGTAAAAATAAAACTTTAGTAATTACTATTGCTAAAGCTAAAGTAGATAATAATCCTAATGATAATCCAAGTACTGATAACCCAGGTACTGATAACCCAGGTACTGATAATCCAGGCACTGATAATCCAGGTACTGATAATCCAGGTACTGATAACCCAGGTACTGATAATCCAGGCACTGATAATCCAGGCACTGATAATCCAGGTACTGATAACCCAGGCACTGATAACCCGGCTAATGATGGTAAAGATGATAATAAGGAATGACAAAACGGATAGCAATCCGTTTTTTCTTTATAGAAATATAGACAAATTTTTATTTTCATAGTATAATTTGTTAGTTAGTTCTTTAAAAAAAAGAAAGGAGATTATTTAATTTTTATGATTAAGAAAACAAACGATACTAAAATAATTATTTTAGGAGGTTTGGGAGAAGTTGGTAAAAACATGTATTGTTTAATGCATGATGACGAGATTATTATTATTGATGCGGGTATTAGTTTTCCAGATGGAGGACTTTTAGGAATAGATTATGTTCTTCCTGATTTTACTTTTTTAAAGCAAAATCAAGAAAAGATTAAAGCACTTTTTATAACACACGGACACGAAGATCATATTGGTGCAATTCCATTCTTAGTCCAATCACTTGAAATACCTGCTATATATGCCCCAAATCAAGCTAAAGAATTAATAAGTTTAAAATTACAAGATAAAAATATTAGATACGATAATCTATTTGCATATGATGATACGACAGTTGTAAAATCAAAACATTTTCAGGTTGAGTTTTTTAGAACTACCCACTCTATTCCAGATTCACATGGTATTTTAATTAAAACTCCTGATGGAAACGTAGTTACTACAGGTGACTTTAAATTTGACTTTACTCCAATTGGACCAATGGCTGACTTACATAAAATGGCTAGAATTGGTGAAGAAGGAGTTGATGTTTTAATCAGTGATTC
>JAEEGL016555497.1_pt1 | contig 12054 bp, 11 predicted proteins | sample 9134231 | NCBI WGS metagenome assembly JAEEGL01 (sample SAMN16246548, study PRJNA631951) | gut metagenome | biome: gut microbiome; feature: rumen; material: fiber-attached | host: Bos | place: Iran: Karaj | collected 2018-10
CGGGCCTTGCCGCCGAACACCCTTCCGACCCGATCCTGGGAAGGGACGCGCACACCGTCAGAACGCCTGTGCGCGACGTCGGCGAGTTCGTGAGCTGCATCTGACGGGAATTGCGGGGGACGTAACACCGGCTTCGGGCCTGCTTTACGTCCCCCGCTGCGGTGATCCGGGCGTGGAGAGCTTTTTTTTGAGATTTTTCCCTCCGGATCCGTAGTATATGGGTGAGGACGCCGGGAAGGACGGTGAAAGCTTGGAAGACAGCAGGATAATCGAATTGTTCTTTGAGCGCTCGGAGCAGGCGATAGCCGAGCTGTCGGAAAAGTACGGCCGCGTCTGCCTGAGGATAGCCGACAACATCCTGAACAACAGGCTGGACGCGGAAGAGTGCGTGAACGACGCCTGGCTCGCGGTCTGGGATTCGATACCGCCCGAAAGGCCGGAACCGCTCATAAGCTATGTTTCCCGTATCGTGCGCAATATTGCTCTGAAAAGGTATCAGAGGAACACCGCGCAGAAGAGAAACAGCTTCTATGACGTGGCTCTGGACGAGATCGCCGACTGCATTCCCGCGTCGGTCTCCGACGGCGACGAGATCGCCGAGGCCGAACTGGCGAAAGCGATCGACAGATTCATCGGAACGCTGGACAGGCAGAGCCGGATCATGTTCGTCAGGCGATACTGGCGCGGCGATTCGGTCGGCGATATCGCCTCTGCTTTCAAAAAGAGCAGGCATTACGTTTCAGTACGGCTCTCACGCGTCCGGAAGTCCTTAAGACAGCACCTGACAGGGGAGGGGTATTTATTATGAATAAAGAAAAGATTTCCCGGATCATAGGCCGCATCGACGGGAAATACATCGACGAAGCGACCGGCATCGGTACGGACGGCTGCGAATACGGAGGCGGGCTCACGGAATCCGGGAGCACACCCGAGAGACCGATACGCAGGATCAGACCGGTTCTGCTGGCGGCTCTGATCGCCGCACTGATACTGGTCGGATCCGGCGTGACGGCGCTTGCCGTCGAATCGGGCGAATACAGATCGGCGGTCTCCTTTTTTGAAGAAAACGGGCTTTCCACAGAAGGTCTGAGCCGTTCCGAGATCAAAGTGGTGTATCGCGATATCATAACGAAGAGCTTTACAAACGGGAAGACCGCCGAAGTGCTTAAACAGGCCGTTCCCGGATGGGAGATCGAACAGGAAGCGCCGACGCCCGGGGAACTTGCCGCTATCTGGGATAAAAACGTCTGGATGAACACAGTCGCGCAAAACGGGGTAAAATACCGTGTCGACTCGCGGTACGTCATTGATGAAAAAAGCGGAATGAACGTGTTTGAAAAAGACGTTCTGGAATGCTACCGTGACGGGAAACTGCTCTGGAGCGCAGAGTTCAGGGATTTTTACGTAGTTGACCAGGCCAGGATCAAAGAAAATACCGTGGTATGGGGGAATGATATGACAAATAAGTCTTACGATCTTTCCTTCGGATGGATCGCCCTCGTCGACGGCACCGGTAATGTCATATGGCAGAAGCTCCTTGACCACGGCTTCCAAAGAGAATACGTGGCTTCGGTTCTGAATAACGGAGACGGCACGCTTGCCGTGATCACCAGAGGGGATATCAAGTATCTCGGTCTCAGCTGTTATGACTTGGACGGGAAGGAACTTGGTTTCCGCAAGACGGAGGTCGGCAATTTCGGGATCAGGAATGCCGCCAGGCTGGGAGACGGTTATATCGTTCAGCTCTGGAATCAGTACTCCGGCGATACCGCGCTCATTTACAAAATGGACCGCGAAGGTAATCTTACCGACAGTTTTTCGTACGAGGCGGATGACTGTGATTACTATATCACGGACATGGTCGAGTATGAAGGACAGGTCTACCTGTCTGCATATGCCGTACCAAAACAGAGGGACGAGGGCGGCAGGCACGAGATCGCCGATCTGCTTCACTATCTGTTCTCAAAAGGCAACGGTGCCTGGGATATCTCCAGCGAGGAACTGACTCCGATCGTCAGGGACAACTACACCGCCATGCTTCTCATGTGCGATCCGGAGGGCGGCGCTCCGAAGACCTTCTATTCAGTGAAAGGCTCGCTCGGCGGGGCGCTCGCCGTAAATGATGATGATATCCTGGAATGGAATGTCGAAAGCATCACGGCGACCTTCTACTCTCCGTTAACCAGCTCGTTTACGATCGGAGGCACCTGCACGGTGTTCCGCTATTCCTTCGATGCTTCGGGCAGTCTCATCGGGCAGACCGACACGGGCGAGACCGTGCGGTATGCAAGATGATCAACGGCGTATATCAATGAATAACGAAGGATGCCGCTCCGGCGGCATCCTTTTTTTCTTATCGATCGCATGAACCGAATCTGCGGCCGGGGCGGGAGTTTTGTTTTTCCTTGCGCAACTCGCGCAAACTTGGCCTTTTCCGTATTGACTTATGATATATAACGTGTTACTATTAAAAAAAAGCGGCAGAATCAGACGTGCTGCCGCGCGCGGACGTCAATGCCCGTCATAGCGGAGGAGAGACATTATCATGGTACCGGAGATCTGTCCTGCCGCGTCTCGCGACAGAGACGCGGTGTGTTCCGCCGACGGCCTCATGATAGGGGTCGACGGAGGCGGAAGCAAGACCGAATTCGTTCTGTTCGATGCGGACGGGACGGCCGCAGACCGCCTCTGCCTCGGTGGCGCCAACCCGAATTCGGCAGGAATTGACGGGTCAGCGGCGGTCATGGCCGAGGGCATCGACCGGCTGAGGGCAAAGTGCGGGGGCATACGCGGCGTCTTTATCGGCTGCGCGGGCTACAGATCCGGAGACAGCGGAGCAAAGGTCGCGCGTATCCTCATGGAGAGGTATCCCGGCGTAACGATACGCTGCGATACGGACATCGCGAACGTTTTTGCCTCGGCCGGCGAGGATCCCCCTCCCGTTGCCGCCATATGCGGGACCGGCACGGTCGTATATTCAAGGTCCGGAGGAGCCCTCCGCCGGTATACCGGCTGGGGTCATCTCCTTGACCGGGGCGGAAGCGGATTCTTTATCGGCCGCGAAGGTATAACGGCGGCCCTGGAGCAGGCGGAGGGGCTCGGTCCGGATACCGTGCTTGCCGATCTTGTGCGGGCGCGTCTCGGAGCGCAGCCGGGCGAATGCTTAAGTGAGTTCTACAACAGGGACGTTTCGTATATAGCCTCGTTCGCGGGGTGCGTTTTCGAGGCCTACGGCATGGGGGACGAAGTAGCCGGGCGGATACTCCGGGACGGTGCAGAGCGTCTTTCCGAGGTCATCAGGCGCGCAGTCCGCGACGTCCCCGGGGCCCGCTCGGTGCTGCTTGCCGGAGGGATCGTCGAGAACAACGCCGTGTTCAGGGATATGGTCGGCGGCAGGACCGGGCTGGAAACGGTGCTGCCGGCACTGTCGCAGGCCGAGGGCGCCTGCGTATTATGCGCGCGGGAGTGCGGGCTCGACGCCGGCAGGATCTATTCGGCATTCCTGCGGGGGAAGGAGAGAGCGTGATGCTGGAAACGGAAAAGCGAAATCCTTACAGCATGCATATAGACACGGCGACTACGGAGGAGATGCTGGAACTGTTCCAGCGCGAGAACCTCAATGCCGTCAATGCAGTCGGAAAGGCTCTGCCTGAGATCGGCAGGGCAGTGGACGCCGTCGCCGAGCGCCTGTCGCGCGGCGGCAGACTCTTTTACGTGGGAGCGGGAACCTCGGGCAGGCTCGGTGTGCTGGACGCCTCGGAATGCCCGCCAACTTTCGGCGTTTCGCCCGAAACTGTCGTAGGCGTCATAGCCGGAGGCGAGCGCTGCCTCACCCGCGCCGCCGAAGGACAGGAGGACGACGCCGGGGCGGGCAGACGCGATCTCGAGGCCCGGGGCGTCTGCGCCGGCGACGCGGTCGTAGGCATCTCCTCGTCAGGAGGAGCTGCTTACGTCGTGGGGGCGCTGAAATACGCCGGAGAGGTCGGTGCCGTAAGCATAGCCCTCTCCAGTAATTACGACACCCCGGCCGGCAGGGCCGCCGATATAAGTATCGTTACCGACACAGGGCCGGAGATAATAACCGGATCCACCCGTCTGAAGAGCGGCACGGCACAGAAGCTGGTGCTCAATATGCTCTCGACCTGCGGGATGATAAAGACCGGGAAGGTCTACGAGAACATGATGATCAACCTCAGGCCCTCGAACAGGAAACTAAGGGAGAGGGTGATCAGGATAGTTACCGAGATTAGGGGCTGCGATGCCGTGACCGCCGTCGACCTTCTCGAAAAGGCGGACTGGGACATCCGCAGGGCGGTGTCGCTGTGACCGCGGGGCCAGGGGCCTGACGCGCGGCACCGTCGCGGCCCGATGATCCGGAAGGAGTTGACACTTGTGAAATATCTGCACGGAATAGACAGGGTGGAGCTCGCCGAGCCGCTTCTGCGGGGCAGGCGCACTGGACTTGTGACCAATGCCACGGGGGTCGATTCGTCTCTGCAGCGTACCGCGGACATTTTGAGGAGCCGCTTCGACCTTGTCAGGCTGTTTGCCCCCGAGCACGGTTACGACGGGATCCGGCAGGCGGGAGAGGAGATCGGAGACACGGTAGACGAGAGAAGCGGCCTGCCGGTGAGCTCGATCTACCGCAAAGGCCTGCCTGTGGATCTCTCGGGGCTGGACGTGCTCGCGTACGACATACAGGACGTCGGACTGAGGTTTTTTACACACATCTCGGTGCTGGCGCTGGCGATGAAAGCATGCGCCGCCGCAGGGATCCCTCTGGTGGTGTTCGACCGGTACGATCCGCTGGGGCTGGACCGCGTCGGGGGCACGGTCCTCGAGAAGGAGCACGCCAGCTTCGTCGGGATGTACGAGATACCCTCGAGGTACGGCCTCACTCCGGGGGAATACGCTAGGTATATAAACTCGGAGGAGGGCATCGGCTGCGAACTGCACGTGATACCGTGCGCCGGGCTCGGGCGATCCTCGGATCCATGCGGCCTCGGAGTCGAATGGATCCAGCCGTCTCCGAACCTGCCGTCGCCGGGCTCTGTAACGGCATACTGCGGCACGGTCGTCTTCGAGGGAACGAACGTCTCGGAAGGGCGCGGAACGACGAGGCCTTTCGAGTACATTGGCGCTCCGTGGATCGACGGCTGGAGACTGGCTGACCTCATGAACGCGAAGGGGCTTCCAGGTGCGTATTTCCGTCCCGTCAGCTTTATGCCGGCCTTTTCGAAATACAGAGGCGAGTGCTGCAAAGGATTGCAGTTCCACATTACGGACCGCAGGGCGGTCGACCCGTTCCTCTGCGGGCTCGTCCTTCTGGACACAGTGCGCTCCGAGTATCCGCAGTTCGAATCCACGGGCTTCCTTACGAAGCTCCTGGGAACCGCCGCTTTCGACATGCCCGGCTTCGATCCGTACCGGTTTGCCGGGGAGCAGAGCGCTAAGACACGCCGGTTCGCGCAGAAGGCCGCGGCCTTTCACATATACGGGAAGCTGCCGGACTTTCCGGCCGGAACCGTTCCAAAAAGGAGTGAAGTGAATTGAAAAAGAGGATAGTCCTCGTCCTGGCGGCGGTGCTGCTTGCCGCCCAGCTCTGTTCCTGCGGACTGATCTCCGTCGGGACGGGGTCCGGAGGAAAAGCGCATAAGGAGCTTATGGACGAGGTCAGGGAGCTCGCGCAGACTGCGGCGCTTCAGTACGACGTCGGGCTGACATTCGAGAGCGAGTACCTGTACGGCCTGGCTCAGGCCGGGATATCGTCGCTGCGTCTGTGCGTCGACACGGTGCTCTGGCTCAGGGGCGAGGGCGCCGACCTCGGGGAGGTCACAGGCGACGCGCCTTACAGGACCTGGGACGAGATAGCCTCCGCCGGTCCGGGCAGCGCACTGCCGTTTTATTTCGAAGGGCTGATCCACAGGTTCCGCGGCGAGAAAGAAAAGGCCGAAGACTGCTTTAAACGGGCCGGGTCCAACCCGCTCTATAAGGAGAGGGACTTTTACTATCTCCGCAACATGTCGCCGGACGCCCTCTATTCCCTGAAGGAGGAGGCTGCGGAGCTCGAGCGGGAGATCTTCGAAGCCTACACCCCCAGGACGTCGCTGGTCGCCGGGCGGACGGGCGCCGAGTTCTCTCCCGCCTATCACCTTGCCTTGGCGGCGGAGAATGAAGACGATCCGTCGGCGGCCGCCGTGTGCGCGCTGAACGCGCTGCTCACGGATCCGCTCGCCCCGGCGCTGTACGCGAACGCTGCCGTATACGAGATCGCCGCGGGTAATGCGGGACTGGCCGTCGAGATACTGAACGACGGGCTTTTTCTGGCGCCGGACGACGAGGCGCTGAAGTATGTCGCCGGGATGTTTGCCCGTTCAGCGGGCGAAGCCACTGCCGCTTCGGCCGAAAGCTCCGCCTCCGCTGCGGCCGCCGGCCGGACAGCCTCCGCGGCCGTCTCTCCGGCAGCTTATTCTGCAGGCAGGGCTGCCGCCGCCGGGGTCCTCTCGTCAGGCTCCGTGGGTCTTCAGGAGCGCTCATGGATCGAGCACCTCCGCCCGGCGGGCATGCCCGGGTCCGGTATGAGGACCTCTTATCCGGTCGAGCTTCTCGTCGGCGTCGCGTCCCATAAACAGGTCAGGATCGGCGGGACGTGCGCGCTCGAGGGCGGGCTGACCGACAGGGACCTTGCCGACGCCATGATCGAGGCGGCGCGCGGCGTCGACGGGTACAAGAGCCCCGAGAACGCCGTGACCGACAAGCTCAGGATCGCCGAGCTGCAGCACGGGCTCTCGTTCACTCCGGAGGAGCAGGAGCGCCTGGTACGCAACTTTCTCTCCCTTGTCGGCATGGACAAGATCGCCGACATCCTGAGGGGAAAGCTGCCGACCTACGGGGAGACGGACGCTGTCGGCACCGTCGTCGGCATGATAATGTCGGGGAAGCTGCCGGACGCAAAATCGCTGCTCCCGTATCCTACGAGCGTCTCGGGCTTCTCGCAGTCGCTCGTCATAAACGGCGTGTTTATTTCGGTGGATCAGTATAAACGCGATCAGCAGAAGTATCAGGACATCGTCGAGCTCTCCAACGCGAGAGCGCGCTTCCGCGAGTTCAACGCCGGGCTCAACAGGATCGTAAAGGAAAAGGCGCGCAAGAACACCTTCTGGACGATCCGCATCCAGAGCCGGACCGTGGAGGACCAGCTGTACAGAGGCACTCCCGAGATCGTCGCGCCTTACATATACACCGCGGACATAGTGCTGGAGAAGCGAGACGGCCGGTACGAAGATCCCGTCGGGACCTATCAGGGCAGCTTCTCGCTGGACATAGATGTCTCCCTCCTGGAATACGACAGGACCTTTGCGCAGAGCCTTGCCGACTCCATCAACGAACGTCTGAAGGAAACTAATCCCGGAGCCTCCCAGGCGATGATGTGGAGGGTGATCTCGCACAGCGCGAACAGGGATTCGGAGAACAGAACGACTCTCGGGTGCGGCAACGTCTACATGGCGCTGAGCGGCTCGCTCGGAGGCGTTTTCGAGATGAGGCTGGATCCCTCGGCGCTGGATATCACATACAGCAGGATAGTCCACGATCACGTGAGCGTGCTCGAAAAGAAGGGCGAAGGTGGCACCGAGACTCTGACCTGGACCGACATCACGGATTCCGAGACCGGGACCGCCTATCACCAGGACCACACAAGGATAGTGGACGCCGGCGGCAAGGTCACCGAATCCACAAACACCGACGACGACGCCTATCAGGCTGTCGATCCCCGCGGCTATCTTACCCTGACGCTTGTCGTCGACATGGCCGGCTGAAAGGAGGCGCTTGCGATGATGAATAAGTGCATCCGAAAGGGCATTGCCGCCGCGCTGGCGCTCCTGCTTGCGCTGCCTCTGGCATCCTGCGGCATGATACTGAAGAGCCTTGCCGGCGACGCGCCGCTGACGCGCACCGATCCGCCTTACGCCTCGCCTGTGGACGGAGCACGGCTGCTCAATCTCCCGGAGGACGCTTCGCAGTCCGGATCCGGGGCCGGACCCGAGGCGGGGCCGGCCGGAGAGTGGCCCGACAACGAGTTCACGAGGCTGCTCCCGAAGCCCGGTTTCGGGATCGGCTACTCGGCCGTCGACGAGGACGGCTTTGCCGCGACGTTCACCGGCGCCACGGTAGAGCAGCTCAGGGAATACGTCGAGGCGGTCAAGGCGGCCGGCTTCACCGTCGACGCCGAATTGCAGGATCAGGAGGTCCTGGGCATGACCGTATTCAGCTATCGGGCGGAAAACGCAGACGGATATTCGGTCAATATAGCGTATTATTCCGGGACCGGCAGCCTGACCGTAGACAGGTGAGCCGGCAGCGGCAAAAAAACGCACTTTCGCCGGCGCGGCGAAAGTGCGTTTTTTAACTCCGGCGGTTGAAAAACGGGCCGCGTCTATGATATAATAAAGATTGAATAATTATCTGTTGCGCCGCGCCCGCCTGCGCGCGCGTCAGGAGCCAAAGGAGTTGGGCCATGAGACTGCTCAAGATGCACGGGATAGGAAACGACTACGTGTATGCCGACTGCATGCGCGAGAGCATAGCCGAGCCGGCGGAGCTGGCCGTCCGCATATCCGACCGCCATTTCGGCGTCGGCGGCGACGGGCTTATAATGATCTGTCCGTCGGACAGGGCCGACTGCGCCATGAGGATGTTCAATAATGACGGTTCCGAGGGCAGCATGTGCGGCAACGGGATCCGCTGCGTCGGGAAATACATGTTCGACAACGGATACGTAACGCGGCCGTTCGTGACGGTCGAGACCCGCAGCGGTGTGAAGCGGCTCGAGCTGACCGTCGAGGACGGAATCTGCACCGGAGCCCGGGTCGACATGGGCGTTCCGCGCTTTCTCGCGGGCGACATCCCGGCTCTGCTGCCCGGAGTCCCGGCGGACGCCGATCCCGGTACAGTAGTGTTGAGCGCCGGCGGCAGGGAGTACGAGGCGTCGCTGGTCAGCGTCGGCAACCCGCACTGCGTCATCTTCGTGGACGACGCGGACGCTGCCGACCCGGCCGTCGCGGGGCCCGTCATAGAGCGGCTGCCTGCGTTTCCCGAGCGGATCAACGTGGAGTTCGTGACCGTCAGGGACCGCGGCTCCATGCGGATGAGAGTGTGGGAGCGCGGCACAGGGATCACGATGGCCTGCGGCACCGGCGCGACGGCCTCGGCTGTCGCCGCGGTGCGCCGCGGCTTGTGCGACGGCAGGGTCAGAGTCGCTCTGGACGGGGGCGAGCTTGTCATAGACTGGGCCGGCGAGGGACACAGCGCGTTCATGACAGGCGGCGCAACATATGTTTTCGACGTCGCCGGATACGATACGGAAGGCTCCGGCAGGTCCGGGGCGGGCAGGCCGGACTCCGGCATCTGCCGGTAATTACATCGCGAACGGCTCGAAGAGAAAGCGGAGGTCAACATGGCAAGGATCAACGAAAACTATCTGAAACTCCCCGGCAGCTATCTTTTCAGCGAGGTCGGGAAGCGCCGCAGGGCGTATATCGAAGCGCACCCGGACGCCGAGGTTATATCGCTCGGCATAGGCGACGTCACTCTTCCGCTGACCCCGTCGGCTGTCGCCGCCCTTCACCGCGGGGCCGACGAGATGGGCCGCGCGGAGACGTTCCGCGGATACGGCCCCGAGCAGGGTTACATGTTCCTTCGCGAGGCTGTCGCCGGGACGGATTTTGCCGCCAGAGGGATCGGCGTCGAGCCCGACGAGATCTTCATAAGCGACGGCGCCAAGAGCGACACCGGCAACATCGGAGACATCTTCGACGCCGCCAACAAAGTCGCGGTCTGCGATCCCGTCTACCCCGTGTACGTTGACACGAACGCCATGGCCGGACGGGCCGGAAACTACGACTCCGCGACCGGCCGCTGGGACAGGCTCATATACATCCCCGGCACCGAGGCCAACGGCTTCGTCCCCGGCGCCCCCGACCTGTACGGAGAATCGGCCCCGGACATGATCTACCTCTGCTTCCCGAACAATCCCACGGGGACGGTCGCAGACCGGGCGGGGCTCAAGGCCTGGGTGGATTACGCCCTCCGGATCGGCGCCGTGCTGCTCTTCGACGCGGCCTACGAGGCCTACATAACGGATCCGGACATCCCGCACAGCATCTACGAGATACCCGGCGCCGACGAGTGCGCCATAGAGTTCCGCAGCTTCTCCAAAAACGCCGGCTTTACCGGCCTCCGCTGCAGCTACACGGTCGTCCCGAAGAAGCTGAAGGTCGGAGGAGTGTCCCTCAATTCGCTGTGGAACCGCCGCCATTCCACCAAGTTCAACGGCACTCCTTATATCGTCCAGCTTGCCGCCGCCAGCGTGTACTCGCCGGAGGGCAGGGAGCAGACCGCAGCCCTTGTCGGCGCCTATCTTGAGAACGCCGGCATTATCCGCAGGGGACTGGAGGAGGCCGGCTACAAAGTGTGGGGCGGGATAAACTCGCCGTACGTGTGGCTGAAGACGGCGGACGGCATGTCCTCGTGGGATTTCTTCGACTACCTCCTCACCGAGCTCAACATCGTCGGCACGCCGGGCAGCGGCTTCGGTCCGGCCGGCGAGGGATATTTCAGACTCACCGGCTTCGGGAGCAGGGAGAACACGCTGAGGGCCGTCGAGCGCATAAGAAACGGAAGGATCTGAGGCTCGCGGGCTCCGCGATGAGTATTGCACTTCGGTTTTGATCAAATACATGGAAAAACTATTGTGAACGGAGGCAACTATAATTAAGTCAAGAGGAAAATGAAAAAAAAGTCAAGATTATAGGGGGGTTCAAATCAATAAGGTAATATGTCACGAAATGGGGCATGCCCTCAAACTTGCACACCCTAGCGAAGAAAATGATGATGGCTTGAGACATACCTTCGCTGGTTGCCGAGGTGATTATGCTGGGCAGGAGTCTGTATACGCTATAATGAATCAAGGTAGGTTCAACGACACAGTTGATCGCAAACTCACAGCTTCAATGCCACAGGATCACGACAAAATAAACCTAACCAGCAAATGGGAATACCATATTGATTGTAGCCATTAGATTTTAGAAGGAGTGCATTATCATGAAAAAAACCATCATACTACTAACTTTGATATTAATGATAAATTTATTGGGGTCTTGTACAAAAACAAACACGACATCCCTGTATCAATCGACAGATCCTGAAATCAATATTCAAGATAATCAAGCTGATGTTTCACGGAACGATAGCGAAAAAGACAGTAGCGATTATTCTATGAACGAATCTAATACTGACGTTCAGAGGCATATTATGTTTAATAATATTTCATTTGACTCTATTATGGGCACAGATAGAGAGAGCAGGACATCAGATTCATCTCTTATAATCTCCGGGAATGCCTGCAAAGGTTCAGATGAGTTTGCAGTATGCATTGCCACTATAGAAACCATTGATAAGGATGGTTGCAATTATGAAAAGGGCCAATTCGTCCCGATTACTCTTCGAATAGATTCTGTGATAGAAAGCACATCCTCCTTTTCTTTAGAGGTCGGCGACAGTGTTACAGTTGCAGAGTTTTCGACCTGGTTCAAAAAAGAATTAGGATATACCGTTTCTTATCATGATGGAATCATTCCGATAACAGAGGAAGAATCACAATACATTTTATATATCTATGAAGTTGATGAAAATGTTGCCAAGAACTTTTGGCCTAGCCTTAAATACAGAGCAGAGGCCTTAACAATCCCCGTTAGTCAGAATCATGAGTTGACTGATATTGAAATATACGAAGCATTAAATCTTCCTGATGATGTTATACAATGCTCTAAGGATTTAATAGACAATTATATGAACAAATAGTAGGAAACATATCACGGCATACGAGGCGACGAGATTGTGGAGCTTTTTGTATCCGGCTTCATTGTTGGGGATAGTGATTGCGGATGAACTGAAGGATTCACCTGTTTCCTTGCGAAGCATGAAATAATCATGCTTTTCTGATGCGACATCGATACCGACGATGATCATGACGGTCCTCCCTGAGAATAATCAAAG
>JAEEGL010199050.1_pt1 | contig 12053 bp, 8 predicted proteins | sample 9134231 | NCBI WGS metagenome assembly JAEEGL01 (sample SAMN16246548, study PRJNA631951) | gut metagenome | biome: gut microbiome; feature: rumen; material: fiber-attached | host: Bos | place: Iran: Karaj | collected 2018-10
ATTATGGCTATGATAGACACAAGGACAAGACTGGTACCCTCATTGCTACGAAGAATACCGCAGGTTCTCTTCATCAAAGACTTCTTGTCATATCGCTTCATAATGTACCCTTTATTCGTTGCCAGGACATATAGTTACAATATAATTTTATCTTTTATGGATATATACTTCAATAATCCGAGAATAACGTTCTGTTAACAAATAAAGAATGCAGAGAATGACAACGAGCAGCCCCGTTCGGAACTGCCCGTCTACTCAATATATGTAAAATGGATATCAGGCTCTGTAAGTGCCCTTAGGTCCGAAGTAAGACCTTAGGAGCTTCTGCTCTTCCTCGACTATCACTATCTTCTGAAGGACAAAATTAGGATCTAACGCAAAAATATTTATCTCATTGATGCCTTCTTCGAGGTTTAATACCACATCAGTCCTTCTAATGTTATCCAAGACACCTAATGACCACCACTTATTGCCGTCGCCTACTGCGAAGCCCTCGGGGATCATGTTGACCGTCTTCATCCTGGAATCGTTAGCAGATATACCGAAGAATATCTCATTATCCCTGGAATACGGATTACTGGGATTGGTAAAGATACGTATCTCATACTTACCCTTCCTGGGAACGCTAACCTTATATGTAAGCTTAGGAGCATCCTTACCGAACTTTATGTCCTGAGGATAAGCCTTCACTACAGACATTCCCCTGGTGTAATCAGATATCACCTTGAACGCACCCTTGGAAGAATCGGTCTTGGAAGAGAACGCTTCTGCAGGAATGGAGATATAGTTCATGTAATCACATCCGTTAGCAAGAGAACGGTCAAAGATATTGGCATCGATGACCTTCTGAGAACCATCTACTTCTGCTCCGCACCAGTAGAATGTATCCGAAGCCTTCTTACCCGCACCTACGGAAGAAGGAGTATTAACCGGGATCTTTACCACTGCATATCCGTCGGCACTATGGATGCAGATCTCGGGGGTAACAGTAGAAACCTTATACTTCTTGCGGTCTATACGCACCTTAAGTATCTTCATAGCATAAGGCTTTACAGTACCGGATATCTCTGAGATGCTTATAAACTTATTGTGATTCTCGACAGTGAATGAGCACTTGGGAGAACCTGCAGTCGTAAGTATAAGTTCACCTTCGTCACGTGAAGGATCAAGGAAAGCATCGAGTACCAGAACACGTCCCGTCCAGAACTTGCCTTCCGTTGCCTGATTGGAACCCTTTACCTGAACAATGAGCCTCTCCTTATTGCCGGGTTCAAATGTGTGGATAACGGGATACTTACATCCCTCCTCGCACCAGGCATTGAATCCTATATGTTCACTAAGACCCATTCCATACCACTTACCGCCTTCTATGGAATGAAGCTTATTAACAAGATCTCTGTCATAAGCGATACATTCACCTATCTCCTTGGCAAGTGTCATGGCATACGTGCTTCCGATCCTTGCAAAACCGTGGTTGAGAGAAGTAAGAAGCCACATCTTCTGCACATTAAGATCAGCCGTAAGAGGAAGATAAATAAGCTCGTAGAAAGCAAAACGAGTATTCCCCTTAAGCTTGGAATAGAGCTTAGAAGCAGAAGCCATAAGCGACTCGACCTCTGATAAACGGTCGAAGCACTCGTCATAAGCAAAAGGCGCATACACAAGATCATTAAGAGCTTCTGTACGACGAGCAGAAGTGATACGTGTATATCCCAGGAGCAGTTCAGAACACTTCTTGAGTTCTGAAGAAGTCATCTTACCCTTAAAGTTCCTCTGAACAAGTAAAGAAGTATATTCCCGTGCACTGTCGGGATTAGATGTACCCCACTTATCGAAATCGTATGCGAGCTCCAGGAAGTAAGACAGAGGATACTCATTACTGAAGATATCACCTACATTTACTATCCAGAGATCCCTGATACCGAAGTCGTAAGCAGTAGTCATCTGCTCCCATACCTTGGGAAGGTGCGATGTATTGAACCATTCAAATGACCTGGGAAGACCGTGGTAATCGAAATGATAATACATACCGTAACCACCCTTATGTGACCTCATCTCGGGAGTCGGGACAGTACGGAGATTACCGAAGTTGTCGTCACAGAGCATGAGCGTGACTCCTTCAAGTTCAGGATCTCCCATAAGCCCCTTCGTCTTCTCATCACCGTAGAAATAGGGCTCTACCTCCTTATAGAGAGCGAGCATGCGGGGAACCTCATCAAGGTTCCGGTTAACGTTCTTCTTTATAAGCGAATTCTGTGTCTTCAGAACCTTGCGGAGCAGATCGATATTATCCTTGAGAGTAGCATCCTTACCCATGATGGCAGTATCAGCCTCACCTCTCATACCGACGGTTATCACATTCTCGAACTTACCGCTCCTCTTAAGACCGTCATCCCAGAACTTAGTAATACCTGCTTCATTAGTCAGGAAATTCCATGCATCACCGTACTTAGAATTAGGACCCCTGAGGTACTTATATTCCTCACCCTGACGAAGGCAGGGCTCGTGGTGGCTCATGCCCATGACTACACCGAGCTCATCGGCGAGGATACAGTTCTCGAGCCCGGGACCGTCGTTCGGGAATATCGCGGACCACATAGCGGGCCACAGATAATTACCCTTAAGACGAAGAAGGAGCTCGAATACATGCTCGTATACCTTTGCATTGAATCCGCCGTAATTCCTGTTACAGAAATTACCGAATGCGGGCCACTCGTCATTTATGAAGAATCCCCTGAACCTTACGGAAGGCTCTTTGGAGAGATACTTGTAGGACTTAGGGAACTTATATTCCTTCATCTTAACAGGCTTGACATCAAGCCAGTCGATGAACGGTGATACACCAAGGAGCTCGGATATCTTAAAGAGACCGTAGATAGCTCCTCTCTTATCACTTCCGGTAATAAGGAGCGATGAACCTTCAACAACGATAGAATAGACTTCACGCGAAGATGAGAAAGCCGGATCGACCTTGACTACGATAGGACATTCTATCTTCCCTTTCGTAACTACCTTAGGCACCGCACCGAATACCGCCTTGATATCGGAAGCGACTCTCCCTGCTATCTTACGCACCCCTGAAGGCTGCTCTTTATCTACTACGATGGCGATCTTGCCGCTCTTTATCAGTTCTGTGGAAATTACGTACGACATAGTATGACTCCTTTTGAGCTATATCTTGTATGCAAGTATACCACTTGTTATGACAAAATGAAATCACGATTATAGGACAGATATCAGTCGATAGGCTCCGGCGTACCGATCGTAATATCATCAATGGTGTAGAAATACAGATCGGCATCTTCAGGGATCTCCGTAAGGAAGACAAATATGGTCTTCTCCTGATCCTTATATGCTCCGGACTCAAACATCGCATATACTTCACTGTTGATCTGAGCACTGTTGTCCCTTGCAAGATAGACCGTATTAAGTGTCATATCGTGTTCGTATGCAAAATACTGGACTTCAAGGGACTTCCCTCTTACTTTCATATCATCGTAAAGTATCGCGATATCCGGATAGAAGATTATGTGCTCGTATCCCGACAGCTTGTCCCAGTCCGCGGATGAGAGCGCACATTCATATGTATATGTCTTATGGTAGTACTTTCCTATCGGAACGATGTATATCGAACTCTCGTAGAGCTGAAGCAAGATTAAGAGGCCGGTTGCCGCGTATACCGGCTTCTTGCCCTTAAAGAGTTCATAGAACTTCGCGAGCAATAAGATCAGAAGCATATAGTACACGGGCCAGATAAATCTTCCGTTAGTCCTGAACACCGACAATACCTTCATCACGGGGGACGGGATCGGATACGGGATATAGTAACTTCCTATAGAAAATTCCGGACTTGAAGCGAAGAAGACAAATCCTATAATGAACAGTGCAAATACCGCATGTCTCTTGCCCGGCACTATCTGCTTACCGCTCTTATGTGAACGGATAAGAGCCGCCGTAAAGTCAGCTGCAAGTATGACGATCATTCCTATACCAAGATAGCAATAAGCTTCATATTGGCAGATATAATGGACAGGCAGGCTCTTAAAGAACGCCGAATGATCATAGGTATTGAAGAATGAATTAAAGTTAAAGCAGAATAATCCGTAGATCTCACCGACATTCGGCATAGAACCCGAGAAATATCCCCATACATATCCCGCAAGGAGTGACATAGCAGCGCTTACGCATACAACGCTCACGATCCTTATAATATCCTTCTTCAACTCCTTAGCAGATACCAGCCTGTCAAGAAGACTGCATAACATTATTCCCCACACCATAGGTACAAAGTAAGCCTGTATCGAGATAGACAATACCGACAATAAGGACCAATACAAGATGCTCTTATAAATGCTCCACTTCTTCTCCTTCTCGATCCATATATACAGCGAAGCCAATACGATCCAATGAGCAGACAATGCAGTATGCCAGAACATCTTATGGATAATGACGAGTGAACAGCTGAAGAATACGGAACAGATGACTGAATAAGCAGTATCCTTAGTAAAGTGATATACGCAGACCGCAGCAAAACCGCCGCTCATCATCATACAGAGAGCTCCCCATATACCGAAATACTGGAAAGTAGAAGGCAGGATCCCCGACAACACCTTGAATATCAATGCGAATAACGGAACAGAATCCGAATAGATGACAGGAACACCCTGAGGATAGCAATAATCATCTATCATTCCTATGGGAAAGCTCCAGGAGGACTTTCTATAGAAGAGCCATCCCATATAATGCTGCATGAGATCCTCTTTATTACGTCCGTTGAAGAGCCATGCATCGTAAGTGGGAACCAACACCTTTACACCGTATATAAGACAGAACATAAGAAGCCCAAGTATGGCTCCAAGTAAAAAAGTGAGCCTTATTCGGCTTTGATCATCAGTTCTGATACTCTTCTTATTACTCATAGTATTGTAGATTCCCCTCACATCTGCATATGACTAAACATATGATAACTCATACTTACCAAAGACAGAACATCAATTACCGAGAACTCTCTTAAATACATCAAAGTTCTCTTGGCTTCCGTTAGGAGGACAGAATACGGCAAACTCCACACGGGTAAATACAGAAGGGAATTCCGACAGCGCCACCTTATACGCACGTGCCACCACCTCAGGGCTATTTCGAAATGCACCGCACCCGAAAGCACCCAGCACCAATACATCCGCCCCTTCTGCTGCAGCACACGTAAGTATATGCATGGCGCGACGTACGTGATATCCGAAGAGTTCAGCTGAACTCATAGAGGTCCCGCCTGATACAAGATCAAACATAGGATTAGGATCATCCCTAAGATCGGGGGCTGCTACCGTAATAACATCTACATCGATCCACTTCTCACGAGGAAGCCTCTCAGGAAGATCCGTATCACTCTTACAAACTATAACTCCATGCGTGTATATAAGTGAATCCGAAGCACGAGGAGTAGCAAGATCATAATGGTATTTGTAGAAAGAATCACGCAATGTCTTGCGATATATAAGAGGATACAAAGTAGAAGTCCTGCAAAGGCATTCCTCCTGTGCACTGCTTCCCTTCGTTACTCCTCCTCCCGCATGAAATGCATTAGCAAAATTCATTACCGCTATACGAGCTGAAGGATATTCTGAGTGTAATCTGACAGCTGCCTCATAACTCCTGGAAGGACTGACACTAACCCTCTGAGAAGAATTGATAGCACGTGAAAAAGAAGGATACTCATGCTCATAGTAGACACGTGTATTCTTCTTTGCTTCGATAACAGAATCAGATAATTCCTGATCGGAATGGATCCAATCCAAAGTATCTTCAAATACTTCTATCCTCTGCTGATGATTAGACAAATGATCACCTCCCAAAACAACTTAAATATATTCTAACAAAGAACAACCGGGGATCGCTCCCCGGTTGCTTTATTATTGGTTAATTAATTAGTAGATTAGACGACTACCTATTAGGACCAAGATCCACCAGAATATGTATAAGTACCACTTGGAAGTGTTACTGTAACCTTAGTGATAACATAGTTTCCATCAATCTCAACTTCAGAAACCGTAGCATTGATACCAGTAAGGTCCTTGATCATCTGTACGCCATCACCTTCAGTAATGTAAGTCTCAGCGCCATCGGGAGAAGCTGCGTTAGCTGCTGTATCACCATAGTATCTTGCAACTGCTGACTGTGCTGCTGTGAGAACCTCGGATGCTGCGTTGTAATCCTTCTTCTTTCTTGCCTCATCGATGTAACCTGTAAGTGCGGGAACGAGCATTGCTGCCATAACTGCAAGGATAACGAGTACAACGATAAGCTCTACCAATGTGAAACCCTTTTTCGAATTCTGTCTAATCTTCTTCATAATGTGCACCACCTTCCACAAGTTTTAGATAATGAGTTTTAATCGAGTTTTTTAAGTCCGATCAACTTATACTTGGACTTTACATGATGTAACGCTCGTTTTCAACACATTTGCGCCACAATTGACAGTCTATTAAAAAGCTGTTCACAATATAACGAAAATATTGCCAAACCATAAACGAGAAAGGGCGCCAGTCTTATCTTTGAGGTCTTATTGGCTTTCTTTAAAATAATAAGAAATATGCCATATAGCCCTGCGGTACAGATACCTAATACAGCTCCTCCCAGGGTCGCTCTCCACGCCATATAAAGGCCTGCTGCCGCCATGAGCTTTATGTCTCCTCCGCCGAATGCTCCCTTGACTATAAGCGCTGTTATGAGCATGGGAACTGAAATTATAAGTGCTCCTGCTATATGCTCTGCTATGTTGGGCAGAGTGTGCATTTCGAGCAGAAATATCTTAACTGCTGCAAGCACTGCTATAAGGATCAGGATCAGATCAGGTACTATACCGTCCTTAATATCCGAAGAAGCACATGCAACAAGAAGGATAAGGAAAACAGATGTAATCACGCCGGTAAGCGTTATTCCGTATACAAAAAGGCCGCAGAAAAGAGCAACCGCCGCAAAGATATAGAATACCGGCGACGGAATGCTCTTTAAATCTCTTATGAGTTTCTTTGATCTGATATCAGTCATCGTAGTAAGCGATACGCTCAAGTTCTTCCATAGTAGTTATGCCCTTCTCAACAAGGTTGATGGCCTGCTGCTTCAGGGTCTTCATGTTCTGGTTCTGGATAGCATACTGCTTCATCTCCTCTGCTTCCGCATTCTGGGCGATGAGCTTTCTCATATGCTTATCTACAACAAGGACTTCGTGGATGGCTGTCCTTCCAAGATAACCAGATCCGTGGCACTGACCGCAGCCAACTGCTTTCTTGGCACCGGGGATATCGTGTCCTACGAACTCTATCTGCCTCTCAGTAAGCGGCTCCACTTTACTGCAGTGAGGACATACCTTACGCATGAGACGCTGTGCTACGACGCCTACAAGAGCTGATGAGAGCATGTAGGGTTCGGCACCGATATCTATAAGTCTTACGACTGTGGATGCAGCATCGTTGGTATGCAATGTGGAAAGAACAAGGTGACCTGTTACGGCTGCTCTTATGGAGATAGAAGCTGTCTCGGCATCTCTTGTCTCACCTACCATTATGACGTCGGGGTCCTGACGCATGAGAGCTCTAAGTCCGACTTCGAATGTAAGTCCCGCCGTAGGATGTACCTGTACCTGATTGAGCCTGGGAAGATTCTTCTCGACAGGGTCCTCGATGGTACTGATGTTGATAGGCTTCTGGGAAAGTGATCCAAGTGCCATGTAAAGAGTCGTAGACTTACCTGAACCCGTAGGCCCTGTGATATAGATAAGGCCATTCGGGGACATGAGCATTGTCGTGAACTTCTTATAGGAGTCTTCGTCCATACCGAATGTAGAATTGTTATCGATATTAACTGCGGACATTATAAGTCTCATGACGACCTTCTCACCGAATACCGTGGGGATAACGTTAACACGGATATTGATGATCTGACCTGCGATCCTTACCCTGAAGTGACCGTCCTGAGGTATACGGCGCTCAGCGATATCCATGTCACCCATGATCTTGATACGGGCTACAAGTGAATCCTGTACGTTCTTCTGCAAGGTAATATAATCGATGAGCGTACCGTCGATACGCATCCTGACAACTACGTTATTCTCGAAGGGCTCGATATGGACATCGGAAGCATTATCCTGGAATGCCTTATCGAGGAGCGAGTTAACGAGATTGATGATAGGAGCATCGTCTGCGCCGGCACTGGTATCGATAACGATCTCATCCATATTGGAACCGGCAGTATTCTCATTAGCATCCTGAGCAGCCATCTTAGCCTTGATGCCGGCATAGTGGTAATCGATAGCATCTTTAAGAGCCTGTTCCTGCGCGATAACCGTCTTGACAGGAAGTCCTATCGTCTGCCTTACATCCTCTATTGCATACAGGTTCAAAGGGTCGTTAACGGCAAGGATTACTCCACTGTCGTCCTGCGCTACGGGAAGCATCAGATACTGATCTGCCATCTGCTTGGGGATAAGCTGAACAGTCTCGGCGTCTACAGGGAAAGAAGCGATATCTATAAGCTGCATATCGAGCCTGTCTGCAAGAGCTGCAAGCATCTGAGGCTCGGTAACATAACCTAAGTCGATAAGCGTCTGTCCTATTCTCTTGCCGCCGGACTGCTTCTGTATGGCAAGAGCTTCTTTCAATTGATCTTCGGTTATATAACCGGCAGTGACCATCAGGTCACCGATACGAATCTTGGAATTATCTGCCATATCCGTTACCCCTCCACAACTGCGGCATCTACCGCTTCTCCTACGATCGCCTCATAATCAGCTATATCAGACATGTACAGATTGAAATCCACACGAAGTCTTACCATATCCGATTCAACATATTCGATCGTACCTTCTTCTTCGTCTAATACTGCAACAGGATCGAGCTGTGACCACTCAAATCCGGTAAGCCTGATAGAAGGCTTAACAGAAAGATCATCTATAAGTGCCTGACAGTCTTCAGGTGTACCTGTAACGGTATATGAAAGAGATACACAATACACTCCGGAAGATGCTGTAGATACAGTTGAAGATCTTGCGTTGTTGTAAGGAACAAAGAGACTGTCAACCTGCTCGGGCACCTGCGTCGAAGCATCTCCGTTATTAGCAGCTGCAGGAGTCGTAGTTGCTACAGGAGCAGGTGTCGGTGTGGGAGCTGCTATTACACTGGGCAACTGTATATCCGAATATGCATAAGGAGCTTCAACGACTGTATCTGTCGGCATTGTGATATTCATGGATTCAGGATACAAGCCGAAACCGAGAACATAAGATGTCATCATGCGGTCAATGTCTGAACTCTGCATGATCGGATAATAATCCTCAGTACTTGAAGTAAGATCAGTTACTGCTCTATTAAAGACTACCTCAGCACTTGAAAGATTGATTATCTTATTCTTATATTCAGTCTGTGTAAGTCTGGCCGTATCTATATCACCGTCAAGCTCAAGGATATCGTTAACAGCAGGTCTTATACCGAACCAGCAGAACATGAATACAACTGCTGCACCTAATACCAAAGCAATAGTCTTTTTATCTTTATCGTTGAGGTTAGATTCAAACTTCATATCAGTTCACCTCCTCTTCGGCAATGTCCGGACTGGAGAGATAACATACTACATTGATAGTCCATGCTGTACCGTCTTCATTAAGGGTATAGCCTGTATAATCAACGTTCTCAAAGATATCCATAGCAAGAAGATCTGCAATGAACATATTGATGTTATCTACTGTGGACGAAGAAGCCGTAATACTGAAAACGCCTGTACTTGCATCGTAAGACTCGAATGTGACTTCTACATCGTTGTCAGCCGCTGCTTCAAGGATCCTGTCATTAATCGAAGAGTCAGGAACAGGATAAGATGCGATGTCCTGATTGAGCATATCTACACCGCCCTGAATAGCACCGATCTCTTCCATATGTTCATGCATTGCATCGTATTCAGCAACCTGAGCTAATATCTCAGGATCACTATTATACTTTTTGATCTCCTTAAGCTCATCTTTTCTCTGAGATTTGACTACCTGCAAACCTACAAATGCACACAAAGCAAGGACAAGAAGAACAACAAACGGGATCATCATCTTGATGACACTCTTATCGTTAGCCTCCTGCTTGGCAGAATCCTTGGAAGCTTTTAAGATAGAGAGCTTCTCATCAACTTTCTTAAGTCCTGAGATAGGATAAACATAGAAAGGGAAAGATGATGATTCCTTGCCGATCGAAGTACCGGAAGGAGGAACAGCCATTGAGATATCAACCTGACTGTCGATATTAAGAATATCGTTTACGAGTGTATTTACCTGCTGCTGAGTAACACCTGCGAAAATGACATCCTTAACAGTCTGATTAAGATGCTGTGCGGATATAAACTGCCTGATAGATGAGATCGATGAATATATCTCACGAGCAAATTCAGGTGTTCCGGGCTGAGAGAATACTCTAAGTGTAGAATCATAGTAGTATTTACCTTCGGCAAAGAAAATCGTAACAAGTGAATTACCGTCAAGGATCATATAGATAACAGTCTTACCTGCCACCTGCTTTCCGAAGAACTCCGTAGCAAGATGTACACCGTTATGGATGGACTTGAGTTTAAGACCTACTTTATCGAATATCTCAACATACTTTCCGACAAAATCAGACTCTGCCGTCTCAGCAATTAGACTGTTAGTCTTTGCTTTACCGTTCTTTTTTACAATGTACCAACCTGTAACAGGCTTCTGGAATCTACCGTAATCAGTCTGAGCTATCTCACGCTTAATGTATTCAGTAGTCTTATGATCGGAAGCGATAGGAGCATCCAGTCTTGAAGCTCTAAGCTGAGGGCTGTTTATGATCAATGTAATCTCCTGCTTTGGAAGCTTATTAAGTTCCCAAGCAGTCTTGATAGCCTGCGTCAGCAGATCCTGATCCATGACAACGCCGTTAAGAACTGCTCCTTCCGGCAATGGTGCCGAGAACAGCTTACTAACCTTGACGCCTGTAGAAGTAGAAGAACCTACCGCTACTTGTAGATTAATGTTTGAGAGAAATACAACTATAGACATATTTACTCTCCTTTCCTTATGTTCCTGCTCCGATAGTAGAATAGGACTGATAAATTGGCTGGATTATAGCTATCATGATGAATCCGACCATAGCAGCCATTACAACTATCATTACAGGCTCGATATATGATGTAAGGCGTATAAGCGCCTGCTGTGCATAGAAATCAAGATCATTGGAAACGGACTCAAGCATGGGACCGAGCATACCTGTCTCCTCGCCTACTTTTATTGTGGCAGGAAGCTTCTGTACAAATCCGTCTACATCCTGGATCGCAGAAGAAACATTAGATCCGGCAAGTACTTTGGATTCTACTGCATCAAACTGTGACTCAATATAAGAATTACCAATTGTATTCCTGGAGATCTGAATACAACTGTAGATCGGTATACCGGATGAATACAAAGAACTCATCGTGCGGGCAAATCTGGCGGAATAGATTATCTTTGTAAGCTTTCCCCACATACCCTTAGTCTTGAGCTTATCGATGTTGTATTTTACTATCGGTAACTTCGTGATCATCTTACCGAACACGATAAACAGTACGATGATTATTCCGAGAACATACCATTTGGTAGCAACAAAATTAGAAATGCCCATCAAGATCCTTGTAGGAACCGGAAGTTCAGGAAGCGTTGCAAAGATATCTTCAAACTGAGGAAGAACATATCCAAAAAGGATAAGAAGAACTATAACGATCAAGACTCCGAGGATCTTTGGATAAGTAAGAGAGTTCTTTGCAGTCTGCTCAAGTTGAGCATCTCTTGTGTACTGTTCAGCAAGTCGAAGACAAGTAGTATCGAATGTTCCGGATGTCTCTGCTGCTTTGATCATGAATATCAAGAGCGGAGGAAACGCAGGATCAAGTTCAGTCATAACTGTTGAAAGAGCAACACCTTGAACAACACGATCTCTAAGCTTGATATAGAGTTGCTTCTCATAATCAGACAATGATTCATCATTTGCAACGATCTCAAGAGCCTTAACAAGAGTAACACC
>JAEEGL010520651.1_pt1 | contig 12053 bp, 9 predicted proteins | sample 9134231 | NCBI WGS metagenome assembly JAEEGL01 (sample SAMN16246548, study PRJNA631951) | gut metagenome | biome: gut microbiome; feature: rumen; material: fiber-attached | host: Bos | place: Iran: Karaj | collected 2018-10
CATAATCCTCAAGCCAGTCACTTTCCTTTTTCAGAAAAGCCTTGTACTCCTTATCCGAAGATACGGACTCCCTGAATCTGTCGTATGCAGCTTTAAGCAGAGCATCACGATTCTGATACAATGCACCGTAATCCACCCTGGTCTCATCACTGCCGAAATCACAGGCGTTGCATTCATCCCAGGTAAGCAGTCCTTCTTCGATCAGTTTCTCGGGAGATATGAAATAGGGATTACCCGCAAAAGCCGAAAAAGGCTGATACGGTGAATTGCCGTAGCCGGTCGGTCCCACGGGAAGTATCTGCCAGTATCCCTGTGCAGTTCCCTCCAGGAAATCAACGAAATCGTATGCTTCTTTTGAAAAACAGCCTATACCGAATCTGGACGGTATGGAAAAAATCGGAAAAAGAATTCCGCTCTCTCTCATGATATATCCACCTATTTCTTCATGCTTTCTTCAGTAACTTTCAATCTGTGAGCCGCAAGTTCCGCACGTTGCGAAGCCTCTTTTGCCTTTTCCATGGCAATGCGGGCCTTCTCAAGTTCTGCCTGAGCTTTTTCGTATTCCTTCTCGGCCTTGATGCGTGCCGCCTCGGCAGCTTCCGCAGCTTCACGTGCCTTCTTTTCTTCCGTCTCGGCTTTCTTCTGAGCGGCTTTTGCCTTAGCCTCTTCCTTCTGAGCATCGGCCTTGGCTTCATCTGCTTTCTTTCTGGCCTCAACCTGCAGACTCAGCATATACTCACGGTCATTCTCATCGAAAGGTTCATATCCGAATATCGACAGACTCAGAGGCGGTATGCTGACGGGAATGTAATACGGCCTGGAATCAACATCATCGTCGATCGTATATATGGAATCCTCTTTGACTTTTGACGATCCGCCGTATGTTGTGGCATCCGTATTAAACACTCTGGTATATTTGCCGGGAACAGACACACCCACTCTGATATCCTGCTCTATACCGGAGAAATTAGCCACTACCACGAGCAGATCATCTTTTCTTCCGCTCTTACGAATATAGGACAGAGTGCAACGTTCCTGATCCATGCAGTTGATCCACTCGAAACCTTCTTCATCATCATCGAGTTCATACAACGCGGGATGTTTGATATAGAATTGATTGATGGCCTTGACCATCTTATCGGTGCCGTCCTTTTTACCCGTGCTCGCATCAAGTCCCGCACTCAGAAGTTTAATGCCGGGATGTGTCATCATATATGCGATCGAGAGTTTACGGTCGTTGATCGCAGGTGTACTCAGAGGAAGCACGAATCTGTCGGAATAGCAATACACCATGCTCAGTGTCAGATCATTATGCGATCCGCCCCTGAACAGAGGATCCTTGGAGATATATCTGATATAATCGTCTCTCCAGCCGATATTCCATTTGTATGTGAAACCGAGGCCTCCCTCGGATACCTTATCCGTCACTCCCGGCCATGCCGAGCTGTCCTCGGCGACGGTGATCACACCGGGATGATTCCTGGATATGGTGTTGTTCAGATTCCTGATGAATTCGAGCGCATCCAGATTCTCATGACCGCCATACATATTCGGTATCCAGTCGCCTGCATTCCTGCCGTAATCCAGGCAGATGATCGCAGCCAGCGAATCGATCCTCAAACCGTCGATATGGAACTCCCTGATCCAGTAGATCGCATTGGATCTGAGGAAGCTGGCCACCTCTCCGCGTCCGTAGTTAAAAAGGAGCGTGCCCCACTGAGGCTGTATACCTTGCCGGGGATCCTCATGTTCGTAGCAGCCCGTGCCGTCAACCTTGCGCAAAGCATAATTGGAGCTCGAAGGATGCGCCAGAGTCCAGTCAATGATGACTCTTAATCCACTCTGATGCAGGATATCGATCATCTGAGCAAAGTCCTGAGGCGTACCGTATCTGGAAGTGGGTGCATAATACCCCACCGTCTCATATCCGAGACTTTCATCATGTTCAAACTCGGCTATCGGTTTCAGCTCCACATGGGTATAGTTCATGGATCTGGCATGCTCGGCGATCACTTCACCTATAGCCTGATAAGTCGGCTCGGCTGCAGCTCCCGCATAGTCAGCCAGAGCACATTCATATATGCTTATGGGCGATGAAGCCGATATATCATCGCTCTTTCTCTCATCAAGGAAATGCCCGTCGTTCCATTTGATGTCGCTTAAGTCCGATACAACGGACATATACCATCCGTCATCATTTATGACATATGAAGAAAAGGGATCCAGTACAGTCTTGGAGAGTCCGCCCTTCATGTTCACTTCGAAGTAATACCTGTCACCGACCTTCACACCGGGTACGAACAATCCGAAAATCCCGGTTCCTTCTATACGGTCCATCTGATGTACGCGGCCGTCCCAGTTATTGAAATCACCGACCACGCTCACGCGTCTCGCATTCGGTGCCCACATATAGAAGACTACACCGTCACGCTTCGAGATATTGGCAGGATGAGCTCCCATATACTTATATGCATCATCGGACTTTCCCTGCATATAATCCTTCAGGAACTTCGCGGGAAGCTTGTGCTCATACCTGTATGCATCCTCAACTTTTGCCACATTTCCGTCTTCAAACTCAGCGAGATATGAATAATCCACCGGGGCCTTTCCGCTCTTGAGCACCGCAAAGAAACCGGCTTCATCCACACGTTCCATCTTGATGGCCTTATCCTCGTCGGGTACCTGCAGTCTGACTTCCACGGCATCCGGAACAAACACCTGATAAAGCGTCGAATTGCCGCTCGTGTGGGGACCGAGTACAGAAGAGGGATTATCCGACTCCGCATATACCACAGCCTCTATGGCAGGCCAGTTCATGAGTTTATACATTCTGTTATTCATATTGTTACGCCTTTCCGTAATCAGACAGCACGTTTACAGCTTATGTCAGGTCATGTATGAATAAACCGCTGAGCAGCTTGGGCTCGAACCAGGTAGACTTCGGAGGCATCAGAAGTCCCGCATCCGCTACTGCAAAAAGTTCATGTATATCCGTGGGATACATGGCAAATGCACATACACAGTCATCTGAGCATCTGCGCTCCAATTCTTCTATGCCGCGTATACCTCCCACGAAATCAATACGTTTGTCGGTCTTCGGATCTTCTATGCCCAGAACGGGACCGAGTATATTATCCTGCAATATGGCCACATCCAGATCAGCCACGGGGTCTCCCGTAAGCTTTGACTGATCATAGTTCAATCTGTACCAGTGTCCGTCCAGATATAATCCGCACTCTCCCTTGTGTGCAGGTGAAAAGCGACCGTCAGCCGGCGTTACCCGGTATACTTCTTTCACCTTCTCAAGGAAGTCGTCCGAATTTAATCCATTCAGGTCACGGATCACACGGTTGTAATCCATGATCATGAGTTCATTATCGGGAAAAAGGACCGACAGGAAATACTCCGCCTCGCTGTCCTCCGGAACAGCCGGGTCCTTACGCCTGTTCAGCGCCACTTTACATGCGGAAGCACATCTGTGATGACCGTCTGCTATATATATGCTGTCCATCCCGGCAAATGCATCCCTGATGGTATCGATATCCGTACTGTCAGTGATCGCCCATACCTTCTGCGCCGTATCGTATTTCACAAAATCGTATAGGGGCACGCTCTGCATGATGCGATCAAGAACAGACTCTATAGCCTCGGATCTTCTGTATGCAAGAAAGATGGGACCGGTCTGGGCATTACAGGTATCCACGTGCCTGATACGATCGGCCTCTTTATCGGCCCGGGTATTCTCATGCTTCCTGATAACGCTGTCCACATAGTTCTGAACCGAACTTGCGGCAACGATGCCCGTCTGTGTACGTCCCCTGAATGTCTGCGAATAAATGTAATATGCCGGAGCCTCTTCCTGAATGAATTCACCGCTCTCCATCTGTGCACGAAGCATATCATGCGCACATGCATATACTTCATCCGCATACATATCATGATCAGGCTCGAACTGTGTTTCGGGCCTGTCTATACGCAGGAAGCTGATGTCGTCATCTCTGGTCAGCGCGTAAGCCTCCTGTCTGCTATATACGTCATATGGGAGTGATGCTATCCGTGATACAAGATCCGGTCTTGGGCGAAATGCCCTGAATGGTCTGATGTCTGCCATTTTACTCCTTACTGCCGCCCCGGTGCATATCCGGTCGGCGCAGGGCAACTGTCCGTGTACGCCCTACCTTTTATCCTATCAGAAATCAGACCTTTTCTCAAGAAATTGAACATCGTAAGGCTCATCCGATGCCTTTACGGTATCCTCTATCATCATCGCCGTTTACATGTCTGTATGCATGTGCGGCGGCGGACAGCCGAAAAAACGAGAATAACCGAGCAAAAAGCCCGGTTATTAATTTAAAAATATAGTTGAAATTGTAGATTTTCTAGTTCAATAAATTTGCCATGTCGGCAAATGACTGCGGAGATTCACCCAGGTCGTCCTGAAGTTTCTTCTCTGCCATAACTCCTGCCTCACTCGCCAGGTCCATATAGAGGATGAACATATCCTGAAGAGACATTCCCTCTTCATCGGCTATCGTCTGCATGATGGGCTTAAGCGTCTCAAGCTGAACGCTTACTGGCGTCTTCTGAGGATCGATATCGGCAAGTTTTTCTTCTGCGTATGCATTTATTCTCTGAAGGATCTTCGCGTTCTTTTCAGTCATTGCTGTTTCCTGCTTTTCCTGATTATTTAACCTTGCGAACTCTGAACACACCGTCGATCGCGGATATTTTCTCCAGTATATCGTCTCCTACGGGATCGGATACATCGATCAGGGTATAAGCCACATCACCCTTGGACTTATTGGTCATATCCTGAATGTTGACTTTGGATGATCCGAATACGGATGTAAACTGACCGATCATATTGGAGATGTTCTTATGCAGGATGGCGATACGTCCGGCATTCTCGCATACACCCATATCGCATCTGGGGTAATTAACACTGTTTGTGATATTACCGTTCTCCAGATAATCCATCATCTCTTTAACTGCCATCTCGGCGCAGTTATCCTCTGCTTCATCCGTAGAAGCTCCGAGATGAGGAAGTACCAGACATCCGGGCTTGCCTGCGGTAACGGGATTGGCAAAGTCGGACACATACTTGCGAAGCTTGCCGGCTGCAAGAGCATCAACAACAGCCTGCTCGTCAACCAGCAGATCTCTTGCAAAGTTGAGAAGCACTGCAGTGCTCTTCATCTTCGCAATGGCTTCCGCGCTGATCATGCCCTTGGTAGCATCCATCAGCGGTACATGTATGGTGATATAGTCACACTCGGTATAGATATCCATGACATTGACAACATGCTTAACGTCGCGGCTTAAGTTCCATGCTGCATCTACCGAGATGTAAGGATCGTATCCGTACACTTCCATACCGAAGTGTCTGGCTGTATTGGCTACCTTGATACCGATAGCGCCCAGACCTATGATGCCGAGCTTCTTGCCCATCAGCTCCGTACCTGCATAGGCTTTCTTTGCTTTCTCGGCATTCTTGCCTACTTCGGGATCGGATGCGTTATCCAGTACCCAGTCGATTCCGCCCTTGATATCACGAGCTGCGAGCAGCATGCCGGCGATCACGAGTTCCTTTACGGCATTTGCATTTGCGCCGGGGGTATTGAATACAACCACACCTGCCTCTGCGCATTTATCGAGAGGAATGTTATTGACACCCGCACCTGCTCTGGCTACGCAGAGAAGTGACTTCGGCAGTTCCATCTCGTGCATTGATGCACTTCTGACCAGAATACCCGATGCCTCATTAACATCATCCGTCTTGACATAATTGCTCCCGAACTGAGTGGTCCCTACGGGAGATATGGGATTTAAGCAATGATATTTAAACATGACCGTCTCCTCTTATCTTATCTGCATTAAGCGTTTGCTTCTTCAAACTTCTTCATGAACTCAACGAGCTTCTCCACACCCTCTATCGGCATTGCGTTATAGATGGATGCCCTCATGCCACCTACGGTACGATGACCTTTGAGATTTACAAACCCGGCCTCTGTGGCTTCCTTAACGAACTTGGCATCCAGTTCCTCATTACCGGTCACAAAAGGAACATTCATAAGTGATCTGTCCTCTTTCCTTACTGTGCCCTTGAAGAGCTTGGAAGAATCAAGGAAATCATAGAGAATCTTCGCCTTCTTCTCATTATGTGCCTTCATGGCTTCAAGACCGCCCATGTTCAGTATCCACTTGAATACCTTGCCGCAGATATAGATGCCGTAGCAGGGAGGTGTGTTGTAGAGTGAATCGTTATCTGCATGAGTCTTGAGTTTCATCATGGTAGGAGTGCCCGGAAGCACATCATCCGATATCAGATCTTCTCTGACGATCACTACCTGTACGCCTGCAGGACCTACGTTCTTCTGCACGCCTGCATAGATGAGTCCGTACTTTGTCACATCCACAGGCTCGGAGAGGAAGCATGAAGACTGGTCTGCCACGAGGATCTTTCCTTTGGTATCCGGCAGTTTCCAGAACTTGGTTCCGTAGATGGTATTGTTCTCACAGATATAGACATAGTCCATGTCATCGGTGATGGGCAGATCGGAGCAGTCCGGTATATATGAGAAAGTCTCATCGGCGCTGCTGGCAAGCTCTACAGCTTCACCATAGATCTTCGCTTCCTGATATGCTTTCTTGGCCCACTGACCGGTCAGGATATAGCCGGCCTTTTTGTTCTTCATCAGGTTCATGGGTACGGTCGCAAAAAGAAGGCTTGCACCACCCTGAAGGAAAAGCACCTTATAGTTATCGGGAATATTCATGAGCTTACGCAGATCTGCTTCAGCCTCTTTGATGATGCCGTCATAGACCTTGGAGCGGTGACTCATCTCCATCACGGACATGCCGCTGCCCTTGTAATCAAGCATCTCCTCTGCAGCTTCCTTAAGAACACTCTCCGGAAGTACTGCAGGCCCTGCAGAAAAATTATAAACTCTTCCCATTTTTTTCATCTCCTCATCTGATAGCGAATTATTAAACAAGCGGCGCCCACTCGTGAGCACCGCTATTTATTGTACCTTTATGGCATTAAAACGTCAATTACAGTTTGAGGCAAATAGCGTCTCATCACATGGATACTATACGTTCCACCGCCCTGACGGTATTTTCCCTGCTGCCAAACGCTGTCAGTCTGAAATAATACTCCCCGTGAGGCCCGAATCCCGATCCGGGAGTGCCTACCACATGTGCCTTATCCAGAAGATAGTCAAAGAAATCCCAGCTGGTCATGTTATCAGGTGTCCTGAGCCATATATAAGGTGCATTGACTCCGCCCGAAACCTCGAATCCCGCTCTGGACAGACCGTCTAAGATAACCTGTGCATTGGACATATAGTAGGCTATGGTCTCTCTGACCTGAGCCCTGCCCGCATCCGAATAGATTGCCTCTCCCGCTCTCTGTACTATATAGGGAGCGCCGTTATACTTGGTGCCGTGACGTCTCGCCCACAGAGGCCACAGTCTCTCACCGCCTGCTGTCAGGTCACGCGGGATCACGGTATATCCAAGTCTGAGTCCCGTGAACCCTGCTGTCTTGGAGAATGACCTGAACTCTATCGCACAGTCCTTTGCACCGTCACATTCATATATACTGTGAGGAACATCATCCTCGGAGATAAAAGCCTCATAAGCGGCATCATACAATATGACCGAATCATGCTCGTTTGCATAATCCACCCACTTCTGAAGCATATCCTTTTTTATAACCGCACCTGTGGGATTATTGGGGAAACAAAGGTAGATCAGATCAGGCACTTCATCGGGAAGTTCGGGCACGAATCCGTTTTCACGCTCACACGGCATATATATCACGCCTTTGAACCGCTCTGTCTGAGGATCGTATTCACCCGTCCTGCCTGCCATGACGTTCGAATCCACATATACGGGGTAGACAGGATCGCACACGGCAATAGTATTGTCCGTATCAAAAATCTCCTGTATATTACCGCAATCACACTTGGCACCGTCCGATACGAATACCTCATCGGGTGCTATGTCGCATCCGCGGGACTTAAAATCCTTTTCGGAGATAACATTTCTAAGGAATTCGTAACCAAGATCGGGAGCATAACCTTTAAATGTCTCTTCATGCCCCATCTCATCTACTGCCCCATGCAGCGCATCTATGACCGTGGACGACAGGGGTCTCGTGACATCACCTATGCCGAGCCTGATGATATCCGCTTCGGGATGTGCTTCCTTATACTCCCTGACCTTACGTCCTATCGTTGAGAAAAGATAACTTCCCGGTAGTTTTAAATAATTTGAATTGATCTTAGCCATTATACTGCCTCGTTTCTGTTGTTGACTATATCTTCAGCTATGACTCTGCGTGATACACCGCGGTCCATAGCCTGCTTGCCTATGATCCTGTGAGCATCATCCTCGGAGATGTGATCACGCTCTATGAGGATCAGCTTCGCCCTGTTCACTATACGTATCTCATCCATCTTCTCTTCCAGGGTCTGTGCTTTCTTCTCGGTCTTTCTGTATTTCTCGCGTATCGCTGCGAGGAGACGTACGCTTCTGGAGATCGTTCTGGCATTAATCGGTTTACATAATACGGGTATACCGTACTCTGCTACCCTGTCATATACATCCTCATACTTGTCTGCCGGAGAAATGAGCATGACCATTGCACCGCGGTCCAGGCTCAGATCGATAGCCAGATTAGTCGCCGTCTCATCAGTCAGAGGGATATTGACGATTATCAGGTCATAATCTCTCGTGAGCAGTTCACGTCTGGCACCTGATGCACTGCTCTTTATGACCACATCGCCGGTAACGTATTCAGGCAGGACTCTCGACATGAAGCTATTCATTTTATCGGAAGATGATACGACGAGTACGTCGCATCGTCCGCTGTAAGCTTCTGCCATTTATCTGCAATACCTCTTGATGATCTGCTCGGGAATATGATCTGCCACAAACGAACTGGAAGATGCTGCTGCTTTCGCTTCCTTAAATGACTGTGGAAGAAGCGATCCCTCCTGAGCTTCGCCGGGAAGTCCAAGTTTATTCTCTATACCATACAGACCGGCATATATGAGCAGGGCATATGCCAGATATGGATTACTGAGTGCGTCGGGAGATCTGAGTGACGTACGTATCATGCCCTTGTAATCTGATATGTGTATCAGTTCGCAGTTACCGTCACTCGACCAGTTGACACGGTCCGGTGCGGTATGCGTACCGAATCTCGCATACGAATCCTCAGAGGGATTCAGGAAAAGCGTGATATCCCGTATCTTATCGATTATCCCGGCTGCAACATACTTCCCGAGATCGGTCCCGTCCTCTCCGGTCGCATATATATTGATGTGATATCCGTTACCGGGATTATCCCTGATCGGTACCGGTGAGAAATCTGCATACAGACCGTTCCTGTCAGCTATGGTGGACACGGCCATCTTGAACGTGGTCATCTGATCGGCCGCTTTCATGGGTTTCGCAAAATGGAAATCTATCTCATTCTGTCCGGGGCCCCTCTCATGATGTGACCTCTCGGGTTCAAGCCCCATGGCCTCTATGGTCAGACATATCTCACGACGGATATTCTCTCCTCTGTCGAGGGGCGCTATATCCATGTATCCGGCATCATCATACGGGACATCCGTCGGATAACCTTCATCATCAGTCTTGAACAGATAGAATTCGGATTCATTACCGAATCTGAACTCCACACCTGCTTCACGTGCCCGCTCCATGGCTTTAGCCAGTATCACACGCGTATCGGATTCAAAAGGCTCACCGTCAGGAGTATAGACATCGCAGAACATCCTGAGTACTTTGCCGTTCTCGGATCTCCACGGTAATACGGCGAGAGTCTCGGGATCGGGCTTTAGAAGCAGGTTCGCATGAGCACTGCCCTCAAATCCGGCTATCTCTCTGGCATTGATCTCTATGCCGTCGGTAAAAGCCTTGCTTATCTCTCCGGGCATCACGGATATGTTCTTCTGCACACCGAACGCATCCCGAAACGCCATCCTGATAAACTTGACGTCATCCTCTCTTATATATTCTATGATCTCCTCGGGTGTATATGACATGATAACTTCCTCCTAAACGCGCGACAGTGCCGCAGCCACAAACCCGCGAAAGATCGGGTGCGGTTTGTTGGGTCGCGACTTAAACTCCGGATGGAACTGAACTCCGATGTAGAACGGATGATCCTCTATCTCAACCGTCTCCACCAGCCTCTGATCCGGCGAGAGTCCCGATATCTTAAGTCCTCCGGAAGTCAGGACTTCTCTGTAGTCATTATTATACTCATAACGATGACGGTGACGCTCGCTTATCTTAAGGGTGCCGTAGCATTTCTCCATCAGTGTCCCGGGAGTGATATCGCAGGGATATGCTCCCAGACGCAGCGTACCGCCTTTATCTATGCTGTCCGACTGACCGGGCATGAAGTCTATGACCTTGTTCTTGCACAGCTCATCGAATTCGCCCGAGTTCGCATCCTTCAGACCGCATACATTTCTCGCATATTCTATGACAGCTATCTGCATACCGAGGCATATACCGAAGTATGGTATTCCGTGCTCTCTGGCATATTGTGCCGTCAGTATCATGCCCTCTATGCCGCGGTCACCGAAGCCGCCCGGAACTATGATGCCTTTTAATCCGGACAGTCTGCTTTCTATAGTATCGCACGTGATCTCCTCGGAGTCTATCCATTCTATGCGGACATGTGCATTCAGAGCGAATCCGGCATGATTGAGCGCTTCCGCTACTGACAGATAGGCATCATGCAACTGGACATATTTGCCTACAAGACCTATCCTGACTTCCCTGTCGCGATTGGCTATATCACTGACCACCCGCGTCCATTCATCGAGATCGGGCTCCGGAGCATCTATGCCGAGTTCTCTGCATACCACTCCCGAAAAACCGGATCTCTCGAGCATCAGTGGTGCTTCATAGAGATTCGGAAGAGTTATGTTCTCGATCACGCAGTCTTCTTTTACATTACAGAACATGGCGATCTTCTTGAATATCGCATCTTCAAGAGGCTCATCACAGCGCAGTACTATGATATTCGGATTGATACCCATACCCTGGAGTTCCTTCACGGAGTGCTGTGTGGGTTTGGTCTTATGCTCCTCGGACCCGTGAAGATACGGAAGGAGTGTCACATGTATAAAAAGAGAATTCTCCCTGCCGACTTCAAGCGATATCTGACGTACTGCCTCGATAAAAGGCTGTGATTCGATATCGCCTATGGTGCCGCCTATCTCGGTGATCACTACATCCGCATCGGTTTCATTTCCAACACGGTATACGAACTCCTTGATCTCATTGGTGATATGGGGAATGACCTGAACGGTGGATCCCAGGTACTCGCCTCTTCTCTCCTTGTTGAGCACGTTCCAGTATACTTTACCGGATGTAAGGTTTGAATATTTATTCAGGTTCTCATCTATGAAGCGCTCATAGTGCCCCAGATCCAGATCGGTCTCCGCACCGTCCTCGGTCACGAATACTTCTCCGTGCTGATAAGGGCTCATGGTTCCCGGATCGACGTTGATATAGGGATCCAGTTTCTGTGCTGCCACTTTCAGGCCCCTTGCCTTAAGCAATCTGCCCAGAGAAGCAGCTGTGATCCCTTTACCGAGTCCCGATACCACACCGCCTGTCACGAATATGTATTTAGTCATACGTTCCTCCATACAATCAATGTGTCTGTGATCACAGATTCGTATATCCCATCAGATATCTGTCTACCTCTGTAGCACAGTGGATGCCTTCGCGTATGGCCCACACCACCAGCGACTGTCCTCTGTGCATATCTCCTGCGGTAAATACTCCGTCCAGATTGGTCGCATAACTGTCCTCATCACAGGTCTTCACAGTGCCGCGCTGTGTTCTCTCAATCCCGGCTGAATCCGGCAGATAATCCTGTGCGCCTATAAATCCTGCGGCTATGAGCAGCAGATCGCATTTGATCTCCTTTTCCGTACCGCTCACTTCCGTAAGTTTGCCACCTTCAAAAGCAACCTTAACGGTCTTGACCGCTTTGATCACACCCTTGTCCGACA
>JAEEGL010748884.1_pt1 | contig 12053 bp, 13 predicted proteins | sample 9134231 | NCBI WGS metagenome assembly JAEEGL01 (sample SAMN16246548, study PRJNA631951) | gut metagenome | biome: gut microbiome; feature: rumen; material: fiber-attached | host: Bos | place: Iran: Karaj | collected 2018-10
ACGACGTGCACCGGCTGGCAGCCGGCCGCCGGCTCGTTCTGGGCGGCGTGGAGATCCCCTGGGAAAAGGGGCTCCTCGGCCACTCGGACGCGGACGTGCTGACCCACGCGCTGATGGACGCGCTGCTGGGGGCTGCCGCACTCGGGGATATCGGACATCTCTTTCCCGACAACGACCCGGCCTACGAGGGCGCCGACAGCATCCGCCTGCTGGAAAAAGTAACGCAGGCGCTGCAGGAAAAAGGCTATCGCGTGGGCAACGCGGACGTGACGGTGATCGCACAGCGTCCGAAGCTCGCGCCCCATATCCCGCAGATGCGCGAGCGGCTGGCGGAGGCGATGGGCGTCGACGTTTGCCGCGTCAGCGTAAAAGCCACGACGGAGGAGGGACTCGGCTTTTCCGGCGAGGGGCTTGGGATCGCCGCCCACGCCGTCGCGCTGATCGAGGAACAACAGGATACCTCGTGCATAGGATGAACTGAATCCGTGCACGGATGATCGCCGCCGGAGCTGCTTCCGGCGGCGATCTCCGTTGCGGGAAGATCGGGGGAAGGTTCCTATGACGCAATATCTGATCACGTTCCGCACGCTGACCCAGGCCCAGCGTGCCGCACGCCTGCTTGAGAGGGCAGGTTATACCGTCACGATCCGCAGAGCGCCCGCAAAGCTGAGCGTCAGCGGCTGCGGCTATGCCGCCGCCCTGCGAAAACGCGCTTTTGAGGCCGTCGAGCTGCTCCGCGGACACGGCCTATGGACGGGAAAGCTCTTCCGCCTGGAGGAGAACGGGGATTACCGGGAGGTGCTGCCTTGATCTATCTGGACAGCGCGGCGACCTCCCTGAGAAAGCCGGTTTCGGTGGAGCGGGCGGTGCTGCAGGCCATGCGCGGCATGGCGAGCCCCGGCCGCGGTGGGCACGAAGCCGCCCTGCGGGCGGCCGAGACCGTCTACGCCTGCCGTGAGGAAGCCGCGGCGCTCTTTCACGTATCCGACCCCTCCCGCATCGTCTTTACCCTTAACGCGACCCATGCGCTGAATATCGCGCTGCGCTCTCTGGTACGGCCGGGGATGCGGGTGCTGATCTCCGGCTATGAGCACAACGCGGTCACGCGCCCGCTGCACGCCCTCGGCGCGGAGATCCTCGTCGCAGGCAGGCGCCTGTTTTCGCCCGATACGCTGCTGGATGAGTGGGAGTCGGCGCTGGGGCAGGCAGAGCTCGCCGTCTGCACGCAGGTCTCCAACGTCTTCGGCTATATCCTTCCGATCGACCGGATCGCGGCGCTCTGCCGGGAAAAGGGTGTGAAGCTCGTTGTGGACGCTTCGCAGGCGGCGGGTATCCTGCCGGTGGAGATGGATGCGCTCGGCGCGGCATTCATCGCGATGCCGGGGCACAAGGGACTGCTCGGCCCGCAGGGCACCGGACTGCTTCTTTGCGGCGAGGAGGGAGAGCCGCTGCTCTACGGCGGGTCCGGCGCGGAGAGCCGGCTGCAGACCATGCCGGGGGATCTGCCCGAGCATCTGGAGGCCGGCACGCAGAATGTCTGCGGGATCGCGGGGCTCCTCGCCGGACTGCGCTACGTGCGCGGGCAGGGAACGGCCCATATTTTCGCACACGAGCAGAAGCTGCTTTCCGCCGCGCGCTCGCAGCTCGGACAGAGCGGCGCTGAGCTTTTCTGCGGCCCGGAGGGGACGCAGAGCGGGGTGCTGTCGCTGCGTTATCCCGGGCTTGACTGCGAGGAGCTCGCCGCAAGGCTCGCCGAGCGCGGCGTATGCGTGCGCGCAGGGCTGCACTGCGCACCGCTTGCGCATGAGAGCGCCGGCACGCTGGATACCGGTACGCTGCGCCTGAGCTTTTCGCCGTTTCTCTCGGAGGGGGAGCTGCGGGAAGGACTCGGGATCCTGCTCGGCGCGGCGGAAAGCTAAGAGAAATTATGATTTGTTTTGGCGCTGCGAGATTGACATTGTCTCCCCGCTTCGGTATAATATTAAAATCAAAAGTATGTCTGGAAGTATGCACAAAAGCAGAACGGGGAAGAAACTATGGAAGTCATCCGCAGCGCTTTAAGCAGAGGACTGAACGTCATATCGGCGATGGGGATCGCGGATATTCTCGATATCCTGATCGTTGCTTATATTATCTATCGCGTGATCATGTTCGTCCGGCTGACCAACTCCTATAATCTGGCCAAGGGCGTTCTTGTGCTTCTGGTGGCGCTGCTGCTGAGCTATGTGTTCGACCTGCGAATGATCTATTTCCTCCTGTCCCACGCGGTGGAGATCGGATTGCTGGCGCTGGTCGTGCTGTTCCAGCCGGAGCTTCGCCGTCTGTTGGAGCGGATGGGACGAAGCTTCACCGCGACACGGACCAGCTCCACGCCGGAGATGGAGACCGCCATCGCGGAGACGGTGGAGGCCTGCACGGATATGTCGGCCGCCCGCACCGGCGCGCTTATCATTTTCCAGCGCAGCGTAAGCCTCTCGAGCATCATGGCGACCGGGACCATCGTCAATGCCGACGTCTCGGCAGAGCTGTTGAAGAACATGTTTTTCAACAAGGCGCCCCTGCACGACGGCGCCGCGATCATCCGGGACGCGCGCCTCGCGGCTGCCGGCTGCGTGCTGCCGCTGACGGCGCAGACCAATCTGAGCAAGGAGCTCGGTATGCGCCATCGCGCCGGCATCGGCCTGAGTGAACAGTCCGATGCGCTCGTGATCATCGTTTCGGAGGAGACCGGCGCGATTTCGGTCGCAATTGACGGTGCGCTCAAACGGCATCTCACCGGCGCCAGGCTGGACGAGATCCTGCATCAGGAGCTGATCGTACAGGAGGCCAGCAAGGGCTTCTGGCAGAGGCTGGCCGACAACATGAAGGGAATTGTTAAGGGTAGCGCCAATGAAGAGTAAGAGTCCGGTCCGCCGGTTATTTGATAACCGAATCTTTTGGGTGGTCATCTCCCTGCTTGCTTCGCTCTCCATCTGGTTCTACGTCACCAGCGCGGACGCGAGCGATTTCCGCCAGACCTTCCGCAACGTGCGCGTCGAGCTGGTGGGGGAGGACACGCTCCGCTCCACCCGGAACCTTGTCGTGACAGATCGGGATGTGAGCAGCGTCACCGTGACGATTTCCGGCCCGCGCCGCATCGTCAACCCCATGGATTCCGACGATCTCGTGGCGCAGGTGGACGTGAGCAAGCTGACTACGGCGGCATACACCTCGCTTAAATATGATATCGTCTATCCCAGCGGCATCAGCGAGCGCGAGCTGACCGTGGAGCGCAAAAGCCCGGAATATGTGACCTTCAACGTCTCTCTGCTGACGAGCAAGGAGGTGCCTGTCCGCGGCGGCTTTGAAGGAAAGCCCGCCGACGGCTATACCGCCGAGTCTCCGGTGTTCGAGCCCACGCTCATCACCGTGACCGGGCCGGAGGCCTATCTGAAGAACGTCGACCGCGCCTGGGTCACCTTCGGCAAGGACATGGAAGTCTCCAGCACCTATACCACGGACGTGGGCTTCACCCTCCAGGACAGCTCCGGCGAGGCCTGCTCTACGGAGTATCTGAGCTGCTCGCAGGACACCGTCCGGGCGACGCTGCCGATCCGCGCGATCAAGAACGTGCCGCTGACCGTCAACCTGATCTACGGTTCGGGCGCCAACGAGAACAATACCATCGTTACCGTGAAGCCCAGCTACCTGACGCTCACGGGCGACTCGGCGATCCTCTCGGGCATGAACCAGATCGTCCTGGGAACGGTGGACCTGACCGATTTCACTACGACCTTCTCGGACGAGTACAGCATCCCGCTTGACAATTCGCTCAAGAACCTGACGGGACTCTCTACGGCGGAGGTTGCCATAGAGATCGTAGGGCTTGAAACCAAGCCCTACCGCGTGACCAATATCACCTATACGAACGGACCGGAGGATTCGCAGGTCGAGATCAACTCCGAAAGCGTGGAGGTCCGCATCCGCGGCACAGAGGAGCAGCTCAACCAGATCCACGCCGAAAACATCACGCTGGTGGCGGATTTGAGCGATTACCGCGAGTCTGTCGGCTCCTACATGGTGCCTGTTCGCGTCCGTGTCGACGGCTTTACGGACGTCGGCGCCGTGGGCGATTACACGATCTCCCTCGAGATCAGAAAGGCGGAGACGGCGTGACACAGGACGCGGTCGTAACAAAGCTTTTGCCCGACAATATGGCGGAGGTCGCCGTCGCGCGCACCACCGCCTGCGGCGGCAACTGCGGGAGCTGTGAAAGCTGCATTTTTCAAAGCGAGATCAAAACCGTCGCCCGCAATCTGATCGACGCCAGACCCGGCCAGAAGGTCGTGATCGCCAGCAAGTCCTCCACCGTGTTCGGCGCGGCGGCGCTGGTGTACCTGATGCCGATCGTGCTGTTCCTGCTCGGCTACGCGCTTGCTTTCCTGGCGGGCGCTGCGGAAGAGATCTGCATCGCGGTAAGCTTTGCCGCGCTGCTGCTGAGCGGCGTGATCCTGGTGCTGAGCCAGAAGCATAAGAAAAAACAACAAGCCTTCACCTTTGATATCATCCGGTGAGGGAGGAGGAAATATGATCAAAAGCATGACCGGCTACGGCAGCGCCAAGGGCGCCGTCGAGGGCCTGGAGATCAGCGTGGAGCTGAAAAGCGTCAACAACCGCTATCTGGATACCTCCGTGCGCCTGCCGAGGAGCTTCCTTTTCGCTGAGGAGATGGTCAAGTCCTGCGTGCAGAAGCACATCAGCCGCGGCAAGGTCGACGTGTTCGTATCCGTCAACAGCGCAAACGCCGGCGATATGGCCGTGCAGGTGAACGAAGCGCTCCTGAAGGGATATGTGGAGGCGGTCCGGCATATTGCGGAGGAATACGGCCTGCACGACGACCTGAGCGCCATGAACGTCGCCCGCTTTCCCGACGTGCTGAGCGTAGAGAAGAAGGATCTGGACGCGGAGGCCATTTCTGCCGGGATGGCGGAGGTGGTGGAGGCCGCGCTGAAGGATTTCGACGCGATGCGCCTGCGCGAGGGCGAGAAGCTGCGGGACGACGTGCTGGGCAGACTGGAGACTATCGGCACGCTGGTCTGCACGGTGGAGGAAAAAGCGCCGGAGACGGTGGCTGCCTACCGCAAGAGGCTTGAGGCGAAGATGGCCGAGGTCCTCGGCGGAGCTGGGATCGACGAAAGCCGCATCCTCACAGAGGCCGCCGTGTTCGCCGACCATATCGCCGTCGACGAGGAGACCGTCCGGCTTCGCAGCCATATGGCGCAGCTTCGCACGATGATCAACGGCAATTCCCCTACGGGGCGCAAGATCGACTTTTTGATCCAGGAATTCAACCGCGAGGCCAACACCATCGGCTCCAAGTGCCAGAATTCCGAGATCGCCCACATCGTGGTGGATCTGAAATCCGAGATCGAAAAGATCCGCGAGCAGATCCAGAACATCGAGTGAGGCGTGATATGAAGCTGATCGCCATCGGTTTCGGGAATCTGGTGAGCGCGGAGCGCATCGTCTCCGTGGTCTCGCCGGAATCCGCACCCATCAAGAGGATGATCCAGGACGTGCGGGAGAAGGGCTCGCTGATCGACGCGTCCTTCGGCCGCAGCACAAAGTCTGTCCTGATCATGGACAGCGGACACGTGATCCTCTCCGCCCTGCCGACGGAAACGCTGGCGTCGCGCATGGAAGGATCGGAAGAGAGAGAGGAAAACTGAGATGCAGGAAAAAGGGAGACTGATCGTGATCTCCGGCCCCTCCGGCGCAGGGAAGAGCACCGTGGTGTTCAAGGCCATCAGGGACAGGCAGGATTTCTGCTTCTCCACCTCCGTCACAACGCGCGCGCCGCGTCCCGGCGAGGTGGACGGCCGGGAGTATTTCTTTATCGACCGGGAACGCTACGATCAGATGGTGCTTCAGGACGAGCTCCTGGAGCACGCCGAATACGTCTCCAACGGCTACGGGACGCCCCGCTTTTTTGTGGAGCAGAAGCTCTCCGAGGGGATGAACGTGGTTTTGGATATCGAGATCCAGGGCGCGCGGCAGGTGCGCGAAAAGATGCCGGAAGCGGTGCTGGTCTTTGTGATCCCGCCGTCCATGGAGGAGCTGCGCCGCCGTCTGGTGGGGCGCGGAACGGACAGTCCCGAGGCCATTGAGGGACGGCTCCTGCGCGCCAGGGAGGAATACGCCGAGGCGGATTTCTACGACTATCTCATCGTAAACGACGATGCGGACGAGGCTGCCGCGGACTTCTCGGCGATTGTCAGGGCCGAGCATCTGCGCGCGCAGGACCGCCTGTATCTGTTAAAATAATCAACTACCGCTCATAGCGGATGAAATGGAGAAGAATGACCATGATGCTTTATCCCCCTGTTGCAGAACTTGTTGACAAAATCGGCAGCCGCTACCAGCTCGTGAATCTGGTCGCACGCCGTGCCCGCGTGATCTCGGCGGAGTCCGAGGAGAAGCAGATCCCTCTGGATCGCAAGCCTGTCTCCTCCGCCATCGACGAGGTCTATACCGGCAAGCTCTCCATCAAGTGATCGCCTGAGCATGGCTGTGCCGGTTGCAAAAATCGCGGTATCCGCCGCCACATATTGGATCGACCGTCCGTACGATTATCGGATCCCGGATGAACTGGCGGCGCGCGCGAAGCCGGGAATGAGGGTCTACGTGCCCTTTTCCCAGGGCAACCGGCGCAGCGAGGGGATCATCCTCGCGCTCAGCGACCACAGCGACTATGAAAAGCTCAAGCCCGTCCAGACGCTTCTCGACGAGGAGCCGGTGCTGGACGAGGAGCAGATCAAGCTTGCGCTGTTTATGCGCGAGCGCTTTTTCTGCACCGTCTACGACGCGGTCAAGGCGATCCTCCCCGCCGGGCTCTGGCTTAACGATGAGGGCGAGCAGCGAACGCCCGACAAGACCGTGGAGATGGCGCGCCTTTGCATTCCGCCGGAGGACGCCGCCCAGATCGCAAGCCAGAAGCGTATGCGCTCCCGGCAGCAGGCCAACCTGCTGGAGCTTCTCTGCAGCTTTTCCGCGCTTCCCAGCCGGGATCTGCTGCGCCACACCGGCGCATCCAGACCGAGCCTGAAGGCGCTGGTGAAGGCGGAGCTGGCAGAGCTCTACCAGCAGGAGGTCTATCGCCGCCCGGAGATCTACGTCGGGCAGACGGAACCGCTGCCTGTGCTGAACGCCGGGCAGCAGGAGGCCTTTGAGGGACTCTCCGACCTGACGGGCTCCGGCAAGGCCGGGGCCGCGCTGCTTTTCGGCGTGACCGGCAGCGGCAAGACCAGCGTCTATATCCATCTGATCGCGCAGCAGCTTCAGCGAGGGCGCGCCGCGATCCTGCTGGTCCCGGAAATCGCGCTCACGCCGCAGATGCTGCAGACCTTCTCCTCCCATTTCGGCAACGAGGTCGCGGTGCTGCACTCCAGTCTCTCCGCGGGCGAACGCTACGACGAATGGAAGCGGATCCGCTCCGGGAAGGCCAGACTCGTGATCGGGACGCGAAGCGCAGTCTTTGCACCCTGCCGCAATCTCGGCCTGATCATTATCGACGAGGAGCAGGAGGAGACCTACAAATCTGAAAACGCACCCCGGTATCACGCGCGGGATATCGCCAAATACCGCTGCGCGAGAGCAGACTGCCTGCTGCTGATGGGCTCCGCCACGCCGGACATCGTGAGCCGCTACGCGGCCGAGACCGGGCGCTACGCCTATTTCCGGCTGGAAAACCGATATAACGAGCAGGAATTGCCCGCCGTTCAGATCGTGGATATGAAGCGCGAGCTTCGTCGAGGAAACGGCGGAAGCATCAGCTCTGTTCTTCGCGACGAGATCGCGGCGAACCTGGAGCGCGGCGAACAGAGCATTCTGTTCATCAACCGCCGCGGCGCGCATAAGCTTGTGAGCTGCGGCGACTGCGGCTATACCTACCGCTGTCCGCGCTGCAGCGTATCGCTGACCTATCACAGCGCGAACAGCCGGCTCATCTGCCACTACTGCGGCTTTTCCCGCCGCGTGGACGAGAGCTGCCCCGACTGCGGCGGCACGCTCAAGTACATCGGTGTGGGCACCCAGATGGTGGAGACCGAGCTGCACGAGCTGTTTCCCGAGATCGGGATCATGCGCATGGACACCGACACCGTGACCCCGGCCGGCTCGCATGAGGCGCTCTTCAAGCGTTTCCGGGAGGAGAACATCCCGGTCATGGTGGGCACTCAGATGGTCACCAAAGGACTGAATTTTGAAAACGTCACGCTGGTTGGCGTGCTTTCCGCAGACCAGAGCCTATACGCGGGCGATTATCGCGCGGGTGAGCGCACCTTCTCCCTGATCACGCAGGTGGTCGGCCGCAGCGGCCGCGGGCAGAAGCCCGGCCGCGCCGTGATCCAGACCTATACCCCGGACAACGAGACGATCCGGCAGGCGGCGCAGCAGGATTACGACGCCTTTTACGCCTCGGAGCTCTCGCTGCGCAGGCTTCAGAATTTGCCGCCCTTCCGCGATATCCTGACGCTGACCGCCTCCGGACTGGAGGAGCGGCCTGTGGTACAGGCCTGCCGCTATGCGCGGGAACGCCTGGAGGAACTGCTCGGGCCGCGCTCCGGCGCCGATCTTCTCGGGCCGACGCCGATGGCGGTGGTGCGCGTCAACAATCGCTACCGCTATCGCGTGATCCTCAACGGGAAGAACAACGCCGCCACGCGCGCCGCCATCGCGCAGACCGTGAGCGAATGCAATACCGACAAACGTTTTCGGGGCGTGTCCGTCTTTGCGGACAGCGACCCGCTCGATTAAACAGAGAGAGGCAACGATTATGGCACTTCGGAATATTCTGACCAAGGAGCAGCCGCTCCTGTATAAAAAAAGCCGCGCGGTGACGGATTTTAACCCCCGCCTCCACCAGCTCCTGGACGATATGCGCGACACGCTGCTGGAAGCCAACGGCGTCGGTCTCGCGGCGCCCCAGGTGGGGGTGCTGCGCAGGGCTGTGCTCGTCATCGAGACGAACGTGACCGAGGATGAGGACGAGTACGTCATCGAGCTCATCAACCCCGAGATCATCGAGAGCTCCGGCGAGCAGGACGGTGCCGAGGGCTGCCTCAGCGTCCCCGGCGAATACGGGCTGGTAAAACGGCCGATGACCGTGAAAGTCAGGGCCCAGGACCGCTACGGAAAAACCTTCGAGGTCGAGGGCACCGGATTGACTGCCCGCTGCTTCTGCCATGAAATCGATCATCTGGAGGGCGTCGTGTTTACCGCCAAAGCCGAGCGTATGCTCACCGAGGAGGAACTGCAGGGCGCCGGTGCGGGAGAAGAGGAATAAGGAGAGCTATGCGGATCGTATTCATGGGTACGCCGGACTTTGCGGCGGCCTCGCTCAAAAAGCTGCTGGACGAGCGCTTCGAGGTGGTCGGCGTCTTTACGCAGCCGGACAAGCCGAAGGGACGCGGCATGGAGCTGCAGTACTCTCCGGTCAAGGAAGTGGCGCTTGCGGCCGGGCTTCCGGTTTTCCAGCCGGAAAAAATGCGCGACGGCGCCGCTTTTCGACAGATTGAAACGCTCAATCCGGATATTCTGGTGGTAGTGGCCTACGGCCGCATCCTGCCGGACGATATCCTCGCCCTGCCGAAATACGGCGCGGTCAACGTCCACGGCTCGCTCCTGCCCAAATACCGGGGCGCGGCGCCCATACAGGCGGCCGTCCTGAACGGGGACGAGGTCACCGGCGTCACGACCATGTATCTCGCGCACGATATGGATGCGGGCGATATTATCTATACCGCGGAAACGCCCGTCGGTGAGTTTGAGACCTCCGGCGAGCTCTTCGACCGCCTTATGGTCATGGGGGCCGAGCTTCTCGTCAGGACGCTCCGCGCCATCGAGGACGGCACGGCCCCGCGCACGCCGCAGGATCACAGCAAGGCAAGCTACGTCAGGATGCTGGACAAATCGCTCTGCCCCATCGACTGGAACAGGACGCCGCGCGAGATTGTCAAGCAGATCTGCGGCCTGCAGCCGTGGCCTGTCGCGACGATGGAGCTTGAAGGCGCGGTCACGCGCGTCTTTGCCGCCGCGTATACGGCACATCACACCGCGCTTGCCCCCGGCAAGATCGTCTCCGCCGGCAAGGAAGGGCTCGAGGTCGCCTGCCGGAACGGGGAGACGCTGCTCGTTACTGAGCTGCAGGCGCCCGGCAAAAAGCGCATGAAGGCTGCGGATTATCTGCGCGGTCATGCCGTCCGGGTAGATAGCTGATGGAAAACCTTTCCAGACAGGCAGCGCTTGAGGTCGTCCGCCGCTGTCGGAAGGACGGGGCGTGGTCCGCGCAGGCCATGGACGCCGTCATCAGGAAATACGCGCTCGACCGGCGCGACGCTGCGCTGGCCTCGCGCCTTGCGCTGGGCGTTCTGCAGAACGGCGCGTATCTGGATCATTATCTTGATCTATACTGCGGCAGGTCGCTTGAGAGGGATCTGCGCGATCTGCTTCGCCTCGGCGCCTGTCAGCTCCTGCTGCTCGAGCGCATCCCTGCCCACGCCGCGGTGGGGGAGACGGTGGAGCTCTGCCGTAAGAACGGCTACGTCAGAGCGGCGGGATTGTGCAACGCCGTGCTGCGAAAGCTCGCTGCGGCAAGGGATTCTCTGCCGGAAATCCCCGGCCGCGGGTCGGCGGCGTATCTGCATCTGCGCTTCAGCCACCCGCTGTGGCTCGCGGAGCGCCTGCTCAAAGAGCACGACTACGCCTTTGTCGAAGCGTTTTTTGCCAAAAACAACGAGCCCGCGCCGCTCTGCCTTCAGGTCAATACGCTGAAGGTCTCTCCGGCCGACTACTGCCGGGCGCTTGAGCGCGCGGAGATCCCGTATGAGAAGGAGGGGGCGCCGGAAGGCTGCCTGACGCTCTCCGGCGGCAGCGTGACTTCTCTTCCCGGTTATGAAGAGGGCCTGTTCTATGTGCAGGATCGGGCCGCCCGTTCGGCGGTGGAGATCGCCGCGCCGGAGCAGGGGATGCGCGTGCTCGACGCCTGCGCCGCCCCCGGCGGCAAGAGCTTTGCCGCCGCCCTTCGCATGAAGGATCGAGGTACGGTCCTCTCGCGTGATTTGCAGCCGAAAAAGTGCGGACGCATTCTTGACGGTGCAAAGCGGCTCGGGATCACCGGTATCTCCACGCAGGCGGCGGATGCGCGCGTTTTCGAGCCGGAATATGAAAACGCCTTTGATCTGGTGCTGGCCGACGTGCCTTGCTCCGGTCTCGGCGTGATCGGCAAACGCCCGGAGATCCGCGAGAAAAGCGAGCAGGAGATCGCGGGGCTCCCGCCTGTTCAGGCGGCGATCCTTGAGAACGTCTCCCGGTATGTAAAGCCGGGCGGCGTACTGCTCTATTCGACCTGTACGGTGCTGGACGCGGAGAACGGGGCGCAGATCCGCGCCTTTCTGGAGCGGCATCCGGAGTTCGCGGCAGCGGACTTTGCGCTCGGCCGCATAAAGAGCGAGAATGGCTGCTATACCTTCTGGCCGCATATTGACGGCACGGACGGTTTCTTTGTCTGCAAGCTCAGAAAGATGAATTGAAATGGAAAAAGACATCGTATCCATGACCCTGCCGGAGCTGGAGGCGGATTTTGCCGCTCTGGGGGAAGCCAAATACAGGGCAAAGCAGGTCTTCAGCTGGCTTGCCCGCGGCACACGGGATTTTGACGCTATGAGCGATCTCCCGAAGTCCCTGCGGGAAAAGCTGAAGGAGAACTACCGCCTGTACGAGCCGAAGGTACTCAAAAAACAGGTCTCTCAGCTCGACGGTACGATCAAGTACCTGTGGGAGCTCTATGACGGCAACGCCGTGGAGACCGTCGTGATGCGCTATCAGCACGGAAACACCGTCTGCGTCTCCTGCCAGGTGGGCTGCCGGCAGGGCTGCGCCTTCTGCGCCTCCACGATCGGCGGACTGGTGCGCTCCCTGAACCCCTCCGAGATACTCGACGAGGTGCTGTTTTCTCAGCTCGATTCGGGCAGGAGGATCTCCAACATCGTCCTGATGGGCATCGGCGAGCCGCTGGA
>JAEEGL013719072.1_pt1 | contig 12053 bp, 6 predicted proteins | sample 9134231 | NCBI WGS metagenome assembly JAEEGL01 (sample SAMN16246548, study PRJNA631951) | gut metagenome | biome: gut microbiome; feature: rumen; material: fiber-attached | host: Bos | place: Iran: Karaj | collected 2018-10
GAGCACGTCGTGGTATAACGGCCGCGTGATCGACGTCAACGACGATGCGGAGAGCGCCGGCGCGCATTACGGCGGCGACCGTGGGCTGGTGCGGGATTTTGTGAATACCGTTGCCGGCGGCGAGCTGTCAATATCCGCGACGACGATCGACGATTCGGTCAACGGCCAGCTGCTGGTCTTCCGCGCGGATGAGTCAATGAAAAAAGGCGTGCCGGTGAAGTTTTAAACGGGGGACAGAATGGATATTATTATTTTCGGCGGACAGAGCAACATGCAGGGCCAGACCGAGCGGCTGTCGGAATGTGCGGCGGTTGAGGGCGCGCGGGAGTACAAAATGCTTTCCGACGAACTCGTACCGCTCCGGAATCCGGTGGGAGAAGACGTCACGTACGAGGGTACGGCGGGGTACACGTTTCAGGAAGGCACGGACGCGGCGGCGTGGCTGGCGGCGCATGCACTCGGTTCCGCGTGCTACGGCCATACGAATATGGTGCCGGCGTTCTGCCGGAGCTATCTGGCGCGGACGCGGGGGAACGCTGCCGCCGTGCATGCCGCCAAGGGAAGCACTACCGTCGCACAGTGGCTGCCGGGGACGCCGGGGTACCGTCAACTGGTGCGGAAGGCATTGGCTGCGATACGTAAAGTGGAAACGATTGACAGCGTCGGACATATCAGCTTCGTCTGGCTGCAGGGCGAGAGCGATGCCATCGAGGGCAACTCAAAAGCCCGCTACAAGGCGGAACTGTCCGAACTCGGCAGCGCGCTCCGGCGCGACGCGGGCGTCAACACCTTCGGCATCATCCGTGTCGGCCGCTTCACGGGCGACGCACGTGATCTGGAGATCATGGCGGCACAGGACGAGCTTTGCCGCGAGGATAATTATTTCGCGATGCTTACGGACATGGCGTCAGGCATGGGGACAGACCCCGTCAACATGAACCCGTATGTGGGCGGCCACTTTAGCGCTTTCGGGCTGGAGAAACTGGGGGAGACCGCGGGCGCGGTACTGGCGCTGTTCGCAAGACGGGACGGCAAATACAGAGAGTTTCAAAGCAAACTGATCCCCACGCTGGATCCGCGAGCGATCATCGGTGTGCGCACGCCGGAGCTGCGGGAAATGGCCAAAGCGCTGGTACGCCGCGGCGGATACGAAAGTTTCCTGCATACGCTGCCGCACCGGTACTTTGACGAATACCAGCTGCACGCGTTCATCGTGTCGGAACTGAAAGACCTCGACACCTGCCTTGCGGAGACGGAAAACCTGCTGCCGTATGTGGACAACTGGGCCACATGCGACCAGCTCTCGCCGAAAGCATTTGCGAAGCAGCCCGAACTGCTGCTGCCCCGCATCCGGCGGTGGCTCGCGTCGGATAAAACTTATATTGTCCGCTTCGGGATCGGCATGCTGATGGCGCACTTCCTTGACGCCCGCTTTGACCCCGCGTACCCCGCGGAAGTGGCCGCGCTGCGCTCGGATGAATATTACGTCAACATGATGATCGCCTGGTACTTCGCCACGGCGCTGGCAAAACAGTACACTGCCGTGCTGCCGTATCTGGAAGAACGAAAACTCGAACCGTGGACGCACGGCAAAGCGATCCAAAAAGCCCTTGAGAGCCGCCGGCTGACGCCGGAACAAAAGGATCACCTGCGCGGCCTAAAGTGATTTTCCGGGTGATTTTCCGCGGCCGGGGCACCTTGCCATACTAACTCTGTTTGTGGTACAATATAATATGTGAATGTATCTCACGAAAGGGTTCGGGCAATGCTCAGGAGACTGCTTCAGTTCATCGTTATATATGCTGTGATCGCGATCGCCGTATCGGCGGTCTTTCTCGGTGTTGACAGAGTCTGCTCCGGCACGTATGCGCCCGACGCTTCGGATGTTTTCAGGGACGGGGAGACCCCGCTCAAATTGATCTCGCTGCGGAACGGCTGCGCGTGCGTGCTGGGATATTACACCGAAGGCGCCAACGCCGGCACGATGTACTACAAAGTTTACGATCAGAACGGCACGCCCGTGGCGCGTCAGGACTTCTATGTGGCGGATACGCAGGTCAAGCTGTCGAGTTTGCTGCCCACGGAAGACGGATTCCGGATCGTTTGTCTGTGCACGCCCTGGGATCAGACGCAGAACGCGTACGGGGCAGTGTTCAGCGTCGACGGCAAATGGCAGCTGGCGGAGACCGAATTCTACCGGGACGGCGGCAACGAAGAATACCGCGGTTATTTTGACCGTTTCACCGCCGCGGACAACACCGGCGACTATTACGCGGGCATCGAAGGCGGAAATGTAACTCTGTTCGGAAAAGACGGCGGCATTGCCCTCCGGCTGCCTGCCGACCTCCTGTCCCGCGTGGAAGACGTCGCGGTGTTCGGAGACACAGTGCTGCTGGCGGGTGTCGATACCGAGAGCATCCTGGGCAACAACTTCAGATACGCGCTGTGCGCCGCGTACTCCCTGGGCGGTTCGTTCCGCTGGCAGAAGAGCCTGATGGACAACGACGGCACCTGCTCCGCGCTGCTGAGAGCGGAGACGGGGGATGACGGTTTCCTGTTGACCGGGCGCAGCGTGGCGGACAGTTCGGAAGGCTGGCACAGCACGTCGAGGATCGACGGATTTATTGCCGACGACGACCCGTACCGCTTCCATATCGGACCCGACGCGGCCGCGGAAAATGCCAGTACGCTGTTCATCGTGAAATTGTCCGCGTCCGGAGACGTGACCGGCAGCGCCGTGTATACTCCGGAAGGCAACGAATATGTGCCCTCCGTTATGCAATACGATTTTCTGAGCGAATCCAGCCCGCTGGTGCTCAGCACATATCATGCCGAAAAGGAGCGGGCAAAGAACTACGGAGTAACCGTGCTGCGCGCGGACCGGTCGCTGAATATTGCCGCCGCGCATACGCTCACCATCAGCGGCGACACGGTCTTTTACCTGACGCAGGACATCACCGGCAGCGGCTTTTTCTTCTATCTGTCCCGCTCCGGCAGCGGACAATACAAACTGCTCCATTTCACTTCGATGTCCGACGCGGTCAACCACATGGAGACCGTTAAAAAACTCCGGCGGATCAGCGACTACAACGCGGTGCTGAGGCAGAAAGTGCCTGCGCTCATCGTGCTGGGCTTCACGGCGATGCTGTGCGTTTCCGGCGCGGCGAGGTACAGAGGAAGGCAAAAGAAAAAATGAAACGGGCACTCCGAATCCTAACAGTAATACTGATCGTCGCGGCGGTGGCGCTGCTTGCGGTGCTGCTGCTCAAATGGCGGCCGCTGGACGAATTCCTGACCTCGAAATTCGGCCGTACCGAATTCAGCCGGAAAACCGTTTCCACGCTGATAAAGATCGACGGCTTTGACGAACTGCTCCCCGAACCGGAGCGGCCGTTTGCGTATTCGGAAGCGGATAAGCTGTACGTATATTACAACGGGGGCAGCGTTGACATCACGCCTCCCGGTATTTCCCCGGTATTCTTCAGCGAGCAGAGCGGGCTGTCCGGCAAACTCAAATACCGCCATCACGCGTGCTTCGACGCGGAAAGCGGACAATTGCTGTTCGTGGTGGATGTGCAGAATGTGCCGCAGCTGTATCTGGCGGATCTGAAAAGCGGCGCGACGGCGCGGGTGGCGGACAACGTCGACAGCTTCCTTTTCATTGACGGCGTGCCGGTATTCGCGGAAGGCTACACAAAATTCAACAATCTCTGCGTGCTGCGCGGCGGCAAGCGCATCAATATTGCCCAGAACGTCATATCCGTGCCGGTCGCGGAGCAAAACGGCATACTTTACGTGACCGACGCAGGCAGCCTGGAGTTTTATTCCGTATCCGGCGCCAGCCCGTATACGCTGGCGGACGGAGTGAGCGAGATCGTGCGTTACCGCTCCGCCGGGGACAAACTGACCGCGTACTGCAGGTACGGCAAAAGTTATCTCAAGGCCGAACTGGAGGTATCCTCCGGAAAGACCGAGCGCGCGGTGCTGGACAACGTGCCGGATCTGTGCGTGAGCGGCGAAGCGCGCGGATATGAATTCGGCGCTAAAGACGGTAAATTTATCTGTATCGACCGGGATGGCGCGGCGACGGAACTGTTTTCCGGCGCGGGCCATATCTATAAAGTGTTTGAAACGTCGATCGATGACGCGGGCCGCCTTACCGCGCTGTTTGCCTCCGCAAAGGGGCTGTACCGCGGCACGTATGACGGCGAAAAAGCCTCCGCCGCGCTTCAATGCGCGTTTACCGGCGACCTGCGGCAATATAAAAAGCACCCGTGGCTGATCACCGAATTCATGGCGGCGGGGAGCGACGGCGATGAGGGCTGCTATCTGCTGGCGTTGTCGCCGCAAAGCCGTATCGTAAATAAAAAGAACCCCTACAGCTGGCTGAACCGGTTCAGCAGCTATGTATTCGGGCTGTACCACGTTGCCGGCGGCAAGGCGGCCGGCATGAACGTGCCGCTTTCCCGCGTGCCCGGGATCCCGCGTCCGCTGGAGGGCGGAAAGGTGCTGTATGAGAGCCGGTTTGCCGACGGCAGCATCCGGGCGTTGTCCGTGCTGGACGGCGGCAAGGTGATTGCCCGCGACCTGCTGAGGACCGAGGGCAACGCGGCCGGTACCACCGATATCCTGGCCGAAGCTGCGGACAACGCGCTCTACATCCGCGTGTTCAACAATCCCGCCGGCGGCGAACCATACACATATTATTGCAGGACCAACGAAGGATTTACCGGGATACGTACGCTGGATCTGCCTCCGGCGGTATCTTTCGGCGACATATATGAAAGCACGGGTGAGAGCAATGACTGATTCAGCCAAAACATGCCGTTCCTGGACAGGACGGATCGCGGCGGTATTATTGACCGCAATGATCGTAATATCTGCGTTCGCCGGGTGCAATGTTGACCGCGTGCCCTCTGCCACGGCCTCGCCGGAGCTTTCACCGGTCATGGTGATCACGCCCAAACCGACCGAACGGGAGACCGCGGCGCCGGAGACGGAACCGCCCGCCGCGGAAACGCCGGACGCCACCGAAGCACCCGAGAAGACCGACGATCCCGCAAAACCCACGGAAAGACCCGCGGAACCTACCGAAAGACCTACGGAAAGACCCACCGAAAAGCCTACCGAAAAACCTACCGAGAAACCCACCGAAAAGCCTACGGAGGCACCCACGGAAGCGCCGACCGAAGCTCCCGCCGCGGAACCGACGGATCAGCCGGATACCAACGCGGGCGAGTGGGATCCGGAAAACTACCGGGAGGACGAGGATGAGCTGCCCTACGCGCGCTACTATATCGAGGTATCGGTCAACGCGCAGCTGGTGTACATTTATTCCGTGAACGAGAGCGGCGAAAAAGACAAACTGGTCAAGACCATGATCTGCTCCACCGGCCGCGACGGGAAGACGCCGCTGCGCACCTGGATCGTGCTGAGCAACGACACGCAGGACAACGAGATCACCGACTCGGGCTTTCTGTCCTCATACGATTTCGAGTGGGTCAAAGGCTGCGCGGTCCAGTACATCACCCGCCTCTGGAAGGCCGATTGGGATGACAACGGCAAACTGAAAGTCAGCACCTCATCATACCTGTTCCACTCCACGCCGTTTGATTCGAAAGACAAAAACACGCTGCGCGCCGCGGACTGGAACAAATTGGGCACCGCCGTATCCGACGGCTGCGTGCGGCTGTGCGTGCGGGACGCCCACTGGATATACAGCAAAGTGGCGCCGTATTCCATTGTCCGCACCATCGAGGGCGAAGCGGATCCGGACACCTGGGCGAAGCTGAAACTGCCGGATATACCGCTGGACACGAAGCGTGACCCGACGGATATTTACTGAACAATGAGTTTGGCCCCAGAAACAAGGCATGATATCTGAAGAATAAACGGGAGGAAAACGACATGCTGAGCAAGAATGATCTGAACGGAGCCGCATTTGTAAAGGCGGAGGACGATCTGGGAAGAGTACTTCCGGGGACGAAGGAGGCAGGCACGCGCAGAGAAAAACGCTGCGTAGGCCTGTTTTATTTTCTGTGGTGCGGTTCGCACATTCACGGGGACGACCGGCCGCTGGACATCACAAAGCTGCTCCAGGCGGATCCCAAGGCGGGTTACCGGCCGGATGATCCCGAGTGGGGTGCCTTCTCGGTGATGCATCACTGGGGCGAGCCGCTGTTCGGATATTACTACTCTGACGACGAGTGGGTGATGCGGCGGCACGTGGAGATGCTGACATATGCGGACATCGACTTTCTGGTATTTGACACCACCAACGCGGTGATATACGAAGAGACCGCGAAGATGATGCTGCGGCTGCTTTCCGAATACCGTGCCATGGGCTTCAACACACCCAAAGCGATGTTCTACACCAATACGGCGTCGGGCAAGACCGCGCAGATGCTGTATGACAAGATCTACAGCAAAAATTATATGGCGGATTCCTGGTTCTGCGTCGACGGAAAGCCTGTGATCATCGCGGTGGAGTCCGAATGCTCGCCGGAAGTGCGCGAATTCTTCAACATCAAAATGTCCCAGTGGCCCAACGAGCCCACCAAACAGGGCGGCTGGCCCTGGATGGACTTCGAACGGCCGCAGCGCGTGTTCGAAAATCTCAAAGGCGAACCCGAGATCATCAACGTTTCCGTGGCGCAGCATCCGCAGATCCATTTCGGCGATTCCGCCATGTACGGCGAGACTGCGAACCGGGGCCGCTCGTTCCACAACGGGCAGGAAGACCGGTCTGAAGGCGCCTGGAAATACGGTTACAACTTCCAGGAACAGTGGGACCGCGCGCTGGAAACGCTGCCGCCGTACGTATTCGTGACGGGCTGGAACGAGTGGATCGCCGGACGCTGGGGCGGCACGGAAGCGCGGCCGATGTCCTTTGTTGACTGTGCCGATCTGGAGTATTCCCGCGACGCGGAACCCATGCGAGGCGGATATTTTGACAACTATTACATGCAGCTGATCGCCAACGTGCGCCGGTACAAGGGCTGCGATGAAGTGCCCGTGCAGGAAGCTCTTTCCGCTGCGGACGGAACGCTTTCGATGCGAGACGTGGCGCAGTCCGGCACGCCGTATTTCAACTTCCCGAAGGGCTGCTACGTGCGCGATTATGCCGGCTACAATACCCACTACCGGGATCATTCCGGCCGCAATGCCATTGTCTGCGCCCGCACTGCCCACGACGCGGACAATTTGTATTTCTACGCGCGCACTCTCGCGCCGCTGGAAAAATACGACTACGATTCGGCCTGGATGCAGCTGTATCTGAACGTGGAAAACCTCAGCCGCCACGAGTATTCCAAACGCTGGAAAGGCTACAATTACCTTGCCGGCGCGTACCAGTTCACGGACAGACGGACAACGCTGTCGCGCTGCATCGACGACTCGCGCACGCTGGAAGCGGATACGTTCCGCCCCTCGGCGGTGCTGGATTTCGAGTTCGCGGACAACGAGATCATGTACCGCATCCCGAAAGCCGCCGTCGGCCTCGGACCGGACGACCGCTTTGAGATCGGGTTCAAGTGGTTCGACAGCCGGGTGCGGCCGGGACGTATGGAGGATTTCTATACCTCCGGCGACGCTGCCCCGATCGGCAGGCTGAACTGGGTATTCAGAAATTGACCGGATAATAATAAAGATCGGAAATCGGAAAAATGAGAGGCAACACTTTCAGATCGTATGTACTCATTGCCGCGGGGGTTATTCTGGCCGCCGTGTGCGCCATGCTCGCGGGCTGCAATAAAAAGACGGATGGACCCGGACCGGTCGTCGTACCGACGCCGGAAGCGGGCATTTACGAGTATCAGGCGATCGATACGGCGCCGAAGACCGACTGGAGCGCCCGGTGGATCCGCGCCGAAGGCGACGCTGGTGCCGAAAATACCTGGACCATGTACCGGTACGGCTTCGAACTGGAAAGCGTGCCGGCGGAGGCAGTCGCGAATATCAGCGCAGACTCCCGGTACTGGCTGTACGTGAACGGCAGGCTCGCGGTATACGAAGGCGGCCTCAAGCGCGGTCCGGACGGGGAGAGCGGTTATTATGACAGCGTTGACATCGCGCCTTTCCTCAAGACCGGGAAGAACGTGATCGCCTGCGAAGTCTGGTACTGGGGCAAAAACAGCAGCTTTTCGTATATTGACAGCGGTTCCGCCGGGTTCCTGTTCGAAGCGGTCGCGGACGGCGTCAATATCTTTTCCGGCTCCGGCTGGAAGGCAGCGACAGATCCGGCGTATCAGAATGATACCGGGGACAAGCAGCCCAATTACCGCCTTCCCGAATTCAACATTATGTACGACGCACGGCTCGATCCGGGAGACTGGACCGCGCCGGATTTCGATGATTCCGGCTGGGCGGACGCGGCTGTTTCCGACGCGGGCGGCACGGGCGTGTGGGGCACGCTGTACCCGCGGCCGATACCGTTTGTGCGCGCCGGAGAATTGACCGATTATGAGAACAGCTCGGTGTTTGAAGGCAGGACTACCGGATCCACCGAATACATGACGCTGGACATCCCGTACAACGCCCAGTGCGTGCCTTATCTCTGCGTAGAGGCGCCCGCGGGCAAGACGATCGAGATCACCACCGAAAATACCCACCTGGGCTCGGTGATCACCCGCTACGTCACCAAAGAAGGGCGGCAGGAATTCGAATCCCGCGGCTGGTTCAACGGCGAACATATTACGTACCGGATCCCTGCGGGAATAAAAGTTATTTCACTGAAATACCGTGAAAGCGGCTACGATACGGCGTTTTCCGGCAGTTTCCGCAGCGGCGACGCGTTTTTTGACTCGCTGTGGCAGAAGTCGCTGCGCACGCTGTACGTGACCATGCGGGACAACTTCATGGATTGCCCCGACCGCGAACGCGCGCAGTGGTGGGGCGACGTGACCAATGAGATGGCAATGACCATGTACGCCATGGACACGCGCTCTTATCTGCTGTACCAGAAAGGCGTGTTCAATATGCTGACCGCGGCGGAAGAGAACGGCGTGCTGAAGACCGTGGTGCCCGCGGGCGAAGGCGCGTATTTCGAATTGCCCATGCAGCAGCTGGCGGGGATATGCGGCTTCAAAACGTATTATATGTACACCGGGGACCGGGAGTTCGTTGACCGCGTGTACGAGGCTTCCCGCAAGTACCTGGAGCTGTGGTCGCTGGGGCCGAACGGCCTGGTCGTGCACCGCGGCGGGTCCTGGGACTGGATGGACTGGGGCGAACGCGCCGATGTGATCGGTATCGAAAATGCCTGGTATTACATGGCGCTGGATACGGTGCGGTATTTCGCGGAACTGCGCGGCGATGACGCGGCGGCCGCGGAACTCACGGAGCGGATGGAAACGATCTACGGTGCGTACCAACTGCTGTGGTCAGACGGAAAAGGCTTCCTGGGTTCCGTGAAGCGGGCGGATGACCGGGCAAATGCGCTGGCGGTGCTGGCGGGTCTGGCGGACGTCAACAATCCGGAGCGCTTCGCGACGCTTAAAAAAGTGCTCACTGCCGTGCACAACTCCAGCCCGTACATGGAACGCTACGTGCTGGACGCGCTGTGTGAGATGGGATTGATGAAAGAAGCGCAGGCGCGCATCCGGCTGAGATATAAAGATATGGTGGCCGAGGACTACTCCACGCTTTGGGAGTTCTGGGACAAGAACGCGGGCACGCTCAACCACGCCTGGAGCGGCGGGCCGCTGCTCACCATGAGTCAATACATGGCCGGCGTAGCGCCGGTGGAGGCGGGCTACGGCGTTTTCGCGGTGAAACCTATGCTCGGCGAGTTAAAAGAGGCGGAATGTACCGTGCCCACCGTGCGCGGGGAGATAGTCGTAAAAGCGGACGCCCGTTCGGAGGGCAGATTTACGCTGGAGATCCAGGCGCCGGCCGGTACCAAAGTGATTGCCGGACTGCCGCGGCTCTCTTCGCAGGATGAGATATATCTGGGCGATGCGCTGTTATTTGCCGGCGGACAGCCCGCGGCGGAATTGCCGCAGGGCGTAGAGTTCTACGGTTTTGAAGCGGAGCGCGTGTGCTTTGCGGTCGACGCGGAATGTCTGAATAATGCGGCATTTTCGGTAACAAAGGCGTCCGGAGCGGCGGAACGCGTCACTCTTACCGTGGCGGAATCCGAACGCGGGCACATCGCGGTCAACGGCTCCGAAGGCAGTTCCTTTACTTTCCTGCGGGGAGAGGAAATCACGCTGACCGCCGTACCCGATGCCGGCTGCGAGTTTGCGTGGTTCACCGGAAGCGCGTGGGGCAGAGAGGCGGAACTGAAATTGACCGCGGAGGGCGATATGACCGTCGGCGCGGAATTCAGTCCCGGGCGCTCTGTGTATTATAAATTGACGGTGTTCATGCCCGAAGACGCGGACCTGAAAGTCAGCGTAAACGGCGTGCCGGCGACGTTCCGCGGCGGGAAGGCGGAGATCGTTGCCCTCGAAGCTTCCGCACTGAAACTGGAGACGGAGGACGGACTGCTGTACAAATTCCTGAACTACAGCGGCGACGCGGCGGGGGACGAACGCGTCCTCAACTTCACGCTTTCCGGCGATATGAGCCTGATGATAAGCACCAATAAGATTTTCGGGGACGATCTGGCCGTAGGCGCCCGGGTCACCTGCAGCAGGACGCTGGAAGCCGCGCCGACCTGGAGCGCGGGCAACCTCACCGACGGCAAATTGACCACCGGTTTCACCACCGAAGTGCTCAAAGCGGAGGGCGGGGTGCTGGCAAAACCGCTGGTGATCAATGTTGACCTCGGCCGCGTGGTGGAATTCTCCGCTGTCGCGCTGATGCCGCGCACGGACACGCTGAGCACGTCAGGCGGCACGCCCTGCTTCCCGATGGAGTTCAGCGTAAAAGTCAGCCGCGGCGGCTCGGAATATACGGACGCGGGCAATTTCGTGCAGGACGGCGATCCGTGCGGCGTGCTGCAGGCCTATGACACCGGCACCGTGAAAGCGCGCTTCATCCGGATCGAAGTGTACCGGGTCAGCGAGTACGCGGCGGATGAACAGACCGAACTGCCGTACCGCGTGCAGTTGGGCGAGCTGATGGTAATGGACCGTAAATAAGATGATAGATAAATGATGATTGTAAAGGAGAATTCGAAGATGAAAAAATTGTTCAAAATTGCGGCGGCATTGCTGTCCGTACTGATGCTGGCGGCGGCGCTGTCCGGCATCGCTGTGTTCGGTGAGGCGGCGGAGGAATATGAGGAAAAGAAGGAATCGTACACGTTTGACGGTGAGGAAGACTCAAACCTTGAAGACACCGTCCTGGCGGATTCCTTCGTTATGGGCATCATCAGAGCCGCGGGCGGCGATGCCATCGTCCGTGACGACGGACAGGTGCTGATGCAGAGTTATGCGTCTTTTTATCTGGATCCGGACATGGCCTATGACTGCCTGAACGGCGCGTACACTTTCTCGCTGGATTACCGAAATACAGGCGATAACCCGGCGCTGAGCGGCATCTTCGTGCGCATGATCGATCCGGAGAGCTATACCGTGACCAACCCGAAGAATGCCGGCGTGCAGCAGGCGTTCGGTCTGTTCGAGTGGGACTGGTACAAGGAGAACAACGGTAAAGAGAATGGTATTTCCAGCATCGGCGGCTCCGGCATCAGAGTGTATGTGAACGGCAAAAAGATCGGCGTGACCGTTAAGACCCGTGTGGAAGACGGCCTGTACGTGTATTCGGACGGTGTGGAACTCGACGCTCCCGAAGGCTTCGCCGCGGGCGGCATGAACAACTTCCGGTTCGTTGACGACGGCAAGTCCAAAGTGGAGATATATGTTGCCGGCAAACTGCTCAGCACGGTGGAATACGGCGGCGAGCCCGGCACCTGGCCGGACGGCGACGAGGGCGACAGCGAAGTTCTTTATTACAAACACGCGGACATCAAGGACGCTTCGGGCAATTCTCTGATGGTGCTGGAAAACGCCCGCATCAGCGCGCAGTACTCCATGGTAGGCGTGGGCAACCGCGGCGGTTCCTCCACTACTTTTGATAATCTTGAGCTTTCCTGGATGCAGAAGAAA
>JAEEGL014293617.1_pt1 | contig 12053 bp, 9 predicted proteins | sample 9134231 | NCBI WGS metagenome assembly JAEEGL01 (sample SAMN16246548, study PRJNA631951) | gut metagenome | biome: gut microbiome; feature: rumen; material: fiber-attached | host: Bos | place: Iran: Karaj | collected 2018-10
GCCCCAGGTCCACCAGCCGCTTTGAGGTCTCCAGGAAGGTGCTGCAGATGCTCTCCGCCATGGGGCGCATCTCCTCCGGGAGGGAAGCGGGAACGCCCTTCACCCATTCGATCAGCTCCGAGAGCGTCAGCCTGCAGGCGTCCGCCAGGCTGATCCCCCGCAGCAGCGGCGCCCGCGCGGCCTCCGAAAGCCTGGTCCCGCCGCAGTCCGGGCAGGTCTCCTGCCGCAGGAATTTCTCCACCCGCTTCATGCCCTTTTCGTCCTTGACCCTGGACAGGGCGTTCTCCACGGTATAGGTGGCGTTGAAGTAGGTGAAGTCCATGTCCCCGGCCGCGCCGCTGGTCTTGTTCTGGTAAATGATATTCTTCTTGACGGCGGGACCGTGAAAGACGATGTCCCGTTCTTTCTCTGTCAGTTCCCGGAAGGGCACGTCCGTGCGGACCCCCATTTCCCGGGCGATATCCTTCATCAGCGACCACATCAGCGTCTGCCAGGGGGCCACCGCCCCCTGGTCGATGGAAAGGGACTCGTCGGGCACCAGGGTGGATTCATCCACGGTCCGGACAACGCCGGTCCCGTCGCAGCGCTTGCAGGCGCCCTGGCTGTTGAAGGCCAGCTCCTCCGCGCCTGGCGCAAAAAAAACGCTCCCGCATTCCGGGCACTGCAGGGTCTCTCCCGCCGCCACCGCCAGCGACGGCGGGAGATAGTGTCCGTTGGGGCAGCGATGGCTCGCCAGGCGGGAGAACATCAGCCGCAGGATGTTCAGGAGCTCCGTCCCCGTACCGAAGGTGCTCCGGATGCCGGGCACGCCGGGACGCTGCCTTAGGGCCAGGGCCGCAGGCACATAGAGCACCTCGTCCACCTGGGCCTTCTCCGCCTGAGTCATCCGCCTTCTCGTATAGGTGGAAAGGGATTCCAGATACCGCCTGGAGCCCTCCGCGTACAGAATGCCCAGGGCCAGGGAGGATTTGCCTGACCCGGAAACGCCGGCGATCCCCACCAGCCGGTTCAGCGGGATGTCCACATCAATGTTTTTCAGATTGTGGACCCGTCCGCCCCTCACTTGAATGTGGGTCGGCGCAGGGATCGCTCCGTTTTCCTTTTTACGGAAGTCCTTCATTTCCTCGTGATCGGTAACCGCGCCGTTCACTGTCCCATCCCTCCGGCAAGATACTGGAGGTGCTTTCCGATGTGGGAACAAAGCCGGGCGTAATAGTTCTCCTCATACCGGTCCAGCAGCCGGAAGAACGCGTCCCGGAACCAGGGCTGCGCCAGGAGAAGGCCGTAGGCGATGTGCATGGTCTGCCGGGAGGCGGGCAGGCGCAGGTACTCCGGAAGATAGGCGTCACTCTGCAGGCCGATGTCGGGGATCTCGCTCACATCCGTGGAGACATGATAATACTTCTCCGCCTCGGGCCGGTGCTCGATGGCATATTGCTGGGCCCTGCGGTAGAGCGCCGGGTCTTTTTCCGCCAGGACGGCCAGAGCCTCCAGCCAGCTGGTGCCCGCCGTCTTTACATGGACCCTTCCCCCGGTCACGCGGCCGACGGTGGAGAACACGGAGAGCTTGTCCGAGCCGGAGTGGAGGGAGAGCTTGTAGCCGAAATGCTCCGCGATCTCCTCATGGGCGGCGAAATCCAGGGCAAAACGGTTCAGATCTCCCGCGTACTCGACGCCCTTCTCAAAGGTGCCGCTGAAATGGGGGGCCACGCTGTCCGGCCGGACGCCCTCCAGCGCCAGCTCGGAAGCGATGATGTAGTGTTCCGCCGGCGTTGTCACCGTCAGAGTCTCGTCGATGGAGAGCTCAAAATCCACCGGGGCGGAGCTTGCTTTTTCGATATGCCGGCAGCAGTCTACTGCGTGGCGGACCGCCCGCCAGAACACCAGGACGATGCGGTGAAGCTCGGCTTCGGAGAGGGCTCCGACGATGGGGAGCGTCGTTCCCAGATAGGTCTTTTCGTAGTGCTGCTTCACTTCCTCCGGCAGGATGTCCCAGGCGGAGGCCGCGTCCGCGTCGCTGAGGGCGGAGGCCCGGACGTCGATGTGCTCCGAGCAGTCCAGAGTGATCATGGAGCAGCCGCTCGCCAGCGCGTAGTCGATCTCCTCCTTCGTTTTCAGGTGGTCGCCGTCCGCGCCGTATCCGCTCCGATACCCCTCCTGGAGCACGCCGAAGGCGGCGTCGGCGATCACTTCGGGAAAGCTCCGGGCGGTGAGCGTCAGCTCCCGGATGGACTGCTGGGCAAAGACAGGGAACACGTCAAAGCCGGAAATGGCCCGCACGTGGCCCGGCGTTGCCAGGCCCAGCCGGTCGCCCAGGCCGAAGGAGAAGGGACGCCCCCGGTGGCTTTGGGGCTTTGTGTAGGGGAAGAGCCGCATCAGCGCCCCGGCATTCTTCACGGAGAGGGGGCAAAGCCGGAGACTACCCTTCGGTTCCCCCTCAAAGCTGTCGGCCTCCCTGCCCAGGACCGCCAGCCGTTTCCCCTCCCCGCCCCGAACGACGGCGCAGGCGGTCCCCTCCGCTTCATCCGGGGACGCGGGATAGACCGTCAGTCCCAAGGCCTCTGCCTGATGAGTAAGTTCCACTTTCAGATCCAACATACAGCGATCTCCTTTTCAGCGAGCGACCTCACGGCGGATTCAGCGCCGGGAGGAAAAGCGCTCCCGGTCGATCCACAGCCCAAGAGCGGGATTGGGGATGAAAAAGATCTCCTCCCCGTCTACGGTGTTATAGCCGTAGGACAGCTTCTCAGGCTCATACTTCTTTACGGCGCTGTCATAGCTCAGCGCCCGATACCCCACGGCTTCCATCTCTGCCGGAGGGATGCGCTTCACCGCGTAGGTGATGGAAAAACGGCCGTCGGCGGAGCCGTGGATCAGGTGGGCCGCGGCCCCCATATTGGCCCGCAGATCGGAATTCTCCTCTTTTTCAAAGGCCGCCAGGGTATTCAGCCGCCCCCGGTAGCCGTATTTCCGGATCAGCCGGTCGCACTCCGGGTCCTCTCCGAAGCGCTCCACCCCCGGCGCCAGGACCAGGAGCTCTCCCCCGTCCGCCATCATCATCCGGGTCCGGTACACTGCCTTATTCCCCAGCCAGGTGCTTTTGAACTCCTCCGGGTCCAGGTACACCACGCATTTCCTCACGCCCCGGTCCACAAAGTCGATGTTCTTCTCCTGGGCCAGGCGCACCGCCTCCGTCAGGCAGCGCCGCCCCTCCCCGATGAAGAGGCCGTGGGTGCGGATCTCCCCCTTCGGGGCGGTGGTCACGGTGAGGACCCAGAGGATGGGGCGCCGGGAGAGGCAGTGCTCCATGCCGTAGTCGAAGAGCTTCCGCACCGGGGTATGGTCCCGGCCCATCATCCGCTCCATGCCGTAGACCGCGCCGATCATATGGGACTTGTTGATCATGTCGCTGCCCCCCACGCCCACAAAGAGGTTTTTAGCGTGGTTGGACATCCCGATGACCTCATGGGGCACCACCTGCCCGGGGGAGATGATCAGATCATACCCCTCGTCCAGGACCCGGCGGTTCACCTCCACGCTGACGCTCTCCCGCCAGAGGCCCTGGGTGATCTCGCTCACATACGCTCCGGGGACCTCTCCCAGCTTCACCACGTCCCGGCGCCAGTCGTGGACGAAAAACCGTTCCGCCGGGATATCCCCGAACATGCTCTCCCTCTGTTCCCGGGTGAGAGGCGCGTGGGTCCCCAGGGCTGGGAGGATGTCCACCTCCGCGCCCAGCCCGGTGAGGGTATGGTAGTAATAATTCGTGATCGCCCCCGCGCCGGAGTGGAGGCGGGTAAAGTCCGGCGGCAGGATCAGCACGCGCCGGAGCCGGCGTCCCTCCAGGGAGGCCAGAAGGCAGCTCTCGATCTCCTCCCGGGAGAGCCCCTTCTCCCCTTCCGCAACTCGGTACAGCTCCATGCTACACCCCGGAATAGGCCTGGAAGCCCCCGTCCACGGGCAGCACCACACCCGTAATGAAGCCGGAGCAAGCTTCGTCACAGAGGAAAAGCAGCGCGCCCACCAGTTCCTCCGGCTTCCCGAAGCGGCCCATGGGCGTGGCGGCCAGGATCTTCCCCGTGCGGGGGGTGGGGCTCCCGTCGTCGTTCCAAAGGAGCGCGGCATTCTGGGCGGTGGAGAAGAAGCCGGGGGCAAGGGCGTTCACCCGGATGCCCGCAGAGGCGAAGTGCACCGCCAGCCACTGGGTAAAGTTGGAGACGCCCGCCTTGGCCGCGCTGTAGGCGGGGATCTTGGTCAGGGGGGTAAAGGCGTTCATGGAGCTCACGTTCACGATGCAGCCCCGCCGAAGCTCCGCCATGTCCCTGGCAAAGACCTGTGTGGGCAGCACGGTCCCCAGGATGTTCAGGGAAAAGACCTGGCGGAAGGCAAGCTCCGACAGATCGAAAAAGCTCTTTTTTCCGGGGTCCGCCAGAGTCTCCGGCGTAAAAAACTCGTCGTCGGAGGTGGCGTCGGGCCGGTTTCCCCCGGCGCCGTTCACCAGGATGTCACAGGGACCCCAGACGTTCAGGAGCTTCCCATGGGCGGCGCGAAGACTTTCCAGGTCGGTCACGTCGGCGGTCAGGCTGAGGGCCTCCCCGCCCTTGGCGCGCAGCTCTTCGGCCAGAGCCTCGGTTTTTTCCGGCGTGCGTCCCAGGACGGCGACCTTGGCACCGCAGGCCGCCAAGGCACGGCAGAATTCGGAGCAGAGGACGCCCGCGCCCCCGGTCACCACCGCGACCCGGCCGCCGAGCTCCGGCTTCATTGGCAGATCCATATGCTTCCTCCTCGCTCCTCCCGGAGCATTGATTCGATGATTTTGGCGACGCCGTCGCAGTCGCAGTCCTCCGCGATCCGATCCGCTGCCCGCTTTACCTCCGGATGAGCATTTCCCATGGCGACGCCGACGCCGGAAGCCCGGAGCATGTCCACGTCGTTCAGCCCGTCGCCGAAGGCCATGGTCTCCTCCGGGAGGACTCCCAGCCTCGCGGCCAGGGCCAGCAGCGCCCGGTCCTTCCCCGCCTCCGGGGCGTTGATCTCCAGATTGTTCGGCAGAGAAGCGGTAATGCTGAGGCGGGGAAAGCGTTCCGCCAGTTCGTGCAGCAGCGCATCCCGGAACGGGATGTCCCTGGTAAAAAGCTGCAGCTTCTGGGGCGAGATCTTTCCCTCCCGCAGATAGGTCTTCAATTCCGGAACAGGGTCTCGCAGCTCCTTTACCATCGTAAGGGAGGGCGGATAGGAGATGTACGCTTCGGCTCTCTCCTGCATCCGGGCCGTCATATAGCCCCAGTCCCCGGCGTAGCAGTCGTAGATCACCGGCAGGGTGTCCAGATAGCTCAGCACCTCCAGGGCCTCTGCCAGGGGGATCGCGGCGGAAAAGAGGCTGCGTCCCGCTCTGACGTCGTAGATCTCGGCTCCGTTGATGGAGATGACATACCGGACAAAGGGAAGGGAGCGGATGCACTCCGGCATCCCCAGGTAGAAGCGCCCTGTGGAGGGGACGATCTCGATCCCGGCTCCGACTGCCGCCTCCAGGGCCGCGCGGTTCCTGGGCGTCAGTTCCTTGGCCGAATTCAGAAGAGTGCCGTCCAGGTCCAGGGCGATGAGCTTTATCTCAGGCATTATAGGTCTCCGCTGAGGTGGCCCCGCCGTGCCCCGTCCAGTCGGTGTGGAAGACTTTTCCCTCGGGCGCGTCAATGCGCTCGTAGGTGTGCGCGCCGAAGTAGTCCCGCTGGGCCTGCAGCAGATTCGCCGGCAGACTTCGGGTGGTATAGCCGTCGAACCAGGCGAGGGCCGAGGTGAAGGCCGGGGCGGGGATCCCCGAGCGCAGGGTCCAGGCCGCCACCTCCCGCCAGGCGGGAAGCAGCTTCTGGATCTCAGAGCGGAAATACTCGTCCAGCAGCAGGTTTTCCAGGCCGGGATCCCGGTCAAAGGCCTCCTTGATCCGGCCAAGGAACGCGCTCCGGATGATGCAGCCGCCCCGCCACATCAGGGCGATGCCGCCGTAGTTCAGCTTCCAGCCGTAGGTGGCCGCGGCAGAGCGCATGAGCATATAGCCCTGGGCGTAGGAGACGATCTTGCTGGCATATAGCGCCTGGCGGATGCTGTCGATGAAAGCGGCCCGGTCGCCCGGATAGGGGGGGATCTCCCTTGGGTAAAGCGTGGAAGCCCGGACCCGCTCCTCCTTCTGGGCCGAGAGGCAGCGGGCAAAGACCGCTTCCCCGATCATGGTCAGAGGAACGCCCTCCTCCAGGGCGGAGATGGCCGTCCACTTCCCCGTTCCCTTCTGGCCCGCCCGGTCCAGAATGTGCTCCACCGTGGCTTCCCCGTTCTCGTCCCGGTAGCCCAGGATATCCCGGGTGATGCCGATGAGGTAGCTGTTCAGCTCCGTCTCGTTCCAGGCGGCGAAGACCTGGCTCATTTTCCCGCTGCTCAAGCCCAGACCGTCCCGGAGCAGCTGATACGCCTCGCAGATGAGCTGCATATCCCCATATTCGATGCCGTTGTGGACCATCTTGACAAAGTGGCCCGCGCCGTTCTCCCCCACCCAGTCGCAGCAGAGGGAGCCGTCCTCCACCCTGGCGCAGATGCTCTGCAAAATCGGCTTTACTTCCTCCCAGGCGCCGGGAGAGCCGCCGGGCATCAGGGAGGGGCCGCGGAGCGCCCCCTCCTCGCCGCCGCTGACGCCGCAGCCCACGTAGAGGAGCCCCTGGGCCTCCGCCAGGGCGGTGCGGCGGATGGTATCCGGGAAGTGGCTGTTGCCTCCGTCGATGAGGATATCCCCGGGCTCCAGAAGAGGCAGAAGCTTTTCGATATAATCGTCCACCGGCTGCCCGGCCTTGACCATAAGGAACACCTTCCGGGGCCTGGCAAGGCTAAGGCACAGCTCCTCCAGGCTGCGGCAGCCCAGGATGCTTTTTCCCGCGCCGCGCCCGGAGATAAAACGGTCCACCTTCTCCACCGTGCGGTTGTACACCGCCACGGTGAAGCCGTGGGAAGCCATGTTCAGCGCCAGGTTTTCCCCCATGACGGCGAGGCCGATCAGCCCGATATCCGCGTTTTTCACGTATTCAGCCCTCCCGCTCATCTCTGTACCCGGGCGTTCCCGGCGTAGACGTCCCAGACCTGCTTTTCGTCCGCAGGTTCCGCGTAGTCGTTCAGGCTGGAGGCCGCCAGAACGCCGCAGGCCCAGCCGAAGCTCAGGCACCGCTCCGGCTCCCAGCGGTTCAGAACCCCATACAGGAGCCCGCCGCTGAAGCCGTCGCCCCCGCCGATGCGGTCCAGCACCGGGATGGGACGGGGCTCCTCCACGTACCATCGTCCGTCCTCCCAGAGGATGGCGCCCCAGAGGTGTTCGTTTGAGGAGACAGCCTGCCGAAGCGTGGTGGCGCAGAGAGCGGCGTTGGGGTATTTCTCCAGCACCTGGCCGATCATGGCCCGGAAGCCGTCGATCTTCCCCTTCAGGTCCCGGCCGCCGGTCTCCGGTCCCCGGAAGCCCAGACAGAGCTGGAAATCCTCTTCATTGCCGATCAGGATATCCGCCGATGAGGCAAATTCATGGAAGGCGGCCCGCAGCTCCGCTTCCCGGCCCTTCCAGAAGGCGGCCCGGTAATTGAGGTCGAAGCTCACCAGCGTCCCGTGGGCCTTTGCTGCCCGGACCACAGCCAGGCAGCAGGCGGTGGTCTCCGGGCTCATGGCGGCGATGAGGCCTGAGAGGTGCAGGATGGCGACGCCCTCCTCTCCGAAGATGCGATCCAGGTCATAGTCGTCCGCGGAAAGGCTCCGCCCCACCTCCCCGGCCCGGTCGTTCCAGACTCTGGGACCCCGGAGCCCGAAGCCTGAATCCGCGATGTTGAACTGGTGCCGCCAGCCCCAGGGCCCGCCCTGGGGGATCTCCGGCCCCTCATAGGCGATGTTCCTGGCCCGGAGCTGGGCACGGATGAAGGCGGCGATGGGGCTGTCCTCCACAAATCGGGTCAGGGCCAGGCATTCCCTGCCCAGGCTGGAGGCGACATTCAGAACATTTGTCTCGGCGCTGGTGGCCTGCAGATAGAACCGGCTGCTGTTGTGGACTGCCATTCGATCCTCCGGCGTGATCCTGACACCCACGCTGGTGACGCAGGCCAGGGCATACCGGCAGTTCTCTCTGAGGGGTGGTCTCATGATAGCATCCTCCCGTATTTTGTCCGCTGCGGTCCTTCGGCATTGTGCCGTGAAATGCCTCACACCCTTCCGCGGGCAGCTCTCATTTCGGTCTCTCCATGCGAAAATATACCACCAGACGCAGAAAATGGCAACATGAAGCCCGAACCCGCAGATCTCTTTTTCAGCTCCGTCGGCCCATTCGGAGGGTTGCTGACCGTTTGTTTCAGTCAATACGGGAAGAAAACAAAAAAAGGGCTTGTAACTCCTGTCTCCGGAGTATAAAATCATGAGTCAGCAAAGGACGCTCAGGCGTCCGAATGATACGGAGGTTGGAACATGTTCGAGAGACTGATTGAATTGCTGAAGGCGAATCGCCGCACCATCGTCTTTACCGAAGGCGAGGACGCCCGCATTCTGGACGCGGCGGCAAAGCTGTTAAAGGGCGGCTTCCTGGGTGTGGTCCTGGTGGGAAACGCCGAGGGCATCCGCGCCGCCGCCGACAAGGGCGGATACGACATTGCCGGCGCCAGGATCATCGATCCCGCCGCCTACCCCGGCATGGACGCCATGGTGGACAAGATGGTGGAGCTCCGCAAGGGGAAGATGACCGCTGAGGAGTGCCGCGCCGCCCTTCAGAAATCCAACTACTTCGGGACCATGCTTGTAAAAATGGGAGAGGCCGACTGCCTCCTGGGCGGCGCCACCTACTCCACCGCCGATACGGTCCGCCCCGCCCTTCAGCTCATCAAGACGAAGCCGGGCAACAGCATCGTCTCCTCCTGCTTCATCCTGACCCGGGGTGAGAACGAGGAAGAGCGCATCGCCATGGGCGACTGCGCCATCAACATCCATCCCACAGAGGACAACCTGGTGGAGATCGCCGTGGAGACGACCAAGTGCGCCAGGGCCTTCGGCATCGACCCCAAGGTGGCCTTCCTGAGCTTCTCCACCAAGGGCAGCGCCAAGGACGACACCGTGACCATGATGCAGAACGCCATGCTGAAGACACGGGAGGCCATGCCCGATACGCCGGTGGACGGCGAGATGCAGTTCGACGCCGCCGTCTCCCCCGAGGTGGGCCAGCGGAAGTTCCCCGGCTCCCAGGTGGCGGGCTACGCCAACACCTTCATCTTCCCCGACGTGAACGCGGGCAATATCGGCTATAAGATCGCCCAGCGCCTAGGCGGCTTCAATGCCTACGGCCCCATTCTTCTGGGCCTCAACGCCCCCATCAACGACCTGAGCCGCGGCTGCAACGCGGAGGAGGTCTATAAGATGGCCCTCATCACCGCTGCCTTGAGCTGATTATTCCAGATACCCGCCTGCCGGACGCGCGCCGTCCGGCAGGCTTTTTTCGGTGGCGCGGCGGCGCTTATTCTGCTATAATGGCTTCAAAATAACTACGCTCGGAGGGGTCGCAATGTATTTCATCGGTGTGGATCTCGGCACTTCTGCCACGAAGCTGCTGCTCATGGACGAGACGGGGCGGATCGAAAAGATCGTCAGCCGGGCCTATCCCCTGTCCATGCCCCGGCCGGGCTGGTCGGAGCAGGCGCCGGCGGACTGGGTGGAGGCTGCCTTTTCCGGCATCCGGGAGCTGACGGAGGAGATCGATCGGCGTCAGGTGAAGGGCATCGGCGTGGCCGGGCAGATGCACGGTCTGGTGGCCCTGGACGAGGATGACCAGGTCCTGCGGCCCGCCATCCTCTGGAACGACGCGAGAACGGAACGGGAGACCCGCTGGCTCAATGAGGAAATCGGCGAAGACTTCCTGGCCGGGCATACCGGGAACATCGCCTTTGCGGGCTTCACCGCCCCCAAGCTCCTGTGGATGAAGGCGGAAGAGCCGGAGCTTTTCCGGCGCATCCGCAGGGTCATGCTCCCCAAGGACTATCTGGTGTTCCGGCTCACCGGCGTCCACTCTGCGGACTGCAGCGACGCTGCGGGCACCCTGCTCTTCGACGTGGAGAAGCGCCGCTGGTCGGAGGAGATGCTTTCCCTCTGCGAGCTGCGGATGGAGCAGATGGGCCGGGTCTTTGAAAGCAGCGAGCCGGTGGGGACCCTAATGCCCGGGACGGCGGAAGCCCTGGGCCTTCCCCGGGATACCCTCGTGGTAGCCGGCGCGGGAGACAATGCCGCCGCCGCCATCGGCACCGGCACTGTGGGTCAGGGGGCCTGCAACGTGTCCATGGGTACCTCCGGCACTCTCTTTATCTCCGACGACCGCTTCCGTCCCCTGCCGAACCACGCCCTTCACGCCTTCTGCCACGCCGACGGGGGCTGGCATCTTCTGGGCTGCGAGCTGAGCGCCGCCAGCTGTCTCGGCTGGTGGGGCGGGCTCCTGGGGGAAGATCTGACGGCCCTGCAGGCGGAGATCAAGGCCGATACGCTGGGACGGAACCGGGTGTTCTTCCTCCCCTATCTCATGGGTGAGCGCACCCCCCACAACGACGGCTTCGCCGCCGGCTCCTTCATCGGCATGCGCATGGACAGCAGCCGCGCCGACCTGACCCAGGCGGTGCTGGAGGGGGTGGCCTTCGGCCTCCGGGACGGGCTGGAGATCGCCCGGGCCGCCGGGATAGAGCTTCGGGTGTCCGGCCTCTCCGGCGGCGGCGCAAAGAGCCCCCTGTGGTGTCAGATCCTGGCGGATATCCTGCAGCTGGAGCTGCAGATCCCCAAGACGGAACAGGGACCGGGACTCGGGGCCGCCATTCTGGCCGCCGCGGGCTGCGGCGTTTTCCCGGACGTGCGCACCGCCGCCGGGGCCCTGTCCGGGGGCGTGGATCGCGTCTATGCCCCCGATCCTGAGGCGGCCCAGCGGTACGACGATCGCTATGAGGTGTTCCGCAGCCTGTACCCGGCGCTGAAATCCGCGTTTCCGAAGTTTTGAGGAGGGAATCGGTATGAAGATCGCCGTCATCACCGGCGCGTCCTCCGGCATGGGCCGGGAATTCGTGCGGCAATTTGACCGCAAGGAAACCTTCGATGAAATCTGGGTCATCGCCCGGCGGGCGGAGCGGCTGGAGGCCCTGCGAGGCGAGGTGCGGGCACCTCTGCGCCCGCTTCCCATGGACCTGACCGAGGATGACAGCCTCGACCGCTTCCGCAGCCTGCTTTCGGAGGAGAAGCCGGAGATTGCCCTGCTGGTGAATGCAAGCGGCTTCGGCATCTTCCGGGCCTTCGCGGAAGCGCCCCTGGAAACCCAGCTCAGCATGATCGACCTGAACGATAAGGCCCTGGTGGCCATGACCTATCTGGCCCTCCCCTATATGGTTTCCGGAAGCCGCATCGTGAACATGGGTTCCCTGTCCGCTTTCCAGCCCGTTCCCTATATCAACGTATACGGGGCCAGCAAGGCCTTCGTACTCAGCTTCAGCCGGGCGCTGGGAGCGGAGCTGAAGCCCCGGGGCATCCGGGTCATGGCCGTGTGCCCGGGCTGGGTGCGCACGGAGTTCTTTGACACCGCCGTGACGGACCCGAAGGTCATCACCTACTACAACCGCTTCTACGAGACAGAGGAGGTGGTGCGCCGGGCCATGAAGGACCTGCGCCGGGGAAAGGACGTTTCCGTATGCGGGCTGCCGATCCGCGGGCAGGTGCTGCTGGTGAAGCTGCTCCCCCACCGGCTGGTGATGAACATCTGGTGCCGCCAGCAGAAAAAGCCCGTTTGAGAGAAGCGGAAACTTTTTTCGGTTTTTTCTGGTTTTTGGCTTGACTTTCCCGTGCAGGGGTGGTATCATTCATCTCGCCGCTGAGGAAACGGACGCGGCGAAGTGAATATGGGGGTATAGCTCAGCTGGGAGCCCGATCAAATCGGTCTCGTACCCCTCTCAAAATTGAATATTACGTCTTCTCACCATCTGGGGGTATAGCTCAGCTGGGAGAGCGCTTGAATGGCATTCAAGAGGTCA
>JAEEGL015580995.1_pt1 | contig 12053 bp, 7 predicted proteins | sample 9134231 | NCBI WGS metagenome assembly JAEEGL01 (sample SAMN16246548, study PRJNA631951) | gut metagenome | biome: gut microbiome; feature: rumen; material: fiber-attached | host: Bos | place: Iran: Karaj | collected 2018-10
GACGAGGAAGTTCATCTGAGCGAGATGCTCCTTTATCTTCTCGGGGTTTGCGGCAGGCTTGTCAATCTTGTTTATGGCGAATACGATGGGAACTCCAGCCGCCACGGCGTGGTTGATGGCCTCCTTGGTCTGCGGCATGATGTCGTCGTCGGCAGCCACAATAATGATGGCGATGTCGGTGACCTGTGCACCACGGGCACGCATGGCGGTGAATGCCTCGTGACCGGGAGTATCAAGGAAGGTGACATGGCGACCGTCGTCGAGTGTCACGTTGTAGGCACCGATGTGCTGCGTGATGCCACCAGCCTCACCGGCGATGACGTTGGTTCGACGGATGTAGTCGAGCAGCGATGTCTTACCGTGGTCAACATGTCCCATCACGGTTACGATGGGCGCACGCGGCTGCAGGTCTTCCTCGCTGTCCTCGGCCTCCACCACGGCCTCGCTGACCTCGGCGCTGACATATTCTGTCTTGAAACCATACTCCTCGGCAATGAGGTTGATGGTCTCGGCGTCCATACGCTGGTTGATGCTGACCATGATGCCGATGCTCATGCACGTACCGATAATCTTCGTCACGGGCACGTTCATCATCGTGGCCAGCTCGTTGGCGGTCACGAATTCCGTCAGCTTCAGAACCTTGCTCTCAGCAGCTTCCTGTGCCAGTTCTTCCTCCATGCCTTGGCGGATGGCATCGCGCTTCTCGCGGCGATACTTGGCACCCTTGCCCAGTTTGTTGTCCTTCGAGGTCAGTCGGGCCAGTGTCTCGCGTACCTGCTTTGCCACTTCCTCTTCGCTCACCTCGGTTTGCAGCACGGTCTGCTTGGGCTGGTTCTTCTTTTTCTTCTTGCCCTGGCCCTGCTGTTGCTGCTGGTTGTTCTGCTTCTTGCCCTGGTTGCCTTGCGTCTGGTTGGCCGCCCCACCCTTAGACGATGCGGCCGTGGCCTTTTTGGCTTCCGTTTCCACGTCCACGCGCTGCTGTCCTATGCGTGCGCGTTTCTGCTTTCCATGTTTTTCCTCGCGCTCCTTGCGTTTCTCCTCCTTGCTCTTCTTCTTGGGGCGCGTGCTCTGGTTCATGCTCGAAAGGTCGATATGGCCTTTTACCGTCAGCGTCGGAGCCGCAATGTTTTCTTTATTAAGGCGAAACACACCGTCCTCGGCCACATCGCCAATAGCGGGTTTGGGCTTTTTCTTTGCCTTCTCAGTCTTTTCTTCCGGCTGTTCGGCAGGTTCAATGTTCGCAGCGGGAGCATCCGACTCAGGCTGGGGCTTTTGTATCGTCTCTACAACGGTTTCTTCCTTCGCTTTCTCCTCGGGTTTCTCCTTCTCCGGAGTTGGTGCCGGGGTTGGTGCCGGGGTCGTCTCGGCCTTGCTTTCGGGAGCGGTAGATGCAGGAGCTACGACAGGCCGGTCAAGGTCTATCTTGCCAACGACCTTTGGACCGCTGACATTAACCTTTGTGGTTTCCACCATCACCTCTTCCTTGCGGCTGGCTTTCTCCTTCTCCTTGTTGCTCTGCCGCTGTTGCTGCATTTCCGTAGCTTCCTTGCGCAGTCCCTTGTCAGGACTGAACTCCTTGAGAAGCATTTCGTATTGTTCCTCCGTAATGCGGCTGTTGGGATTGGCCTCAACCTCGGTGAAACCTTTCTTCTGCAGGAACTCGACTGCCGTCTGAAGTCCCACATTACATTCTTTGGTTGCTTTATTTAGTCTTATGCTCATGTTTATCAAATTAAAAGTTAAAAATTAAAAATTAAAAATTGAACGTCTTGTATTCAGTGTAAAACCTATCAATTTTTCACTTTTCATTTTTCACTTTTCATTCTTCTTGCTCCTCCTCGTCCTCGAACTCGGCTGCGAGCACGCGCAAAGCCTCGTCCACGGTCTCTTCTTCGAGGTCGGCTTCCTTGATAATCATCTCGCGCGGAGCATTCAGCACCTGGCGGGCAGTGGTCAGGCCTATCTTCTTCAGTTCCTCGATAACCCAAGGTTCGATTTCGTCGGTGAACTCGTCGAGCTGGACATCGTCCTGTTCTCCATCCTTCAGTTCGCGGAACACGTCGATGGTGTAGCCCGTGAGCATCGATGCCAGCTTGATGTTGGCACCGCCCTTGCCGATGGCCAGGCTCACCTGATCGGGGTCGAGGAACACCTCGGCCTTCTTGCGTTCCTCATCGAGGTCGATGCGGTTGACCGTGGCAGGACTGAGAGCACGGGTGATGAAGAGTTGGGGATTGGTGGTGAAGTTGAGCACATCGATGTTCTCGCCCCTGAGCTCACGCACGATGCCATGCACACGGCTACCCTTGACACCGACACAGGCACCTACGGGGTCGATGCGCTCGTCGTAGCTCTCCACGGCCACCTTGGCACGTTCGCCAGGTATGCGGGCCACACGGTGGATGGTTATCAGACCATCGTTGATTTCGGGCACTTCGGCCTCCATCATGCGCTGCAGGAATTCGGGGCACGAGCGGCTCAGGATAATCTTCGGGTTGCCGTTGGCATTGTCCACGCGCAGGATACAAGCCCTCACGGTCTCGCCCTTGCGGAAGAAGTCGCCGGGTATCTGCTCCTGCTTGGGCAACAGCAGTTCGTTGCCTTCGTCGTCAATCAGCAGAATCTCGCGCTTCCACACCTGATACACCTCGCCCGATACAATCTCGCCCACACGGTCTTTGTATTGGTTGTACAGGTTGTCGTGTTCCAGTTCCAGAATGCGGCTGGCCAGGGTCTGACGCAGGGTCAGGATGGAACGGCGACCAAACGAATTGAAGTCCACCTGCTGGCTCACCTCCTCGCCCACTTCGTAGTCCTCCTCTATCTGTCGTGCATCGCTCAGGCTGATTTCCCGCTGCGGGTCTTTCACCTCGCCGTCCTCCACCACAATGCGATTGTGGTAGATTTCGAAGTCGCCCTTGTCGGGATTCACGATAATGTCGTAGTTGTCATCCGATCCGTAAGTCTTGGCAATGACACTGCGGAAACACTCCTCGAGCACACTCACCAGTGTAGCGCGGTCGATGTTCTTCATTTCTTTGAAAGTCGAGAAGGATTCTATCAAACTTACCTTCTCTTGTGCTTTTGCTTTTGCTGCCATGAAATTTATCTATTTTTTATTTACAATCCTTTCACTTCACCTTTATCACGTATTTCGTGTAGGTCACATCGACGAAAGCAAAGCGCATCTCCACGATTTCCTTCCGCGCACGCTTGGCCCCTTCGGGCTTCACCTTCTGTTCGACTTCCATCGAGAAACCCTCGTCGCCCACAGCCGTGAGGACACCTTGGTACTTGCGTCCGTCGCGCGTCTGCGTCTCCACAGTCTCGCCCACGTGTATCTCGTACTGACGGTGTACGCGGAAGGGCTGTCCCAGTCCGGCGCTGCCCACCTCCAGTTCGTAGTCCTCCTCTTCGCGGTCGATGTGGGCCTCGATGAAGCGGCTCAGGTCGGCACAATCCTCAATCCACACCCCTTCGGCATGGTCGATTGTCACGATGATGCTGTTGTCAGCAGTCACCTCCACATCCACAAGGAAATACTCGCGACCCTCGAGCCACTCGTTCACTACACTCTCTACAAGTTTCTTGTCTATCATACTTAGGTTTTAAGGTTTTTAGGTCGTCAGGTTCCGGGCTTTTCCCGTCGCCTTGTACGCCTTTTCCTACTATCTTTATTAACGTGAAGTGAGGAACTCCTTTCGGGCTCCTCACTTTCAACAGTGCAAATTTACGAACTTTTTTTCACATACGTGCGCACATGCCTATTTTTTTATCCCTTACCCCCCTTTTTTCCTCGTTTTTGCCCGTTTTTGCGCTATTCTTATGCGCTAAACCCGATTTTTCCCTATCTTTGCGACGTGAGAGTTGTCCTATGTCACTTCCTTGCTTGGGTAGAGGCGATCGAAATTGCGAACCGCTACAACGGCACCCTGTAGGGACGCTTAATCGTTCGGCCAAAGCCTACGCTTGCAGAGTTTTCATACCAATGCCTTCATTCGGACGCGACACGTCGCGTCCCTACCTCATCAAGACCTGCGTCTTGCCTGCCTGGCGGAGGAGATAGGTCCCGAAGCGGGGAGGCTGGGGAAGGCGGATGCCGGAGAGCGTATAGAAGGTGGTGTCGTCCGGCGAACCGAAGGCCGTGGGAACAGGGCAGTCGCGGACAGAGGTCAGCAGTTCCTGGGCCGTCTGAGTATGGAAGCAGAAACGGTCGATGCCGAAGGCCTTGGCATGGGCGTTGGCATAGGTGAAACGGAGGTAAAGGTGGTGGGTACCCGTGGTGGGTGCGATGTCGGCCACAAAGGTGTGCCAGGGCTGGGAGTCATCGAGGTCCTTCAGTTCCAGGACACCGGCAGGCGTACCCTCCATCTTGTCGAAATAGATTTCTATGGTTCCCGCTACGGGATCCTTCGTAGGCGTAACGTCGATGGAGAGGCTACGCACCGTTTCCGTACCGAAATTGACATTGCAGTACTGCGCCCAGTAGCTGTTAGCCACCTGCACGAAGGGACTGCCCCCCTGCCCTGCCTCGTCCGATATGAGAAGCCCGCAATGGTAGTCGAAAGCCTCAGCCTGAAGGGTGTCCAACCCCGCCTTCATGACATCGCCGAACACCGTGTTGGCGGCAGCAGAAGCCGCGGTGGAACAGGCAAAGGGACTGGCCGTGGTGGCCGCCGTGGACTTTGTCAGCCAAGCCGTGCCGGTGATGCCGCGCTCGCTGCGGTTGCAATAGGCCATGAAAGCGTTGCGAATGGTCCAATCCTTGTAGGTTGACTGGTTGAGTTCGAGCACGAAGCGACGGACATAGCGCATCAGTATGCCCTTAAAGCCCCAAAGGTCGCCGTTCGCCTCATCCTGACAGACGTTGACGATGCCGTAGGTATTGCACAGGCTGTTCTTCGTGAAGGACATGATTTTGCGCGCATCGCTGAGGTACTGATCGTCGGCGTAGTGTCTGTAGAGCAGACAGGCAGCACCGAGCATGGTGCCCTGGTTGTAGGTGGAGGCCCATTCGTTGCGCGACTTCACTTTCTCTGTTGCAGGGTCCCACACCACGCAGTCCCATATCTTGCCCGTCGCCATGTTTTGGGCAAGATGCTTCCGCTGGGCGGCATAGATGTCGCGAGCCTTCTCGAAATATTCCTCGCCGCATCCGCTCATGCCGAGGAAACAGGCTGCCACCTCCGTAGGCCCTTGGATGCAGGAGTTCGTACGGTAGCGGTCGCCCGTATTCTCTGCCCAACGCAACATGCCCGTAAAGGGGATGTAGGCACGCTTGTAGATGCGGTCGAAGTTGGCCTTGGCTGCATTGGTGTAGCTACTGATGCCCGTGAGCCAACCGAGACGGGCTACGGCAATAACCTGCCACATCACGTCGTCGTTGAAGTCGTAGCCAAACCAATCGTAGCCGCCGGAGGCACCCTTCGTCCAGTCGGAACCAACCTTGCTGACGAAATAGGAATAGACGTGACGGGCAGCCGTAAGATAGCGTTCGTAGCCCGTCGATTCGTAGGCATCGAGCAGGATTTCCAACTGTTCAGCCTCGCTCCATCCGCCATTGTTGAACGTGCGATAGGTGGTTCCCACCTCGCGCAGATGGACTTTCAGATAGGCATCCATCATCTCGTCGCGCATGGCCGGGGTGAAGGTGGACTTAGGTTCGGTGACCTCAAACTCCCACAACTGTCCCTCGTCGGACAGGTCGGGAGTCTGCCATGTGGGGCGTTCGCCGTCCTCGCCCGTGGCCACAGCAAGGGCCAGCGCATTGTCGGAAATCAGGATGCGGAAGGTGGTCGCAGCCTCGTCAACGGGTTCTATGGCGAAACGACTGTTGGTGCGGGCAACGGCGGTGAACATCGAGGTGTTCTTCGTTTTGCTCTTCGGTGCTGCAAAGGTGCCGGTATAGACATTCTGCAAGGCATACAACGTGGCCGAACCATAGAGCACCTTCCACTGCTGGGAAGGGACATCGGTCTCTGTCCATAGCACGATGTCGGCACCGGCATCGCGCTGGGAATTATTGACAAAGAGGGACTTGCCAGGGAATTTCTTCGACACGATGCGATAGGTCTGCCCCTGTTCAAGGGCATGGACGGCAAGCGCGACGATGCCCGTCAGCCAGATTAATAGTATGCGTTTCATAGCATTTCGGATGTTATAAAATAAAAAGAGAAACTATCTCGGAAGACACAGATACCAGAAGAAACCAACGATGATGATGACCATGACAGCCAAACAGGCAATGCCAATGAGGAAACCGCGATTGGCGGTACGGATGTTACGATGACGACGCATGGATGGGGAGAATTAAGAATTAATAATTGAGAATTGAGGATTGAAACAACGAATTATACGAATTAAACGAATTGACATTACGGCGTAGCCAAATTATGCATTATGCATTATGAATTATGAATTGAATGAGAATTAAACGAATTGGCATTACGGCGTAGCCAAATTATGCATTATGAATTATGCATTATGAATTAAAAATTAGGGATGGAGTATCTTGCGATAGGCTTCCTCGTCGTTGAGGAGCTGGACGGCACGCTCGAAGACTTTGTCGCTACGAAGGAGGTGCTCGGAACGCCCACGCTGATAGTAGTAGCGACTGACAATTTCGTCCTCGACGTATGGACGAATGTCCTCGCGGTAGCGCTGGAGGTCGGCTTCAAGATTGCCTTTCAGCTTCTGCTCCAGGGCGTCGAACTCGGCCTTGGCATCGTCCAAGCAACCTTCTATACGGGCTGCATCGCGAAGCACCTTCAGCACCTCTTCGCTACGGCGATTGGCCTTGAAGTCGCTATGCAACACGTGCTGGACGAAGTCGTCAAAGTCCTCGTCCGAGAGCTGGAAACTATTGGCCGGGGCTATCGAGGAGTGCTTCTGGGCATAGCGCGTGGCATAGTCAAAAAGCTGGTCGCTGTCTATGACATCGTAGATGAGCGAGGGCTGGCTGTCGGCACGGGCTATCACATCGGGCTTGATGCCTCCGCCGTCGCGAACCTCACGACCGCCTCGGGTATAGAAGACATTCGTCAGCGAATCGGGCACGGTGCCCACGCGACCGTCGGCAGTCAGATGACGATAGTCGTAGGCCTGGATGCAACGCCCCGAGGGGATGTAGTAGCGGGAAATGGTCAACTTCAGGTTGCCCCGATAGGGCACGTCGTGAATGGCCTGCACAAGGCCCTTGCCGTAGGTGCGCGTACCCATGACAACCGCGCGGTCCATGTCCTGAAGCGAACCGCTCAGAATTTCGGCAGACGAAGCCGTAGAACCATTGACAAGGACGACGATGGGCGTCACCGTGTCCAAAGGTTCGGAAGAGGCGTAGTAGTCACGATTCGAAGAGGCCAGCTTGCCCTTCGTGTAAACCACCTTCTCGCCCTTGCGCACAAAGAGGTTGACGATGTTCACGGCTTCGTCGATGGCACCGCCGTAATTGTCGCGCAAGTCGAGGACAAGACGATTCATGCCCTGGCCCTTCAGGTCAACCAACGCATGGCGCATCTCCTGCATCGAGCCCGAAGCGAAAGAAGAAAGGTAGATATAGCCCATGCCCTCGCCCACCATTCCGTAGAAGGGTATCGAAGGCATCTGGATGGTCTCGCGTGTCAGACGGAAAGTGAGCGGGTCGTTGTGCCCCGGACGCTTCACACGCACCTGCAGACTGGTGCCGGGCTCTCCGCGCAACATCGCGCTGACCTCGTCGGTGGGTTTCTTCTTGATGTCTGTGCCGTCGATGGAGAGAATGACGTCGCCCGCACGAATGCCGGCACGCTGGCTTGGCGTACCCTCGTATGGCTCAATGACCATAGTCCGCTCCTCCTTCGGATTGTAGCGGATGACGCTGCCGATGCCGGCATACTTGCCTGTCGCCATCTGACGAAGTTCCTCGTTGTCTTCGGGATAATAAGACGTAAAGGGATCGACGTGACTGAGCATCGACTTAATGGCCCAGCCAATGGTGGTGTCGGCCGAAAGGGTGTCCACATAATAGAGGTCGAGCTGACGATAGATATCGTCGAAGATTTCAAGGTGACGGGCAATCTCCGCATTGTGGCTTTCTGTCTTCTGCGCAGAAAGCGGAAGAACACACATCGCGCACGCGCATATATATAATAATATGGTAGGCTTCATCTTACAAAATTAAGAATTAAGAATTGAAACAACGAACTATACGAATTAAACGAATTGGCATTACGGCGTAACCAAATTATGCATTATGAATTATGAATTATGAATTATGAATTGAGAGTTATGCATAATTTTATCGGCTCTGTTGCGAATTGCCGTCCACGTATCGGCGGGCAAGCGCGTACCGACGACCTGAATGATGTTGCTGGCCAACAGGGTTCCCATTTCCAGACATTGTTCCAACGTTCCACCCTGGGAAAGGGCATAAAGGAAGCCGCCGGCAAAGAAATCGCCCGCCGCCGTGGTATCGACCACACTTTGACGTTGACCTGGCACGAAGGCTTGGCGCCCCTGCCGCATGGCCATAGCACCACACTTTCCCAACTTCACAACAGCGATGTCCGCCATTTCGGCAATCTCCTTCAATGCCTCCTCTGGCTGCTTCCCTTGGGCAAAGGCGCGACTTTCCTCCTCGTTGGCAAAAACGATGTCGATGTAGCGGGTGACCAAATCGCAGAGCAAGGAACGGTTCTCCTGAACCACATTGTAGCTGGCCAAGTCGATGCTCGTTGTCATACCCAGTTCTTTGGCCACGCGGCACACTTTCTCTATCAGCTCATGGTTCTGCACCAGATAACCCTCGATGTGGAGTAACTGATAACCCCTGAACAACTCTGGCGCGATGTCGTTGGAAGAGAGCTGAGCCGCCGCGCCAAGGTAAGTGGCAAACGTGCGTTCGGCATCGGGCGTGATGAACGTATTGGCCACACCACTGAAGCCTTCACCACGGACAAGGCGTGCATCGATACCGACGGAACGGCAGTTATCGAGAAAGAAATCGCCCGTCTCATCGTCACCTACCCGACCTATGAACCCTGGCCGGGCACCCAAATTGGCCAAAGCCAACATCGCGTTGCCGGCACTACCTCCAGTTGCCCGTGTAGGTTGGAGCTTCGCGATTTTCTCGGAAAGACTACATTGTTGACTATCGTTGATTAGTTGCATCCCACCCTTTGGAAGTCCAAGGGCCGACAACTGGCAGTCGTCCTCCAAACGAACAAGTACGTCCACCAAAGCGTTGCCAATACCGATAATTTTCTTCATTATTCTAATTTTTTTTGCAAAGATAGTGATATTTTTTGATTAATTGTTTTGTATATTCAATTTTTCTTCCTACCTTTGCACTCGCATCTGAGAAAAAGATGTGATTAACCTGCTTCAGTAGCTCAGTTGGTTAGAGCACCTGACTGTTAATCAGGGGGTCGTTGGTTCAAGCCCATCCTGAAGCGCCTTAGAAAGAGTCCTGTAGGTCAATGACTTACGGGACTTTTCTTTTTCTCACATTTCAAAGTTGCACCCAATTTGCACCCAATTTTGCGTCGTTTACCACACTTGCACCCACAACTTTGCAGAATTAACAATCCAAGATCCTGCAAAAGATAATATTTGCAGAGCGTTGTCAAGTTCTAACGTTGACAAGTTGAAAATCTCTATGGTGTTTCAACTGTCAACCTCCCAATATACAAAATCTTTGTAACCCGTCCTTTTGCAGGGATCCCTAGATTGTTGCATATTTCAGGCAACCGTTATACAAAACCTTCTTCTCTTTTTCATCTACTGTACTTCTAAACCAAGATGCCATTTCCTTATCTCCTAGTTCTTTATCATAGTCGGCATCCCTAGGTTCTGCCTTCCCAAGATACTCCTTACATTTTACCAGATGCTCACTTCTTATATCACTCAGTACCGTTTCATATGCCTTACGTTTGCCCTTCAGAATCCTTAGACCTCCGTTATCTCTACAAATCTCAAAATATGAAATAAGGTCTTCTAGTGCATCGTTGACACTCGACTGATACAACACATCAGCCTTGCACTGTTTAAATTCCGTCAGAGCTTTCATGATACAATCTATACTCTGCATGTATTCACCCGTATGCCCATTATCCGTTGCTTCTTTCATGAGATCCTTTCCCCTTAACACATGTGTCATGTCCTCTGGCGATGTAGCAACATCTTTATCGCTTTTCCTGCCAAGAACTAAACCATGATTTGTCTCATCATAATACATTCCTGTATTATTTTCATAATCCTCCTTGGTGATTCCCTCCGCAGGCTCACCTTGATCTGATAATGCAAGACTTTCAATAGTTCTTTTTATATCTTCATCAGAGAGTTTCTCGAGCATTAAAGCATCATACACCATTTGGGTGTAATTTGTAGGCTTCAGCAGTTTCACTTGTATAGTTGCCGATGCATCGTTCTTAAACATTGCCATGTCTGTCATCCATAACCCATAGTCACGCATCCTGTTGATTTCGACACAGGCAGATGGGTTCGTAACAAACATTTCAGGACTGATACCTTTGAACCCTTCACAAATTAGTCTTATCAGCACGACCTGTCTGTAAGTCAGTGTTCCTGCCATCATAATTATCTGGTGCATATCCTGCCAGTCAATATTACCCTTATAGAAAGTCTTCCCATAGTATCGGCCCAGTATTTCTACCTTTTTATCTTGACTCTGTCTAATAGCTGCAAGCATCAGTTCCTCCGACACCTCATACGCATTCTTCAGCTGTCCCTCATCTATCTGCATGGTAATGGCTGTTACGCCGTCCTCCTCTGCTAATTTCATAAAAGTCCGAAGAGATGTTTCCGCTAACAAATCAACCTTCTCACTCTCGCGCTCCGATAATCTACGCTTGGTCATATCATCATAGCATGAATTCATCAAGCTTATCGTTGTTCCTCGAACTAAAGGCTTCAGAACTGCTGCCTCTGGAAATCCTACAGCTGTCATTAAGGCAGCAAAACCATTGCTGACTACAATTCCTGCTCCTTGTGCCAACGCAGTGCGTGTCACATTGTGAGAAAATTTGCTCTTATCGTCACTCATAATCACTATACCATCTTTCTTAGTACCTTTCCTAGCATATCCCAATCGTCTCCATCTACCTTTGCGCCACTACCAGGTGCAAATACCATCCAGCTATAATGACTGTTATAGTAGTCCAAAAGCGATTGCTCATACGACACACCATTACCCTCGCAGCGCTCCTCACCATCTCTTAGCCAGTGCCAGCCTCCTATTGCAGAATATACAAACGAATCTATGAGGATTCCCGACAAGTGATAGTTAGAGAAATTCTCAGATCGCACATATCTGATATGTTTACAAGTATCAAACAACAATCCATTACTCTCCGAATATCCATTTCTTTTTACCATCGCGTTTTGCTCTGCGATAGGCTCGGTTGTAAGCCAGTTCCCTCCCATGTTAGAATCTGGATAGATGTATGTTCCATCCCAATTACCCCAACCATTAAGATGCTGGAATGCAGGTAGAATCTCAAACTTCATTCCGTCTGAGAAGTTTACCACTACCACTTGGCCATCTCCATGGATATCTGTCCGAGGATATGTTTCTTGAATGGCCTTCTTCATTGCTTGCAATAGTCTGGAGGGGCCATTTCCCGATAGTGACGTGAAATGACTATACTCACCGTTAGGCAACTCAATTAGAACATCAAGGTCGCTGACATTGATGGCTGTGCCTCGTCCATACGACCCAACGTATCGGCTATGGGCGGTTTCTGAATTCGAATTCCAAAAATCACCGTTCACAGCCTTTGTAATAGTCTTATATCTTTTCGAGATTAATAACCTTGTATCCGAATCAATCGGATGATTACCTCTATACACTCCCATCGCTCCTCTTATTTTTCGATAAACAACAATTTACAAAAAAATGCATTCAACTGCGGAACAGCTATGCAATAGTATACGATGATAACAATAATTGCCACTTTAAGAATCGCCTTGGCTGTCTCTGGCATCTTATTCTTCCACCATTTAAAATGAAGCTGTTCATCCATCCATCTGGTATCCTTTTGGCAAAATAGCTTAAA
>JAEEGL016129488.1_pt1 | contig 12053 bp, 9 predicted proteins | sample 9134231 | NCBI WGS metagenome assembly JAEEGL01 (sample SAMN16246548, study PRJNA631951) | gut metagenome | biome: gut microbiome; feature: rumen; material: fiber-attached | host: Bos | place: Iran: Karaj | collected 2018-10
CGTTTCTCTCCCTGCCAGGGGAGGATAATCTTGATAAAGGGAGCGTGGGCGCTGTTGACGTCCCACTGGATAGGGGTCGTATAGAGCGGGGTGCTGCTGAAAACCCAATACGTCTGCGTGACGGTTTCCGTTGACAGGTAACGTATCACATTGCCGTTCGCGTCATAAAGCTCCTGCTTCTGGCCATTGAGCAAGTCATAGTCCCAGTCACCATAGGCGAAGTTACCCTTGTTCTCCTCGGTCTGATCAGCAGCAGCCACACCGTCTTTCCAAATCCAGATCGGATTGCCCTGTTCATCCTCCTTCACCTTATAGGCCACTCTCCAGACGGAGGTAGTCACTTCGACCGACTGAGAATTCTGTTTGGCGCCCACCACGTTTCCCAGCACGGAACCACTCGCGCTCAACTCTCCGCCGGGCGTATAGGAATAACCTGAGGAGGCATAGACACCGTTCTGGACATCAAACCCGAACATCGCGTAGCGGGGCGAAGCAGAATAAAAATAATCTTTGGTTTCGTCATCGTATTCGATGGGCGATCCAGAAATGGTAGAGTGGGTGCTGCCCCACAGCATATACACCTGAATCTGATCGACATCGGAGATCCAAGTCCTCTTATATAATTCAAGGCCTGCAGGCGTGGTCTCCATCTGGTTGATTTCTTGGGCGACCTTGAGATTGAGGACTACCTTAATGGAAACCCGGGCGAGCGAGGCCGTCACGTGCACATTGGTCCGTGCCTCGAGATCGAACGGAACAGGATCGGAAGTCCGCATCACAAAACTGCCGGGCTCCACGGTTCCCATGATGACACTCGTTTCGTTATAGTTATAGAACGTCAGGTCAATCGGGAGGGACCGGATTTCAGAAAGCGTCGAATAGACGGTTCCATCATACCGGATACCACCCTTGCTCTCCCCTTCGGCAGGCACAAAGGTAAACTTGTCGGAAGGAAGGTTCGCCACTACATAAGCATAGCCCGTACCACCGGTCGGAAACTCATTGTCGAGATTGATGTCCTTGGGGCGGCTGCCCTCCTCGTAACCGCAGACGCGGAGGTCATTCCCCGCCTCGTCACCATAAATGAACCAGAAATAATCATTGATGGTGTTTTCGTTATAGGTCGGATCGCCCGGAACCGTCGTTTCAGCCTTGGTGCCAGGTCTGGCACACACCGGCTTGATGGTAATGCCGGTAAAGTCGGCTGGCGTACCCTTGGGAGCGTCCAATGATTCACGGGAGCAGGCGCCGAGTACGGCCACCGCTGTCAATATATAGATAAGTGTCTTTTTCATCGCCTAATTGTTTTTCTTGGGAATGACAAATCTCCAATATGAGAAGGAACCGTCCCGGTGGGCATCCTGAAGCTCAGAATCGGCGCTGAATGTCGAAGATTCATCGAATGAGATACTCGTACTGAAGAAACCCTTGAGGATGATGGCGTGGTCTTCGGTGCGCTGCTCGTCAGTCACATTGGAAGTAATGTGCAATGTGACCGTCTTTTGCATAATCTGACCCTTGAGGTCAGGCGTGCCGGAGTCATCGTCCTTGTCCCAAACCTCTACCTTAAAGGCCGCCGTACCGAGGCCGCCGTTGCCTTCGGGAATGAGCTGCCAGTAGCCGCCCACAGGAGCCATGGGTATGAAGGTCACCTCGAAATAAGGTTTGTTCGGTACAGTCACGCCATCGATTTCGGTGGTGCCGTAGTTTTTGGACATATCCAGCGTACGGACCTGATAGTCCATCTTTCCTGCAGGATAGAAATTGTCCCCCTCCTCGGTCGCATTACTGATGGTGAACGGCCCTGACTGAATGGTTTGCGTAAAGGAAATTTCGTCTTCTGTGTAGTCCCAGGGAAGAAGTTCCGGAATGAGGGTGATGGCATATTTCCAGGTGCCGCTGTCTAGTTTGAGAAGGTTGATGCGGTACTTCTGACCGGCCTGGAAGATGTAGGGATCGTCCGTGAAAAATTCACCTGCCCTCAGCGCACGGGTGAAATAAACGAACTCCGTCCGCTCCACGCCATTGTCCAGAATAGTAACGCGGAGTTTCAAGGCAGCCGTGTTATCCTTCGGAAGGGTGAAGAGGGTGAAGGTTGCACCCGTCGTCTCACCGACGGTGATGCCGTCTTCGCCGGTTTTGGTATTGAGGGTAACCGTCTGCGAGAGGTCTGCCACAGCCCCGGGGGAGACAGAACCGAGGTCTCCGGCCTTGAGGGTGTAAGGTCCGGCGAGATAGTCGCTTCCCTGCGAGACCAATTGAACCTGTGTGATTTCAATGTCAGTATCCTTGCTGGTCATATTCAGCTCGAAAGCCGTAAAAGCCGGCTGGAAATGAATGCTGACCTGCGGAGTGTTGGCGTTTTCGGTGACACCGGTTGCGGCGCCAGTCATAACGGCGTACGCCATATCGGGCTCGTACACCGTATAGGTAAGGGTTTTACTGCCGTCCGTAACGGTCTTTGTGCCGGTTTCCGAAGGGAGTACCGGAGCGGAGGGAAGTGATGCACTCACAATTCCCACATTGGTGTCGTCGTCCGTGGCGTCCCCGGCCTCGGGATACGAAATGGCCGTCACCGCGCCAGCGCCGGGAGCGGGATAGACTCCGTAGAAGTTGTACGTTCCGGTATATCCTTCCTTCCAGCAGAGTCCGTTGGTGACAGCGCTGACCGTCGCGTTGCTCTGGTGGCCGGCAGACGGATCGTCATTGGTAACGCCTGTCACCGCGTAATTCGCCACATGTTCAAAGGATTCATCGTAGGCGACAACTGCTTCGGCGCTCACGACAGTCAGTACGTCGCCCTCCTGCCAGTTAATAAACTGGAACGTGGCCGAGCCGCTGTCGGTATAGTCTGCGCCGTACTGGGTTCTGGTGGCAACCTCGCCGGAAACGGTACCGAAAACGATTTCGCCGCCTTTGCCGAAGAATCCATTCTTCTGGCATCCGGAGATGAGCAGGGTCCCTCCAAGGAGGACCGTCGCTGAAAGTATCTGTGTCAATCTTTTCATATGCATGTCCTCCGAATTACTTCTCCCAAGTCCAATTGTTGTTCCACTCGAAACCACCCTCGCCGAAACTGGAAGCATTGATATCCGTGACGGCCGGACCGTCGGATACAATCTCTACGGAACTGTCCGCAATAGACCCTACAAGCAGATCCTCCTCCACCAGGAGGCAGACCTTTTTCAACACCCTCGGTGTCTGATATAATCTTCGTGTATTCATCCTTGTCTCTGTCCGTTTATTTACACAAAAAGCCGCTGTGGACAGCATTGCCGTCCACAGAATGAATGATACCAAAGGGTGTTTGACGCCACACCACACTTAACTGTGTGGAAATCAACCGCTTTCTCACGGAATCACTCGCCTCGCTTCCCTGCGACCAACAAAAAATCACTACTAATCTTCACAAAATTTCCGCAAAGTTAAAGATTTTAAAATCAAAAAACAAGTCCAAAGTGCACTTAAATGGGGTTCGGCTTAAAATGAACCTTTTTGGCACAGCATTTGAATATTGGACTTCCGGTTAGTTTAGTTAATAATAGGGTTTATGCAAAAGCGGACGGCTCATTACGAGTCGTCCGCTTTTGTCATTCCCGGCCGGGCCGGGATTCTTCTACACCCGCTGGCCGTAGGAGCGGTCGGTGGTGTTGACCGTGATGACGTCGCCGGTGTTGATAAACAGCGGGACCATGATCTTGGCGCCGGTCTCGAGCTCGACCTCCTTGAGGGCGCTCGTCGAGGCGGTATTGCCCTTGACGGCGGGCTCGCTGTAGGTAACCTCAAGGGTCACGTACGTCGGGAGCTCGCAGGTCAGGCAGCGCTCCTCGGGCTCGGTCACGAACATCATTTCGACGTGCTGGCCGGCCTTCATCAGGTCGCTGTTCTCCACGACATCGTGCGGGAGCGTGATCTGCTCGTACGTCTCCTCGTGCATGAAGTTGAACGCCTCACCGTCATCATAAAGGAACTGGTAAGGACGGCGCTCCACCGTGATGGTGTCGATCTTGACACCGGCGGTGAAAGTATTCTCGAGGATGCGGCCGTTCTCCAGGTTGCGGAGTTTCGCCTTGACGAAAGCGGGACCCTTGCCCGGTTTCACATGCTGGAACCATACGATGACGCACGGTTTGCCGTTGTAATTCAGATAAAGACCGTTTTTAAAATCAGCTGTTGTTGCCATATAATTTGATATTTAATGATTTCGCGGCTGCAAAGGTACAAAATCCCGCGCTTAATCGCAAACCGGACGGATCCGAACGCCGAAATGACGCTCCAGGGAGCCTTCATTGACCACGTCCGCCCCCTGTCCGAAGTAAAAGACGGCCGCCCTTTTGTAGGAAGGGAGTGTAGTCGAGCTTCCCGGAAGGGTCACATAGTCCACCGACACGCCATTGAGCCAGTACGGATCAAACGGGGCTAGTGAATTGTATATTCTCATCTTGGCATTGCCGTCCTGATACGCGTCTTCCGGGAAGAACAAGGTGTTGTATTTCCCTTTGCGGTCCGGATGCTTGGCCGTAAACAGTACACCGTCGACGCCGTCCACTTCCTTTTTCTGCTGCGTGGTATTTGTCTTGAGCTCTATATAGTCCTGATACGAAGGAATCCGCCAGGGGCTGCCGAGCACGGCCCGGGCCGCATCGTCTGTCATTTCAAGATACGTCCGCTTGTCCGGCGTCTTGCCCAGGTGGCCGTTCGAACCGGTATACTTCCAGGGGTAGTAACTGCCGGAATCCTGGCTATAATATTTATAATTGTTCTCGAAGAAACTCTTCTTGCTTGCGGTTTCGCCCCAGGCATAGAAATCACCCGGGTAGTTGGCGCGCTTGGCTCCGAGGTCGCGGTCGCGCCACAGGCGGCCGGAAGGAAGTCCCATGTCAACCGAATTCTTGGGCGTTGACTTAACGATAACTATGCAGGTAGCGTATACAGAGGGGGCCTGTTCCGAAGCAGCCTTGATCGTCGCCATACCACTGCCGACAGCCCTCACGACACCGCCTTCGCTGACCGTCGCCACGCCTGTGTCGGAGCTTGTCCAGATGATCTTCGGATTGGTGGGATTCGATGGCTGCACGGTCGCATTGATCTGCAGGGACGTATTGTCTTCCAGATACAGCAGGATCGTGCCCTTATCCAGCGAAATACCGGTCACGGGAACGGCGGCTGTCGAGAACGAGACGATGTCGCCGTATTTTTCGATGTCGTTGATCTTGATGTAAGCACAGTACTCATAGGTCGTATTCGACTCAAGCGTACTGGCCTGGGAGGAAATGGTGTAGGTCGAGTGAGGGACATTCCTGCGCCGGGGTGAAGTCCCGTGGTCGAGTTTCCCGGCCTTGTCCATGATAAAACCGGCATCCTGCACCTTGGTCGTGGCGATATAGCCGAGAAGCGTAGCCGAATTACCACCCACGTTCTCGGGCTCTCTGGTAAAGACAGCCGGCTCCGTCCGGAACCGTTCCGTCTTGCCGAACGCCTCCTCGCCGTCGAGGACGGCAAAAGCCTGGAAAGCATATTCAGTATCCGACTCCAGCTCTGTCATCCGCAGATGGAAGTCCTTTGCCTCGGCAGAGGTTATTTCCCGGGGGGAATGCTCCGGATCGAAATCGTCCACTTTGTCATAGACAAATCCCACCGAGCCGATTGCCGGATCGGTGCCATAGATATGCCCGGATAAATAGACGGAATTATAAGTCACGTCCTCGGCCGGGAAGGTATAGACCGAGGGAGCCGAAGATCCTTCGACGCGGATCTTGTCCTTGCAGGAGATTGCGGCTGCAATCACGATGACTGCAAAAGCCAGGCTGGTGATACATCTTTTCATATGAATCGTCTTTTCTGGTTTTTTCAATCACAGACCGGTCGGATCATCATACCGTAATAACGGTTGAATTGAGCCCCCCATCGGCCGACGTAGCCATTATCATGATAGGGAGCAAATACAAATGCCGTCTTGTTGTTCCACGATCCACCGCTATTGTAGCCCCTTACCAGGTCTATCCAATAAAACCCCTGTTCTTGCCCATAGGAACTTTCATAATAAAACCTTTCGGTCGTACCATCCAAATAGCCGCCAAAGGGGAAGAACAGTTCATTCTTGTTCCCTTTCCGGTCAGGATTCTTCGCCTTGATCAGAATGCCGTTGACCCCGGACTTCGTCGTCTTCGTTATTGTACAGTTAGAATCATTGAACAGTTCGGAGATATTACTGTCTGAAGGGACCCTCCACGAACCACCAAGGCTATAACGGGCCGCATCATCCTTATAGTCATTTTGTCCCAGCGTATTCCAATGGTCCGTCACGTAACTGCCCGCCCCACTTCCATAGTATCTCGTATAAACCGTTTTTGACGAGTCATAGAATTTATAATTACCCTCCGAGTAACTCGACTTCGGCCCAGTCTCCGCCCATGCATAATGATTGCCCTTGTCTGTCACGGATGACGCTCCCAAGTTGCGGTCGCGCCAATAAATGCCGGACGGAAGCCCCATGTCCACTGCATACTGCGGCGGAACATCCTTGACGGTCAGTTCACAGGAACCGGACTTGGAAGGATTCTGATTTGAAGTCGCGGTAATTGTTACCTTGCCTCCCTTCTTGCAGGTTACGAGGCCCGTGGAGTTAACATCCGCGATCTGCGCATCAGAGGACTTCCAGGTCAAGGATTTATCGCCGGCATCGGGAGGATAGACCGTCGCCGTAAGCTGTTTCGTGGAGCCATCCTCCAGATATACGATTGCCGTGGGAGGAGTCACAGAAACGCTGGAGACCGGTGTCGCCGTCGTTGAAAAAGAAACCGGACTGCCATAAAACTCCTTCCCGTTTTTCAGTTTGATATAAGCAACATATGTGAACTTCGTCGCGGCCGGAAGTGCCAGCAGGTTAAAAGAGAACTGCTTGCCGGAAATGGTTGCCTCGTAACGGCTTGAACTTTCAATCTTGAAGGATGATGACAGATCATGGATAAATCCAGCCTCCTGGACTTGAAGTCCATCCCCGAAATGACCGGATAATCTGGCCGAACCCGCACTTACGTCCTGCGGGTCATCCGTAAAGACAGCCTTCTCCGTCCGGAAGGACTTTACCTTGCCCCGTTCTTCTTTCCCGTCTATATTGGCATAGGCCATGTACGAATAGATGGTATCCGGGTCGAGGTCCTTGAAGGTCAGCCAGAACTTCCCCTCCGAAGTGGGGACGGTCGTTTCGCGGGGGGATGACTTCTCCTTGAAGCTGTCCTGCTTGTCATAGATGAATCCCACATTCTCACCCGTAATCGTCGGAGCGTTATAATGGCCGTTCACCTTGGCGCTGCCCGCCGTAACGTTCTCCGATTCGTCGGTAAACACATAGTGGGAACCGTTTCCGCCCACGTCCACCTTATTGCAGGATGCCGCCGACAGCCCCAGGGCCGTCAGTGCGAGCATAGCATAAAACAGCTTTTTCATAACGCTAAAGGTTTACGTAAAGTTTCACGTCATCCGCCGTCACCGGGTCTCCGCCCAGGATGATCAGCCGCTCGACGACATTGCGGAGCTCCCGGATGTTGCCCGACCATTTCTTGGCGACGAGGGCCGAAAGCGCCTCTTTGGAAAACACCTTGCTGGGCTTCCCGGACTCGGAGCAGATCTTGTTGATGAAATAATCCACCAGCAGCGGGATGTCATCCTTGCGTTCGTCCAGCGGCGGAACCTTGATGACGATGACGCTGAGCCGGTGATAGAGATCCTCGCGGAAATTCCCTTTTGCGATCTCGGCCTGGATGTCTTTATTGGTCGCGGCGATCACCCGGACGTCCACCGCGATGTCTTTGTCGCCGCCGACGGGGGTAATTTTCTTTTCCTGCAGACAGCGGAGCACCTTCGACTGGGCGGCCAGGGACATGTCGCCGATCTCATCGAGGAAGATGGTACCGCCGTCCGCCTGCTCGAACTTCCCCTTGTGATCCTTGATCGCGGAGGTGAAGGCGCCTTTCTTGTGGCCGAAAAGTTCACTGTCGATGAGCTCCGAGGGAATGGCGGCGCAGTTGACCTCCACATAGGGCATCATCGAACGGCCGCTGAGCTGGTGCAGGCTGCGCGCAACGAGCTCCTTTCCGGATCCGTTCGGGCCGAGCACCAGTACGCTGGCATCGGTAGGCGCCACTTTCTCAATCATGTCCTTGACCCGGCGGATGGGTTCCGACTCCCCGATCATCTCCTGCCCGTAGACGCGTTTCCGGAGGACTTTGTTCTCCTTGACGAGCGCCCCCTTCTCGGAAGCGTTCTTGACGGTAATCAGGATGCGGTTGAGGTCGAGGGGCTTCTCGATAAAGTCGAAGGCGCCCTTCCGCATGCAGTCGACCGCCGTCTCGATGTCGCCATGGCCGGAAATCATCACGACCGGCGTCTCGACGCCGTCCGCAATCAGCTTGGAAAGCACTTCGATGCCGTCCATTCCGGGCATCTTGATGTCGCAGAAAATGACATCGTATTTCTCGGCCTCGGCCATCCTGATGGCATCCGCCCCGTTCTCGGCGGCATCTACCGCGTGCGCCTCCATCTCCAGCAGTTCCTTGAGCGAACTGCGGATAAAACGTTCATCGTCAACAATCAAAATCTTCATAGCTTTCAAAGATAATGATTTTTTTTCTATCTTTGTACAAACAACGCGTGATTATGACCCTTCCTGACATCATCATTGCAGTGGACGGACATTCTTCCACGGGCAAAAGCACTTTCGCCAAACTGGCGGCCAAAGAATTCAACCTGTTGTACCTCGACTCAGGCGCCATGTACCGGGGCGTAACGCTCGCCGCCATGGAAAGCGGCATCATTGACGGCAACGGAGCCATCGACGAGGAGGCCCTCCGCGCTTCCCTGCAGGGGCTGGATCTCAAGTTTGTCTCCACCCCCGAAGGCAGCAAGACCTTTATCGGCGACCGCTGTGTCGAAGGAGAAATCCGCACGCTGGCCGTTTCCAATAACGTGAGCCCCGTTTCGGCCATCCCGTTTGTCCGCGCTTGGGTGGACGAGCGGCTCCGTGCGATGAGCCGCGGCGGAAGGGTCATCATGGACGGCCGCGACATCGGTACGACGGTCTTTCCGAATGCCGAACTCAAGGTTTTCATGACCGCCGACGCCCGGATCCGCGCCCAGCGCCGCTTCGACGAAATGGTCGCGAGGGGCGAGACGCCGGTTTTCGAAGACGTCCTCAAGAACATCCAGGAGCGCGATTACATCGACTCGCACCGCGAGGCCTCCCCGCTCCGGCGGGCTGAGGATGCGTATGTGATGGATAATTCCGACATGACCCTCCACGAGGAGACCGTCTGGCTCCGCGGGCTGGTCCAGGGCAAATTCGGGATTCTCGAATAATGCCCCTCACCGTTGAAATAGATCCTCATTCCGGTTTCTGCGGAGGCGTTATCCGGGCCATCAGCACCGCCGAAGAATATCTTTCCGGCGGGAATGTGCTTTATTCGCTCGGCGCCATCGTCCATAACGAAGAAGAACTCCGGCGGCTGGGCGCGCGGGGCCTGGTGACCGTGGACAAGTCTTTTCTGGAAGAAGACGGCGCCGGCCGGACGCTGCTCGTGCGTGCGCACGGGGAGCCGCCGGAGACCTACGCCAAGGCGGCGGAGAAAGGTTTCCGGGTCATCGACTGTACCTGTCCGGTGGTGCTGCAGTTGCAGCGGCGCATCCGGGAGGCCTACGGACGGCTGCAGGAGCAGGGAGGGACGCTGGTGATTTTCGGGAAGATCGGCCACGCCGAGGTGCTCGGCCTGCTGGGGCAGGTGGAATGCGACGCCGTTGTCGTCGAGGATCTGCCGATGCTGGAGGATGCGCTTCGCTGCGGGCGGATCCGCACCGAAGCCCCGGCGGAAATCTTTTCCCAGACCACCAAGAGCCCGGCCGGATATGCAGCCATCTGCGAAAGGCTCCGCTCGGCTATGAAGGCCGCTTTGACGGTGCACGATACCATCTGCTCCCAGGTGGCGCGCCGTCACGCCCTTCTGAAGGAATTCGCCGCATCCCACAGCGTAATCCTGTTCGTTTCCGGGAAGACCAGCTCCAACGGAAAGGTGCTCTCGGACCTCTGCCGGGAGGCCAACCCCCATACCTACCACATCGGCGGCCCGGCCGAAATTGATCCCGCGTGGTTTGCCTGCGGGGGTTCCATCGGGATTTGCGGCGCCACATCCACTCCCAAGTGGCTGCTGGAACAGGTGGCCCAAGCGGTGCTTGCGTTATGAGAAAGATATTGATTCCGGCTTTGCCGCTCTTCCTGATGGCGGCATCCCTGTCCGGGCAGAATCCCATTTGCCCGGAGGGTATTTATATCGCGGACCCCACCGCCCGGGTCGCTCCGGACGGGAGGCTGTACGTCTATGGTTCGCTGGACATCCGTCCCGGCAAGTATTGCTCCGACCGTTACCACGTCCTCTCTACCGGAGACCTGCGGGAATGGACTCTCAAAAGGGAGAGTTTCCGCTACGAGAAGACGCTTTACGCCCCGGATGTTATGTACAGGGATGGGACGTATTATCTGTATTTCGACACCCCTGACGGAAGCGAGTTCGTGGCACACTCGACTTCTCCGGAGGGCCCTTTCCACGGTGCGGAGCGCATCGAAGGTCCCCGTCAGATCGATCCCAATATCTTTGTGGACGACGACGGGCAGGCTTATTATTTCTGGGGGCAGTTCTCTGCAAAGGGAGCCCGGATGAACCCGGATATGAAGACGCTGGACCTTTCGACCCTGGTGGACGGCATCGTCACGGAAAAGGACCACCATTTCCACGAAGGCAGCTATGTCATCAAGCGGAACGGATACTACTATTTCATCTTCGCGGATATCAGCCGCAGGGGACGTCCGACCTGCCTGGGGTATGCGATGTCGTCCTCTCCGCTGGGGCCCTACACCTACAAAGGGGTCATCATCGACAATTATGGCTGCGACCCTTCCAGCTGGAACAACCACGGGTCACTGGTCTGCTTCGGAGACCAATGGTATGTCTTCTACCACCGTTCCACCCACGGCTGCAAATCTATGCGCAAAGCCTGTGTGGAGCCGATTGTCTTCTTGGAAGACGGGACCATTCCCGAGGTGGAGATGACCTCCCAGGGGGCGGGCGGTCCGCTCAGTGCCTTCCTGCCCGTTCCGGCGGGCCGTGCCTGCGGGCTGAGCGGACATATCCGTATCCGGGAAGAGGAAGGAGCCGAGGTGCTGGGCGGAATCCGCGACGGGGACACCGCCGTGTGGAAATATCTGGATTTTTCCCGCCGGGGCGCCCGGAGAATCCTGCTGGATATCATTCCCGGCGGATCCGGGAACTCCGGAGGCTGGATCGAAGTCCGCAGTGACTCCGCGGACGGGCGGCTGCTCGGCCGGATCGCCGTTCCTGCCGGAGAGGACCGGCAAACGGTCTCGTCCCGCATCCGGAAAGTCCGGGGCGTCCACGCGCTTCACCTGACATTCCGCTCCGGCGGGGAGGATGTCCCGCCCGGAGACTTGCCGTTTACGTTGCGTTCCGTCCGGTTCCGCTGATATTATTCCCAGCCGCCGAGGCCATCGCCTCGGCCTGAGCGCGCTCGATGGACTTGGAGCGCTTGAGGACGAATCCTGATCCCAGATACTTGGTACGGACATCTTCGTCGGAAGCCAGCTGCTCCGGCGTCCCTTCCTGAAGAATCGTCCCTTCATAGAGCAGATAGGCCCTGTCGGTGATCGCGAGGGTCTCGCCGACGTTGTGGTCGGTAATGATCACGCCGATATTGCGGTATTTGAGCTTCGCGATGATATACTGGATATCTTCGACGGCGATCGGGTCGACGCCGGCGAAAGGCTCGTCGAGCAGGATGAACTTCGGGTCGACGGCCAGGGCGCGGGCGATCTCGCAACGGCGCCGTTCGCCGCCGGAGAGCTGGATACCCAGGCTCTTGCGGACCTTAGACAGGTTGAATTCGTCAATCAACTGCTCTAGGCGCTCTTCCCGGGCCTGTTTGGTCATCTTCGCCATCTCCATCACGGACATGATGTTGTCCTCCACCGACATCTTGCGGAAGACGGA
>JAEEGL010761383.1_pt1 | contig 12052 bp, 10 predicted proteins | sample 9134231 | NCBI WGS metagenome assembly JAEEGL01 (sample SAMN16246548, study PRJNA631951) | gut metagenome | biome: gut microbiome; feature: rumen; material: fiber-attached | host: Bos | place: Iran: Karaj | collected 2018-10
CTGAATCTGCTTGGATATTTTCCGTCATCTTACACAGAAATCCCTTGACATACGTCAGTATGCCTGTGGAATTTCTGTACAATCTGACGAAAAATCTCACGGCGCATCTTCAGCACAATCTTTGTGCGGTATTGCCTTAAATCAAAGGACGCACAAGAGCAAATCCCCTGTGCGTCCTATATTGTTATATTTATTTCCCATAGACCTTAGCCGCAACGTCAACGGACTGCTTTGCGTCCTTGGCGTAGAAATCGGCGTGTATCTGCTCGGCATATGAAGCCGTGAGGACGGCTCCGCCGACAACGGTCTTACATTCCGGATACTGCTCGTTAAGCAGGCGTATGGTCTCCGCCATAGAGCCGAGAGTAGTGGTCATGAGGGCGGAAAGTCCGACAAGCTTTACCTTGTGCTCGATAGCCGTATCAACGATGAGCTGAGGGTCGACGTCCTTGCCGAGGTCGATTACTGTGAAGCCGTAGCTGTCGAGCAGGACTTTGACGATGTTCTTGCCGATATCGTGGATATCTCCCTTTACAGTCGCGAGAACGACCTTGCCCTTTGAGACGGTCTCGGTATTGGTGAGCGAGAGCCTGTCCTTGATGACCTCGAAGCAAGCCTGAGCTGCTCCGGCGGTGAGTATGAGCTGAGGCAGGAATATCTTGCCCTTCTCGAATTTTTCGCCTGCCGCGTCGAGCGCGGGAATGAGGTAATTGTTGATTATCTCCATAGCGTCAACGGTGTACAGGAGCTCCTCCGCAGCCTTTACCGCGTCGGCTTTGAGTCCGTTCTCAACTGAGTATATGAGGTCGGGCGAGCCCTTTTCCGCAGTCGCGGGAGCAGGCTTCGGAGCGCTTTCATCGTTGGCATAAACGGATATAAACTCGGCTGAATCGCGGTCTATGCCCGCAAGCAGGCGGTATGCGCGGACAGCTCCGATGATCGATGCGATATTCGGATTTATGATAGGCAGGTCGAGACCGCTGTGGAGCGCCATTGTCAGGAAGGTGCGGGTGATGAGCTCGCGGTTCGGGAGTCCGAACGAGATGTTCGATACGCCGAGTACGGTATGCAGTCCGAGCTCAGTTTTTACGCGGTGAAGCGCATTGAGCGTCTCCATAACGCCGTCCTGCTCTGCGGAAGCCGTGAGCGTGAGGCAGTCGATGAAAACGTCCTCTTTCGGGATACCGTAGGACATAGCGCGGTCGAGAATCTTTTTCGCGATAGCGAATCTGCCCTCGGCGGTCTTGGGGATACCGCCCTTGTCGAGGGTAAGTCCTACAACGGAAGCTCCGTACTTTTTAACGAGGGGGAGTATCGTATCGAGGGATTCGTCCTCGCCGTTCACGGAATTGACAATGGGCTTGCCGTTGTATACGCGGAGTCCTGCCTCGAGGACTTCGGGAATGGTCGAATCGAGCTGGAGCGGCGTGTCGCAGATGCCCTGTATAGCCTTTACAGCCGTGACCATCATTTCCTTCTCGTCAATACCGGGGAGACCGACGTTTACGTCGAGTATCTCAGCTCCGGCGTGTATCTGCTCTACAGCCTGTCCGAGGATATAGTCGATATCGTGGGCGAGAAGAGCCTCCTTGAAGCGCTTTTTTCCGGTCGGGTTGATACGTTCGCCGATGACGCGGGGCTGGTTTATCTCAACGCAGCATACAGCCGAACATACCGCGCTTCCGCGCTTTACCTCGCGTGGAGAATATCCCTCGCCGGAGAGAGCCTCTGCAACAGCGGCGATATGCGCGGGAGTAGTTCCGCAGCAGCCGCCGAATATCTTAACGCCGGCATTCGCGAGCTTTACCGCACTTGCGGCGAATTCCTCCGGACCGACGTTGAATTTGTTTGTGACAGGGTCGGGAAGTCCTGCATTCGGCTTGGCAATGACCGGCAGAACGGTGAGACTGCAAATTTTATCGAGCACGGGGAAAAGCTCCTCCGGACCGAGCGAGCAGTTGACGCCTATCGCGTCAGCGCCGAGGCCCTCGAGCACTGCGACCATGCACTCAGCGGAAACTCCGGTGAATGTGCGCATATTCTCCTCGAAGGTCATTGTCACGAGCACGGGCTTGTCGGAGTTTTCCTTTGCCGCGAGGACTGCTGCCTTGACCTCGTAAAGGTCTGTCATGGTCTCGATGACGATGACGTCAGCCTCGCTTCCGGCGAGCACGAGCTCCTTGTAGCAGTCGTAAGCCTCCTCGAATTTAAGCGTTCCGGCAGGCTCGAGGAGCTGACCTATCGGACCTATATCAAGCGCCGTGAGAGCTCTTCCTGCGGCGGCTTTTTTAGCGTTTGTGACTCCGGCGGAAACGACCTCGGCAACAGTTTTGCCGCAGCCTTCGAGCTTATACCTGTTTGCACCGAATGTATTCGCGTAGATGATATCCGCGCCGCTTTCAACGTACTGACGGTGGATATCCATGATAGCGTCGGGATTTTCAATATTCAGCAGCTCAGGGACGTGGTCTGTCTGGATACCTGCTGCCTGAAGCATTGTACCCATGCCGCCGTCGAGGATAACGAAGCTGTTTTTTTCGAGAAGTTCAAAGAATCGTCCGGACATATACGTTGCTCCTTTATGACTTGAAGGTTCCGAGGAACCGGAAGTATTCGAGGTTGGCGGCGAGGTCGTTCATGACAGCCTTAACGCTCGGGTCGTCTATTCTTCCGCTGAAATCGAGGTAGAACATCACGTCGAAGCTTCCGTCCCTGACGGGTCTGCTCTCGATGCGGAGGAGGTTCATGCCGTTGACGTAAAATTTAGTCAGCAGTCGGTAAAGACTACCCTCGGTGTGGGGTATCTTCAGCATGACCGATACAGCGTCCGCCTCGGGCGAGACCTGAAGGTCGCGGGATATACATACGAATCGTGTACGGTTGAGCGAGCAGTCTGCGATGTCTCTTGCTATTATGTTGAGCCCGAGACGCTCCGCACATTCAACTGAACATATAGCCGCGAGCTTGTCGGCGGGGTCGCTTTCTGCGACCATTGCCGCAGCAGTCGCGGTATTGCTGTATTCGGCGTTCTTGAGCCTGTGAGTCGTCAGAAAATCGCAGCACTGCGATATCGCCTGCGGGTGAGAATATACGACAGCAAGCTCATTTACGGGGACGTTTGCCTTTGCTGCGAGACAGTGGTTTATCTCGACGCATACCTCCCTGACCGTGTAAACGCTGTATTTAGCCATGAGGTCGTATGTGCTGTTGACGCTTCCGGCGGTGGAATTATGTACCGGCAGAACTCCGTAATCGAGCTCGCCGGACTGGACTGCCGCGAAGACGTCCTCGAAGCTGCTGTAGAATTTGAGCTCCTTATCGCCGAAAATAAGGCGTGCGGCGGTCTCGGAGTTTGCTCCGGAGGTGCCCTGACAGCCTATGCGTGCGGCGCCTGAGAAATCCGGCAGCGAGAATGAGTAATCGGGATTTTCCGAGAGAAGCTGGCGATTCTGGAGTATCTTGCTGATGTCCATTATCGTCGTGAAAAGAGCCGCAGTACCGGCTTCAAGTGAAGGGTCGCCTGTGAGGGACTTTATCCTGTCGATTATCTGCTGCTCACGACCGGTCTGGAGTACCGGCATATTGTGCTCCTTTTTGTATTCCGCCACGCCGCGGCAGAGCTCCATTCGTTTGAGGAAAAGGTCGAGTATCTGACCGTCGACGTCATCAATATTGGCTCGAAGCTGCTGAATATCCATTAGAAAACCTCCGGAAAAAATAACTATGTCTTAAATTATACCACTTTAACGTTATAAAGTCAAGAACCGGATACAGCTTTTTTTCTGAGCCTTACCATGTCGAAGCAGTTGTAGGAGCCGTCGAAGTTGAGGTCAGCGAGGACGATATCGTCCGCGGAGATGTCCTGTGCTCCGAGCAGATAGCGGCTGAACGTCACAAGGTCGGCAGCTCCGACCTTGCCGTCGGTGTTGACATCGCCCATGGGACAGTCGCTCTCGGGGAGGGTATCGGTCTGGAAGCTGTGCAGCTCTGACGGACACGAAAGCATCCAGCGTTTATGGCTTCCTCCTTCGGCTTTGAGCTCGCTGTCGGAGTGCAGGAACCAGTCGGTGTTCTGATTTACGTCGTCCCATGTACTGTCGGTATGGAGCCAGTGTCCGCCTATTTTCACGATGTTCCATGCGTGGTCGCTGCTGATGACGTAGCACGATTCCAGACCTGCCGCATGGCACATGAGGTTCATCGCGCGGGCATAGCCCTCGCATACGCTTTGACCGCTGAGAAATACAGAGCTGTCAACGTGATTGCTCAGGTCTTTATAATGCAGGGCTGAAGGTTCATATTCAGTGTTGGCACATACCCAGTCGTGTATAACGCGGAGCTTTTCGATGTCGGTCATGTCGGGAGTTATCTCCTCGGCGACGAATTTTTTTATCTTAGCATTTAAGTAGTCGTTGATGAAGCCGACGTTGTCGGCAGTGGTGAAATCGAGCATTACGAGCTCCTTCATTTTTGGATAGAAGTCGCCTGTTGATTCGTCAAAAACGGGTTCAGAGTTGATGCTGCGCAGATTCGGACAGTTTGAAAAGCCTGAGCCGTTAATTTGGGTATCGGTTGGATAATCAATGTTTTCAAGAGATGTGCAGTTATTGAATGCATTGGGGAAAAGATCCGGATACTGGTCGAATGTTACGGTGCGGAGAGCGTGGCATTCTCCGAATGCGGCACTGTGAATGTTAGTTCTGCCGTGGAAAGTGACAGACCGGAGCTTTTCGCACCGACTGAATGCGGAAGGATAAAGATTGATATCCTGCGTGAGGTCAAGTTCCGTAAAGCCGGTGTTCGTGCATGAATTTCCGCCGAATGTGAGCTTGGTGCAGTTTTCGGGTATTACCAGCTCGCAGAGCTGCGGACAGTTTTCAAAGATAGAATTGCTGATGAGAAACTCGTCGTCGAGCTTTTTGTATGCGACTTTGCGCAGCTTCGGATTATTTGCGAGCGAGAGCCCTCTGTAGCAGTAAGTATCAGGGAGCGGCTTTGGCAGCTCTATCTCCTCGATAAGCGTATTCTCGAATTGTGACATACTGTGAAAGCGTGCCTCATCGCCCTCGAAAACGATGCTTTTCAGCGTTGGATAATCTTTCAGAGGCATATCTATATCCGTTACAGAAGCCGGTATCACCAGCGACCTGAGCCCGCGAGGAGCGTTTTCCGGGTCGTCTTGGTATGACGGGTCGAAGGCCTGAGTGTAAAAGCAGGCACAAAGGCTTTTTACCGGCAAGCCGTCTATTTCGGCAGGTATCACAACATCAGCTTCTTCGCCGTAATACTCTGTAATGCATATGTGTTTTTCGTATTCTTCGGTCTCGTCGCTTACCATATAGACCCAGCGTCCGTCTTCGGATAAGTAGCTGTCAATATATCTGGGCTCCCATCTCTCGATAGCTGATACGTTAGGCATAGCTGCTGCTGAGGCTGTTATCATTGCCGCCGACATTGCTGCTGCGGCTTTTTTCATACATTTCATGCAAGCACCTCCCCTGAGTTTCTTGTTGATTTGATTGTAGCATATATGCGGTATAATGTCAACCGACGGCTATGTATTTGTTAAAGTTGCCGATGCTCTGCACGCATATACTATACTGACTGTTCTGGTTAAAATAAAAATAAATAATTTTCCATAAATAAAAGGTTGCAATGGAGGTGTGATTTGTGTTATAATAATAATGTATATAGTGAGACACTATGACTATGCGCTGATTTATAGTAAATATATTTTACAGAATATAGGTGTTACAGTTGAAAAATATTCGCATATTAGGCGTTGACCCCGGTTATGCCATAGTCGGATTCGGAGTGCTCGATTACGACGGCGTGAGATTCACTCCCATCGAGTACGGAGCTATCCTCACCGAGGCGCATACGCCATTCCCAGACCGCCTGAAGGCTATCCATACGGACATGGAGTTCATCTTCGAGAAGTACGCTCCCGAGTGTATGGCGATAGAAAAGCTCTATTTCACGTCCAACCAGAAGACCGGTATCGACGTTGCTCAGGCAAGAGGAGTAACAGTTCTATCGGCGGCGGAGCGGAGCATACCTATATTCGAGTATACACCGCTTCAGGTGAAATCCGCCGTTGTCGGATACGGCAAGGCTGAGAAAAAACAGGTCATGGAAATGACCCGCCAGTTATTGAATCTTGCACAGATACCCAAGCCCGATGACGCCGCAGACGCGCTTGCTATCGCGATATGTCACGGTCATTCGACACGCTGGGGCTGATAAAGGAGAAATCATAATGATATACAGTGTACGCGGCAAGCTCATCGTCAAGGAGCTCGGGCTCGCAGTCGTTGAATGCGGCGGAGTGGGCTACGCCTGCCGCACCTCATACAGCACAGTCGCTCAGCTCGGTGATATCGGCAACGAAGCGACTCTCTATACCTACCTCTACGTCCGCGAGGACGCTGTAGAGCTTTTCGGATTCGCGACCATGCAGGAGCTCAGCTGCTTCAAGCTGCTCATTTCCGTTTCGGGAATAGGTCCAAAGGCGGCGACGGCGATACTCTCGGATATGACGCCGGAGAAGTTCGCGTTCATCGTTGCTTCCGGCGACAGCAAGGCGTTCACCAAGACCAAGGGCATAGGTGCTAAGACCGCGCAGAGGATTGTCCTCGAGCTAAAGGATAAGATATCCTCAGAGTCGCTCGGCGGCTCGATAAGCAAGGACGCCGCAGACTTCGCAGCTATCCCGCAGGGAGCCGTGACATCGGCTGTTTCCGAAGCTATGGAGGCTCTTATGGTGCTCGGATATTCGCAGGGCGAGGTAGCTCCGATACTCGGCAAGCTCGACCAGTCCCTCGACACGCAGGACCTCATCAAGGAAACGCTGAGGATAATGGCGGCAAAGTAGTTTTTATCACGAACTTTTATTTTCTTACATAAATATCCCTGATAGAAAGGACTGATTTATCTATGATGAATCTTGACGAGCTGCTCAAAGCAGCCATAAAAGACCCGTCAAAGCGCTCAATATTCTTGCAGACCCTTATCAAGAGCGACGTTTACGTTATCTGCAAGAGCCCCGTTAAGGAAGACCGCAGCCGCGAAGAGGGCGGAATACAGCTCGAGCTCATCACCACGCAGAATCCCGACGGCGATATCTTTATCCCGTTTTTCACGAGCTATCGCTCGCTCCAGCAGTTTGCCAAGCGATATGTTGACTGTTACAAGATAAACTGCCTGCGCCTTTTTGACCTGATACAGTCCGTTTCAGCAGTTCTGAATCCTAATTCCTACGGCAAGGAGTTCTCCTCGCAGGAGATAAAAAGTATCCTCATGATAGCGAGAAACCTCAAGATAAAGGCTATCTCCTACAACGAGGCGGATACTATAAGCTACCGTCCCTGCGAGCACGAGGTCTTTCACATAACAAAGGCGGCTACGAAATTCCTTTCCAAGCAGCCTAACGTTGACCGCGCCTTCATCATGGAGATGATAAAGGGCTGCGAGAGACCTCAGCTTCTGATAGTCCTTGATATGATGGGAAGTACAAGAAAGCTCTTCGTGCCGCTTTCAAAGTATCTCTCCAAGACCGTCAAGGCGAACGAGCATCTCTGCTTCATCAGCTACGAGCAGGAGATGGGCAAGAAGGCTGCTGCTACCGTAGAGCCGTTTTACGTCCGCAAGAAGCGTTATTTCGAGAGATAAGCGAAGGGAGCGTTCAAAGCTTTGATACAGACAGAGGATATGGAGTTTGCTCCGAGAGTCATATCGCCTGAGGTAACTCAGGACGACGGCGACATCGAGGTAACGCTCCGCCCGCAGAATCTCCACGAATACATCGGTCAGGACAAGGTCAAGGAGAAGATAGCGATATATATCGAAGCCGCAAAAAAGCGCGGCGAGCCCCTCGACCACGTACTTCTGTACGGACCTCCCGGACTGGGCAAGACCACTCTTTCGTCGATAATCGCTCACGAGCTCGGAGTAAACCTCCGCGTTACGACGGGTCCCGCTATCGAAAAGCCCGGTGACCTCGTTTCGCTGCTCACGAGCCTTAACGACAACGATGTGCTGTTCATCGACGAGATACACCGCCTTTCCCGCGCCGTAGAGGAGATACTCTACCCCGCACTCGAGGACAGGGTAATTGATATAATCATCGGCAAGGGACCTTCCGCGCGTTCGATACGTATGGACCTGAAGCCGTTCACGCTCATCGGCGCGACGACCCGTGCCGGTCAGCTCTCAGCTCCGCTGCGCGACCGCTTCGGCGTTATCGAGCGTCTGGAGCTCTACACGACCGAGCAGCTCACCGACATCGTCCGCAGGAGCGCTATGATACTCTGTATCCCCTGCGATACGGACGGAGCTGCCGAAATAGCGAGCCGTGCAAGAGGCACACCGCGTATCGCTAACCGCCTGCTCAAACGAGTTCGCGACTTTGCGGACGTCATGGGCGACGGAAGGATAACTCAGGAGATAGCTTCAATAGCTCTCAGCCGCCTTGAGATAGACAATCTCGGACTTGACAGCCTCGACAGGCGAATGCTCCAGATGATAATCAAGGGCTACGGCGGAGGTCCGGTCGGACTTGAAACTCTCGCCTCCGCGATAGGCGAAGAATCGGTAACTCTCGAGGATATATGCGAGCCGTTCCTTATGCAGCTCGGCTTCCTCGGAAGGACTCCGCGCGGCAGAGTTGCTACCCGTCTCGCGTATGAGCACCTCGGCATAGTTCCGCCTGAATCTGGCGGCAGCGAGGGACAGCTCACATTCTGACGTCATGAGGATAAAAACTACGCGCCGGTATAACTATGAGCGGAACCTCGTTCATAAGCTCGGCGATAAAATGATAAACGGACAGGGCTTGGGAGATGTTTCCAAGCTGCGTTACGGACTGTGCCCCATGAGCTTCAACGGCTGCGAGGTCATATCCGTGTACAACGCGCTCCAATACATCGGCAAGCCGCAGAAATTGCAGGATATCGCGTTTTTTCTTGAAAAGTACCGTATGCTGCTCGGATTTTTCGGCTGTAATATGTTCCGGCTCGGAAAGGCGCTTGAAAAATTCGGAGCTGATTACGAACGCTGTGACAGCGTAAAAGGACTTCCGGCGTTTATAGTATCGTTCTGGACGGGTAAGCCTTTCCTTTCGACGGTGCATACGGTATTCTGCGTCCGCGAGAAGGACAGGATATGCGTCTATAACCGCTACAACAACTGCGGCACGGTGAAATATGCAAAGAAGCCGGAGGAAATATTCGGCAGGCATAAGCCGATAGTCGTGTACTGCATCAAAAAATAGCAGAGAAATTTCCGGTAACCATACAAGTAAAGTGCCAACGAGCGAAAGCAGAGTGGGTCTTTTGTACAGAGTGAGCGAGGTCACGAGCGACAACGTGAGTTGGGTTGCAAGGGAGATTCTCCCTTGCCGGATTCCTAAGGCAGAGCCTTAGGCGGGTCAAGGGCAGAGTCCTTGCGGATCATTAAGGCAGAGCCTTAACCAGAGTCCAGAGGCAGCGCCTCTGGGAGAGGAGGAAAAGCAATGGGAAGAATGTTCGGAAAAGACGGTATGAGAGGTATCGCCGTCACCGAGATAACCTGCGAGCTCGCCTTGCAGACCGGTCGTGCAGCAGCCGCAGTCCTTGCGGAGCGCTCGGGCGGAAAAGTGAAAATATTCATCGGTAAGGACACCCGCAGCTCCTCCGATGCGATAGCTGCTGCGCTCTGCGCGGGTATATGCTCTGCCGGAGCGGACGCTGTTCTGCTCGGTGAGGTGCCTACTCCGGCGCTTGCATGGTACGTCAGGGAAAAGGGCGCAAGCGGCGGTATAATGGTAACTGCTTCGCATATACACGCTGAATTCAGCGGGATAAAGCTCTTTGCCGCCGACGGTCACCGACTCAGCGACGACCGCGAGGACGCTCTCGAGCGGCTCATTCTCGACAATCCGGCTGATATCGTGCCTATCCCGCGCAGGGAATACGGCAGAATGACTATCGACGATTCGGCTGTAGACGAGTATATTTCCCACATGAACGAGGCTTTTCCTTCCGACCTGAGCGGACTGAAAATCGCCGTAGACTGCGCAAACGGCTGTGCGAGCTCGACTGCGGAGAGGATATTCTCAGACCGCGGAGCTGAGGTGCTCATCATGGGCAACGAGCCCGACGGCATGAACATAAACAAGGACTGCGGAAGCACTCACGTTGACGCGCTAATGCGCTTTGTGACTGCAAACGGCTGCGACTGCGGAATCGCCTTTGACGGCGCGGCTGAGCGCTGTCTCGCGGTCGACGAGACAGGAGCTCTTGCGGACGGCGACGTCATCATCGCTGCCTGCGCAAAGGATATGAAGGAGCAGGGCAGGCTCAGCCACAACACGATAATCTTCACGCAGGCGAACAACCTCGGACTGCTGCAATTCGCGCGTACCAACGGAATAGGCACTTCCGCCTCGTCGACCGGTGAGCGCAGCATGATAAGACGTATGCTCGAGTGCGGCTACAGCCTCGGAGGCGACCCCGCCGGACATATCCTCTTCCCCGATGATTCGACATCGGCAGACGGTCAGCTAACGGGTCTGAGGCTGCTTGAGGTGCTGAAACGCTCCGGCAGCAAGATGAGCGGGCTCTCTTCGCTGATAGAGAAATGCCCGCAGGTAATGCTGAATGTGCCAATAGACAAGCGCTTCCGCGAGGTATGGAAAAACGACCGCGCTATCACCGGCATAATCGACGAATTCGAGCAGATACTCGGCGAGGACGGCAGAGTTGTTGTCCGCGAAGCCGGCAAAGACCCTGTGATACGCATACGCATAGAGGGCAGGGACTTTTCGACGATAAACACTATGGCTCTGCAAATAGCCGATACCATAAAAGAACGGCTCGACCTCTACAAGCCGCATTAAGGAGTAACCAAATTGAGAACAGCCAATAACTGGAAAGACTATGTCATATTAGATACATCTGACGGGGAAAAGCTCGAAAAATGGGGGAAAGTTTCCCTCGTGCGACCCGACCCTCAGATAATATGGAAGACCGATAAGAAAGACCCGCTCTGGAGCGGCGCAGACGGTCACTATCACCGCTCGAATAAGGGCGGCGGCGAGTGGGAGTTCCGCAAAAAGCTCCCCGAAAGCTGGAAGATAAGCTACGGTCCGCTCACTTTCAATATCCGTCCTACCGGCTTCAAGCATACGGGACTTTTCCCCGAGCAGGCGGTAAACTGGGACTTCATGGCGGAGAAGATACGCAGTGCCGGACGCGAGATAAACGTCCTCAATCTGTTTGCATATACCGGCGGAGCAACTCTCGCCTGTGCGGAGGCGGGAGCTTCCGTATGCCACGTTGACGCCTCGAAGGGCATGGTGCAGTGGGCTCGCGACAACGCCGCCGCTTCCGGTCTCACCGAGAAGCCTGTCCGCTGGATAGTGGACGACTGCGAGAAATTCATCGCCCGTGAGATACGCCGCGGACGCAAGTATGACGCCGTTATCATGGACCCTCCCAGCTACGGAAGAGGTCCCGGCGGCGAGGTGTGGAAGCTTGAGGACTGCGTTTACGACCTCGTGAAGCTCTGCGCGGGAGTTCTCTCCGACGACCCGCTGTTCTTCCTGATAAACAGCTATACTACGGGGCTTTCGCCCTCCGTTATGGGATACATACTCGGAAGCGTGCTGACCGAAAAATTCGGCGGCGAGGTAAGCTTCGACGAGATAGGACTGCCGGTGCAGTCAACGGGAATGACCCTCCCCTGCGGCTCTACCGCCATTTGGCAGAAATAATGTAGGGGCGCATTACAGCAAAGCTGCATATAGCATCGCAATCCAAATCAAAGATTTGGTGCGCTGCTTATCCGTGCGCTCGTGAGCGTGCGTCAAAATCGGCGGGCGAACACTGTTCGCCCCTACACAAGACATTGTAGGGAACGCCGTCCTCGGCGTTCCGCTATTCCCGACAAAACAACGATAAACCGCAATGTGTAGGTGGCGATGCCCACATCGCCCCGCACGAAATCATTGACGGAAACAAACCGTAGGGGCTGCCTTTGGCAGTCCGCAATTTCGAGTATGTAACGGACGCCC
>JAEEGL014841749.1_pt1 | contig 12052 bp, 14 predicted proteins | sample 9134231 | NCBI WGS metagenome assembly JAEEGL01 (sample SAMN16246548, study PRJNA631951) | gut metagenome | biome: gut microbiome; feature: rumen; material: fiber-attached | host: Bos | place: Iran: Karaj | collected 2018-10
CAGTACACAAAACAGCCGACCTCCCGGCGCGAAAAACTCCGAGATGACATTGACCGGCTGCTGATGATGTCAAAAGATTTCGATCAGCTTCTGCAACGTCTCTGCGATGCGCACTACGAAATCAAGCTCGGCAAATATATTGCAGTCAGACCGGCGGACGGTAAGAACTATATCCGGCTGAAATCGCTTGGCAGCGCTTACAGTGAAGATGTGCTGCGGAACCGTCTGGAGATCAAGGCAGCCTATGAGCAAAATCTTGTACGGATGATTCAGGCGGCAAGGGATATGCACGCGCCGAACCTCCGCGTCCTCGAAATGATGCGGCGCTACACAATTCTCTTTTCAGACGGGCACTTCCCCGTTCGCAAGAAGAACCCGAAAGGCATTCTGTCGTGGCAGAATGATGCCGAGCTGGATAGACTGACCGCACTGAATGCGAAGATCAATCAGGGCGCGACACTCGATTCGATGCGGCGGGATGCAGAAAAGAAGCAGCAGGAGATCAATGAACTGACAGAGCGCCTGAAAGAACTCGACAGCTATGTGCGGCATCATGAGGATTTGGTGGAATGTGCGCAGATTGTGTTTTACGACAAGCAATCCGCCCGTTTCACGCCGGAAGAGGCACGCGAATTGCTCAGGAAGGAGTCGTATCTTAACGCAGGCAACTGGCGGGAATCGGAGCAACGGATTGAAAAAGCCAAATCATACCGGCAAAATGTGACTGACAATCTACGGCAGGCAGAAGCGGAACTGCGCGAGGCGGTCGGTTATCTGACGACGGCAGAGCAGGTACTCGGCGGCTCTTTCCTGCAAGTGGTGGAACGGCAGGAGGATCAGCGGCGAAAAGCGAAAGTGGTGCTGTCCCGAACGGCCAGACCGATGCCGATGCACGGCAGGAACCGCCGCGGATGTCTTCGCGGAGAAGATAAGCAGTGGTATAAAAGGGTATAACGAAACGGGAACCGGCTGCGTGTCGGTTCCCGTACTTTTATTATACATCATCGCTGAAGAAATCAGAATCAATCCGTTTAACTTGATATGTGTGTACTGTGGAAACACCTAGATCATATTCGATCATCAGCTTTGTAAGACGTTCTCCGTCAACCAGAATGATCTTACTATGCAATTGCTTTGCGGCATAATCCTCAGCTTCCTTTGTAAATCTGGCTGTTGTAATAAAGACACCTCTGCTAGCGCCTTGACCAGCGAGCGCGCCTTGAAACTCTTGATTTTTCGGTCTTCCAATCACACTATCTGTTTTCCATCGCTTTGCCTGGACATAGATTGAGTCAAATCCAAATTTGTCTGAACTAACAATACCGTCGATTCCTTCATCGCCGGATTTCACTGTGACAGCATCCTTGTTTTCCTCTGGCTTTCCATAGCCCATTTTAATCAGTAGCTTTACAACCAGGCTCTCAAATGCATACGGAGATAAGTTCATAATTTCTGTCATCAGGTCACTTGCAAGAGCTTCATTCAGTTCGTTTAGAGCGTCTTCAATCTGTTCCTGTGGGCTTTTGGAATCAATTACCGAAGTATCATCGGAGCTCTCATCAATAGATGCAGTTTTTCCTTTAAACGCTACAAAAGCATCAAATTGGTTCAAATACTTCAGTGTGACACAATCCGCGCCCTTGTCAAATGCTTTGCGTCCCTCATCTGTCAAAGTGAAGCAGGCTCTTTTCGGGCTTTGTATCAATCCGGCTTTTTTCAGATATGTCTTTGCCCAGCTGACACGATTGTGGAGTGTATTTTCACCACTTGATAATGTTTCAGCTTTATCTGTATCTGACAAATTCATTTCATCAGAACAGTATTCAACTAACTGTTTCAGCGTATGCATATCGCCATCAGCTAAGCATCGAATGATAGAAGGCATAAATTCATAATACTTTGGTACTGGCATGAGAAACCCTCCTAACGAACCAGAATATGTCATCTTTATTATACCACAGTTCGCCTCAAATCACAAGGAAAGCTCGCCTTGGCATTATGCCTAAAAATCAGCATCAAAATTCTACGTCTTCAACAAACAACATTTTCGCAAGAAAATCCATAAAAACCAAAAAATCCAGCTCGTTGTTCGCTCAAAAAGCGCGTAGCTTGGTGTCCAATTTTCTCCGTAGTGTCCAAATAGTGTCCAAAGCCCATTTAGCAATAAAATACGCTGTTCTCCAAATATAGGAAAACAGCGTATTTGCGTGATTTTTATGAGTGAGAAATGAGGGGTTCGAACATCCAACAATTTCTCACGAAAACCACGTATCTACGTGACGTTTTTCGCCGCGTGTGATATTCGTGTGATTTTTGACTTTTACTGCGCGGAACCGCCGATTGCGGACATAAAATAGTCGTTGATGATCCGCTGATATTCGGCTTCTTTGGAGGTCGTCGTGTGCGTATAAACGGACTTCATAATGTTGTCAGTGGACCAGCCGCCGAGCTTCTGGATGTAGTTGCTCGGAATGCCCAGATCGTTGAGCGTGGTCGCAAACGCATGACGGAGCTTATGGAAGGTGATGTCATAACCGGCTTCTTTCATCAGCTTACGGAAACGGTACTTCATACACTGATATCCGAGCGGTACGATGAAATCATCGGCGCGCCGATGCGGAACCTGCTGAATCAGATTCAACAGATACGGCGGCAGCGAATTGCTGCGGGTGCTGTCATAGGTCTTGTTGCAGTCGCGCAGCACATCATGCCCGTCGAGATAGATCTTGGCACGGCAGACATCAATCGTTTTGCCGTCCTTTGCAATATCCCGAAACTGCAATCCGCGCACTTCACTGATGCGCAGAGAGAGCCACATCGCCAACAGACAGGGCAGCTCCATATTCGAGCCGATAATCACCTTGAGCAGCTCAGAAGTCTCCGGCAACGTGACGGTCTTCTTCCGTCTCTGCGGCAATGTGATCCGCTTGGTATTGATTTCGATGCCCTGAACCGCCAGTACGCTTTTCAGCAGCGACAGCGCTGCACGCAGTGATTTGTTCGACAGGCGCTTTGCATCCAGATTGACCGCACGCTGAATGTCGTTGATTGTCAGCTGTACAATGTTGATCCGCATGATCGCTTGCAGCCGGGTTTCCTTGATAACCGTGTAACCTCTGATTGTGGATGGGGAGAGCACCTGATCGCGCGCCTCGATGTACTGGCTGAATGCCTGCTCGACTGTCATGGCACGCGGTACAATACCGAGCGCTTTGTTTGCTTTGAAGTCCAGCGCAAGCCGGATTGCCTCTTCTGCGGTATCTGCCGTAAAAGATTTGACAGTGCGCTTGCCGTATTCATCATAGCCGACAATGACCTGTGTCCGGTAACTGCCGGACGGGAGCTTTTTTGCTTTCATATTCGTTCCTTTCCGGGAACGAAATGCAGTAGCATTTACAGATATATTATATCATAGTATCTGTGAAAATGCAATAGCCAGCACTGCTGCATTATCGTTCTCATGTTCAAAAGCGGATATTCGGCAAGCTCTCGTTTATAAGGTCATCAGCTCATCCAGTTCCATATGATTGACTTCCAGAAAGTTGTCAACCTTTTCCAGCGTGATATGCTTGGCACACTTGTCATACTCATGCAGCGTTCTCTCTCCGACCTGCAAGTCCGCAGCAAGCTCTGCGTCTGCAATGTCACGCAGATTCTGCCAGTATCGGATCTTGCACCAGACTTTCTTGTAAAGGGTGATTCTCGGCATTTTCTTCATAAGCAACCTCTCCTTCCACGTCTGAACTGTTTGTGAGTTGCGTCAAACGCACCTCCTCTATGAAACCAGCATTCCTCCCATCTTTGTATATAATTCTATATTTCACCGGATGATATGCTCAACTGTATTGTTCTCTTCACTTTCCCGGCTGAGCGCTTTGAGCGCCGCTGTGAAATTCATAATTACTTCCTCGCTCTGTGATGAAAGCAGCCGCCGTGCATAAGCTTCCTCATCAAATACATAACCTCCGGTTTTCCGGATTGAAGGCAGAATATCAGACGTTACCCAGCGCTTAAATCGCCTTGCATCAGGCATCTTGCTTTGCAGAATCAGACTGAATACACCGGATTCGTTGATAACGGTCAGATTCTGCATCCCGCCGGCGGTAGAACATTTCGTTATACCCTTGTCCTCCTCATCCACATGGTCGGCAATTGCCTTGCAGCAGTTCTTGTAGCCGAGGATTTTGGTGATGTCTGTCGCTGCAAACCACGGTTCACCGTCGATCATCACCGTTCGTACATCGCTGAACACATCATTCCGGAAAATCATCATCTCATTGCTCATTTACATTCCTCCCATTTCCAATAATATACGGAGTGTTCTAATATACAGGCCGGCTGACAGCGTATCAGCCGCATAGCACTAAGCTCCAAACCGCTGATCGGGCGGGGCCGCCTTTCGGCGGAAGTATCATGATCACCTGCGTTTCATCGCCTCCGGACGCTGCTCCGGTCTCGAATCGTCATATTGATCGCTCTCATGCCATGTGCATGGTCATCGCGTATGGATTCTGTGGCTGCCGGTTTTCACCCGGCCGCAGGTTAAACGTTACCTGTATATTGCTATTCAATTGTCAAGGTACCGGAACTTTTTTCTTTCCCCTCTATATACGAGCCGCCGAGACCCCCCTGTTTTACCAGCCCTTCGAGATAAATCTCTTTTTCGTACAATGCGACGAGAAAACAGAGTGTGGCTCTTTGGTGATTTTTACGAGTTTCATGCTGTGGATGCAACCGCAATATAATTCTAATCTTATCGTTTGTGAATACCGCCCATTAGCAGGTGCGAAGGTCTGTAATTTCATTTACATGACTGCATTCTTTATCCCCTCTATAATACAGCCGCCGAGAACCCCCTGTTTTATTCATCACCAGGTAAAAATCTCTTATCTGCACAAATGAAAATAGAGAGGGTTTGCCGGTAATTGGAAGTTCAGCCATAGGCTCGAGATGATGCCGAAAATCATATCAATCTAGTTTGCCCCCTCACTTATTATGGTGTTTAGAAGCAATTTTTTCATCCCCCTTTTGCGACTTTTTTCATAATTATTGATTTCTGGATATGCCCTTCACTTATATGGACAGAAGTAGCCCTATTTTTGCCCCCTTTTTTCAACTATTTTCCTCTCACAAACATAATTCTGCTTTTTATACAACTGACGAAACATAGGGTGTAATGCCCATTGTGAAAACTGCCGGTGCTTTCGGGAAAACTGTTTTGTCGCTTGGATTTCGGATATCGTGAGAATGCCCTCCATAATATAGTACAGAGATTGGCAATTTGGACCCCCTTTTTCAAAATTTATCCAAGCTAAATCATCTATCATGATAATGCCCCTCTACTTATATGGATTGAGAACAGTATTTCGTTCACCCCCTTTTTGCATATTTCTCCGTATTACACAACATATTGAATAGATGGTTTGCTGCTGATTGTTTGTAATCACGAACACTTTCTGATAGGTTTGACATTCAATAAAATTCTATTTTGGCCTTCCACTTATATGGAACAAGTAAGGTATTTTCACAACCCCCTTTTTACAAAAAAATATCTTCCCCTCCATAATATAGCCGGCGAGAAAGGCCAAAATGCGTCATGTTTTACCAATCTGTAATAATGATCGTCAGGGATACACAATTCATTGGAGAGAGGGTTTTCTGTTGATTAGCAATAATCACAAGTGTTTTCCTGCGCGCTCATATGTCAGTTCAAGGCTGATGATCGCCTGTTTTGCCCCCTCACTTATATGGACTGGGAACGTCGTTTCGTATCCCCCCTTCTTACATATTTCTCCGTATTACACAACATATTGAATAGATGGTTGGCTGCTGATTGTTTGTAATCACGAACACTTTTTGATAGGTTTGACATTCAATAGAATTCTATTTAGACCAACAATTATTTGCCCTCTATTATATAGCCGCCGAGAACGGCAAAAATGGTGGCTTTTTTTGAGGATTCTCTGAAATTCTCCGCATTGCACAGACGTACAAAGAGAGGGCGTCCCTCGGATTGGCTATTTTCACAGGAATAAATAATCCCGCCAAGCTGCTGATTTTGTCAGCATACTTGACGGGATTTGAGAATTGTACTACACGTTGTTTTTCTCCCACGAAATCGCATATTTGTCAATCGAAGCAGCCGAAACAACGCGCTTCTCACACGTTCAGATATGGTTTTAGCAACTCCAACAATTCATACACTCTTGTACCCGGTGCGGCGCTGGACGGTGGAAGATGTTGGTTCTTTTCATTCAGACGCTTTGCATTCCGAATCGCATCCTTTAAAAACGGACGCAAAATGTTATAGATATCAGCACGGTTCTTTGCATACTCTCCTTGTCCGATATTCAGAAGCCATTCCGACAGCTTCGGGTAATACTCTGATCGGTGCAAATCTGCATCTACATAGTTGAAATGAAGCATGAACCATAATTCGATGCACTGATTAGACCAAAGCGCATGATACTGAGTCTCTTCACCTGATAGAGTAATGCACTCCTGTGCTGTGCGGTTAATATGCTCGGCAGGGAAATCGTCGGTATCATACACGATCCAGACATGCTTATAGATGATCGCACTATTCCGAACTCGCTGACGTGCTCTTTCCAGCAGCCATAAAGTATTTCCGCCTTCGCCATATATTTCAAGCTGAATCTTATCATGAAAGCTGCTATTGATGACTTGCCGAATCGCCTCAAAATACTGGGGCTCAGTTTTTGTTCCTTCCGTAATGATCAGATGATATTCCGGCTGAAACGGTACATTAGGGCGTTGCCTTCCGCGCATCCATTGCTTATCCAGATCGCTCTTCTTCGGTGGCTTCAGACTCATGTCCAACCGCCCCCGATCATATTGGAAAGATACGGGTCAGCGCCATATCTTCCTTCAAGATACTGCTTATCATAAGCAGCGGTATTCTTGATTCGCGTATTATCCTCCTGGCGAATATCAGAGAGGGAATAAATCTTACTTTGATGCTGTTCATCTTCTGCGGCAAACCAGATTTCATCACGGCGGAACACTGTATTCTTCATCGTGCTCATATCATGAGATGTGAACAGGAGCTGTGCACCATGCCGGTTGATTGTCGGGTTCTTAAACAGCATTATGACATAACGCAGGAGCTTCGGGTGCAGTTTAGCATCCAGCTCATCAATTACAATCAATCGACCTTCATTTAGCGCAAGCAGAATAACCGGCAAAGCGCCTAGCAGTTTCTTTGTGCCCTCCGATTCCTCCTGGAACGGTAATTCAAACACCTGTCCGTCGATCGTTCTTTGCGTATAGCTTCTCTGCTGTTCCTCATCAAAACGAAAGCCTGTCAAATCAATGCCCATCTCATTCAATGCATGGATGATGTTTTGATCGAGGTTTCCATTCAGGAAGAAATTCATCGTGTACTCAAATTTTGTATTGCCATAATCCAGAAGAATGCAGGACTCAAACCATTCCTGCACCTCCGCTATGATCGGAATATTATAGTTGATTGCCAGAAATGATAAATAGGGCATCTTTGGATTGACTTCCCGGTTAATATTTGCCTTGCTGATGCTTGACCCCAACTCAATCTTTTGCCCATCCCGTTCAAAGACTGTGCCGGTGCGCTTACCGCCTAAGTTTTTCCAATATAGTGCCTCATAAATAATCTCATCCTTCAAGGAGAGATAATACTGATATTCCCGCTTACCGATCCGGAAGAAGATCTGAAATGCAGTTGGGGTATCCTTAGATTCCGAATCAAACATAAAAGGAGCCCGCGCAATTCGATGCTGATATATGCCCTGCTGACGATTCTTTTCCAGACCGACAATTGGCTTCACGACCAGCGATACCAAACAGGCAAACGCTTGCAACAGATTTGACTTGCCACCGCCGTTCGGTCCGTATAAAACGCCAACGGGCAGCAAATCAGCACCATTCTCGGTACGCAGTAAGGTATCATCGAATTCAGGCAGGTTTTCAGCCTGAAAATCAAATGTCGTTTCCTCGCGGTACGACTTGAAATTCTCAAAAGAAAACTGACAAAGCATTCGTATCGCCTCCTTCTTACGTTTATTATATCCAATTGCGCTCAAAATGTCAAGCATAAATATCGTTTCCAGAAAAAATATTTCTAGTTGGCGATATATAAATCTGAAATTAGATTTATTCTGACGGACGCTGCCACAGACAAAAGCTGAGCAGGTGAATACCGGCTCAGCTTCGTTGTCAATAACGGTCACACTGGAAGTCGAAGGAACGGTTTATTATACTCCTGGGCTTTTCGACAAAACTATGATCTTGACTTATGAAATGTCCTTTGATATAATTGTAGTATGAGCTTGTCATATATTCTAGCGGAAAATCTTTGCGTGATTAAATAGCAACGTTGACTACGTAAAAATTTCTAAGTAAGTGCTATAAAAAGTCATGAAAGGAGAGAAAACTATGCCTTTGATCGCACCTGGTGTCTATGCGAATTGTGGTGATATTGCAAATGAAGCAGAAACCACTTATTATTTGAGATTTCATATTAAGAGTGCACTTATATCACTTGATATGATTTCAACCTATAATCAGGAAAAAGATAAAGTATTTGAAAACAAATCACAGTATCTCCATTATTATACGGATCATCTCTTATATTCGCTTGGACAAATAGCGGAGCGTTTTAGAGTAAAGGACAAACCTTCTGCAAAAGAAGCGGATTATTACGAAAGAAGAAAGCTCAACCGTAAAAACTTTCAATTCACGGATAATGATTTTCCACTTCTAAGCAACAAAGATTTTCGAAATACTATCGAACATATTGACGAACACAACATAGATGTTATTAACAATCATAATGGTGTAGGTGGATTCAATTATATTGATGATGATATTCATGATGAGTTGGCTAATACACTGCTATCGACTAGACAAAATCATATATATACTTTGGATTTATCCAAAAACTTGCTTTATATAACAAGGCAAGGAAATGAGCTCGTTTTAGATTTTGCATTACTTACAGATGAACTTAATCGCCTCATGATGAATGTAAACTCGTTTGCTTCATATATTGAGCGTAATTAACAACTGTATATTGATTGGCGATACTGAAGTCCGTATTGGGCATGCGCATGCTTTATTGCGCCTGGTTGAGCAGGTCGGTGATAAATACTCTGTAAGCATCACCGATCGGCAATTCAAAATCTGTATAAAGTTCCTTCCGGTCAGCCATGACTTTTTCCTGCGTCACAGGATTGAAGCCTTCCTTCTGAACCGTTCTGAAATACAGTCCGACGCCGCGTTTCTGCCATGACGGGAGATCATTATAGTTGATGCCCTTCTGGAAAAGCAATTCATTTTTGAATGCGTTATCCTTGCTCCGCAGAAGATCAGTTGCAGCATTCTTGTCCATGCCCTCTTTGCGCATAATCCAGTAGCAGTGTGCGTTGAGCGAATTTCTGTGCGAATCTTCCTGCCGCCATGCGAAATAATCAGCAACCAGCTTGATATTCGGCAGAGGAATGATCCGGCAGTCAAATGATGCCGCACGTCCGAGCGCAAGACTGAACAGTGCGCTTGCTTCACCTGCAAGTGTTGTATTCAGCTTTCGTACCTTGCGGCTGAAAGTATTGTCTTCCGGATGAAACAGCAGCGAGATTTCATCGCTTTCGGTATAGCCATAGATCAGTCTGAATCCGGAACCGGTCATCAGCCCCTTTACCGTCTCGATCATCATGTCTCTGAATCGAACATCAAACGGTGCTTCAAATTTGCAGATTTCCTTTGTGAGCCGTGTGAAAGACCGTCCGTCCAGTCTTGCGGCAATGTACATTTCCGGGAGAATATACTGGTCAAGCGACTCCTCATATACGCGCATCTGCTTATCAAAATCATCAAACTTCATATTCATGCCTCGCTTTCATCTTTCCATAATTCTGCGACAAATCCGCCGTTCTCAATTCGAACATAGTACAGCATATCAAAACCTTCGCTCTCATCCGGCAATTCCAGCTTGTTATGTGTTGCTGCAACAGCTGCATCAGGAACTCTTGCTTTTCCGTTCCTCTGTGCATTCCGCGCAATACTTTCACTGATGGATGACCGGAAATAATACCCGATCACGGCATATCCGGCTTCCTTTGCAGCGATTATATATTTGGCTCTGTCGGCTTTCGTCGGATTGGTATTGTCGATGACAAAATCCCGACCGTTCGCAATGCATTCAGCAAGCAGCAGATTTTCCTTGTTTCTTGTATGCAGATCGTCTAGGCTGATGTGGACGGCATCACTAAGCTGCTGTGTGCAAAAAGTGCTTTTCCCGCAAGCCTGTATGCCGATTAGAATATATGCTTTTTTCATGATGCACCTTTCTCCACCATATCACTATGTCTATCCAGCTGTATTTCGCTCTTTGGTTTCAATGATAACAGATTCCATACGGCTTGTCAAGCGAAAATGCAGATTCCATGAGGTTTCTATTTGAAAAATACATTTTATCGCTGAACAGGTGGTCTGAAATTATAAAGTCTTGATTTCCTCCACGAAATGGTGTACAATACAATTAAGAGGTGAAAATAATGGATTTTGAATATAGAAAAGCCACGCTTGATGATTTGCAGCTGCTGGTGCAAACAAGAATTGAGGTTCTGAGAGCCGCTAATCATCTTGATGAAAGCGTCGATATGTCAAAGGTTGCAGAAGAATCCAGCTGCTATTATCAACATGCTCTGGAAACCGGGCTTCATACAGCCTATCTGGTATTTGACGGAGATCTTTTTATCGGCGCCGGCGGAATCAGTTATTATACGGTCATGCCGACTTATCACAACCCAACCGGTAAAAAGGCATATATTATGAATATGTATACAAGACCGGAATATCGAAGAAAAGGCATTGCAATCAAAACACTTGAACTGCTCGTCGCTGATGCAAAAAGCCGTAATGTTTCTGCAATCAGTCTGGAAGCAACGGATATGGGCAGACCGCTATATGAAAAATACGGATTCAAAGCGATGCTGTCCGAGATGGAATTGCCGGTGGAATGAGACGATATAATTGCATATCCACGCGGCAGAAACGGTCACACCGGGAGTCGAACCCGGACGCCGGAATGTTCCGCTTACTCACAGTTTAGCAAACTGCTGCCTTACCAGTTAGGCTTATGCGACCAGATGTGAGTACCAGCGCCCCTGTTCTCCGGAGCGATGCGAACATAGGTTGCATTAACGCTTCCGGAGAACAGAATCGGCTTCGGCACTGCCGATGGGCAAGGCAGGAATCGAACCTGCGGTGTATCTAACGTGACGGATTTACAGTCCGCTGCAATCGCCGCTATGCGTACTTGCCCATAAAAGGTGATCGAGGGGAATCGAACCCGTATACTCAGATCCACAATCTGATGTCCTGCCATTAGACGACGATCACCATAAATGACGGATGTGGGGATCGAACCCAACATTTAGAGATTGAAAGCCTCTTGTCCTGACCGATTAGACGAATCCGCCATGAGTATCCGTGGGGAGACTCGAACTCCCAAAACCTTGGTTCTTAGCCAAGTATGTATTCCAAATTCCATCACACGGACATTTATAACCGCAACGGGATTTGAACCCGTATCGCCGGATTGAGAATCCAGCATCCTGACCATTAGACGATGCGGCCTTGTGACTGCTTCAAGCAGTCAGATTCTTTTGATGACAACGATCTGATCAATCGTCACACCAAACATATCTGCAATAATAATCATGTTGTCGATGGTAGGCACAGAATCTCCGCGCATCCATTTGAAGATCGCCTGCGGCGTATTGAAACCGCACCTTGCCTGAACATCAGACACCTTAAAGCCTTTCGTGCGCATCATGGATTTGATATTCGCACCGGTCGCTGCAACATCAATGATCGGCATGGAAAACATCTCCTTTCTTGTAATATCCCTGATGCTCCTGATGAGAGTCGAACTCATACTGCGCGGAGTTTAAATCCACTGCCTCTTCCATTGGGCTACAAGAGCAAATGCAGGATAAGGGATTTGAACCCTTAAAAAACAGCTTTTGAGGCTGCCATGTATTCCGTTCCATCA
>JAEEGL014946789.1_pt1 | contig 12052 bp, 10 predicted proteins | sample 9134231 | NCBI WGS metagenome assembly JAEEGL01 (sample SAMN16246548, study PRJNA631951) | gut metagenome | biome: gut microbiome; feature: rumen; material: fiber-attached | host: Bos | place: Iran: Karaj | collected 2018-10
CACACATATCTCTATAGCCGGGCCTCCCTTGACGACCTTATCGACAGCCACAATGACAGGGTGTACTATTGTGAGGGATATACTTACTATACCCGTCGTGCAATACAGTATAAGTTTCTGAAGTCCGAACGGTGGATTGATGAGTTCATCAGTGGCAAGTGCCGGTACGTCCTGAATGATGGCTCGATAGCTCCGCCTACCGCGAAACCCGGGATTGTCATCAGGGGATGGCTGAAGTCCGATGTGGAGAAGGTTGTCGCCAAGGGTGTCGAGTGCAAGATTCGCAAGAAGCAGCCGATGAAGCTCCATGTCCGTACCGGGTGCAGCAAGGCTGCGCTGGCTACCCCGCCGGTTATATTCGCTAATCCGGTCGAGCAGATGGAAGCCGCAATCGCAGCATCCATACAGGAACGGGAGACTGAAAAGCAGAAGAAGTCTCGTGCGGTGCTGGACAAGGTTAACCGTGAGTACGAACAGCTCAACGCAATCAGGAACATTCTCAGTTCTGGTCCAGAGGTCCGCCGTACCGTGCCTACCCGAAACGATATCCTCCGCCTTTCCGACGAGCGCCAGATTGTCACTTTCCTATTCAGCTCGGACGGGCTGCATGGGCGCTACGATGAATATCCGAATGTGAAGGACGAGTGCGTATTCCGGATGACCTGTGGGAAGGTCTATGGGCGCCGCAAGATTCCGCCTTCGTTCGCCCGCGCTATTAACAATGCGATTGTCAAGTTTAAGTCCCTCAGTGTGCGGTTTACCCCGAAGTGGGTAATTATTGCGTCGGCGACTTCGTTCATTTCCGACCCGATGTTACACAAGTGACTCGATGAAGTTCCCGCCGAAGTAGGCGCGGTTGCCCCGTTTGGCTACGAGTACCGTCTTGCTGACGGCAGCTGGATAGGATGCCCGAATACCTACGGGTTCTACGGGTTGTACAGCGAGATAACCGGGGAGCACCGCAGGGTTTTCGGCACGAGGGCTATTGACGGGATGCACCCGGTGCAGGTGATGGACGGCCCGTTTGTTGCTCTTCGCGGGGAATACCTTAGGGAACTTGGATATATCAGCTTTTTCCAGCAGCTCGGCGACCAGAGGGGGCTTCTCGGACCGTCGGTATCTGCACTCTGTTTGAAGTTCAGTATACCGATGATGCAGATATCGGTCGAAAGCTGGGGAAGTTTGGAGTATGTAGTGCGCCCGAGGACACCGGAAATGAACCTCGGTGTCGAAAGAATTGCTAACTTTATCAAGAAGCCGCTTGGCTCATTAAAGGATGTGTAACCTATGGAACCACAGATTATCAAGATGTCGCCACAGTTCTTCTCTTTGTTGAAGAAACTTACGATGGTGAGCAAGTCAAAGTCAACCGTTTTCTTCAAGGCTAACGGTCGTTGCCGCATCACGGTACCGACGACGGCTACCTTCCTCCACATATCCGCCGGCGCGGACGATTTCAATTTCGGTGGGCAGGAAGTGTGTATCGCATCCTTGATGGAGTTCATCCGTTTCTGTGAGCTGGTAGGATATCCGAACAATCCGGAGGCCAACATTACCGTGCTTGACGAAATGCTTACCAATGGTCATGTGTACCCGATGGTTAAGTTCATGAACGGCACCGATGCGACCGCGACTAAGACGGCCCGTACGATATGCGCCGACCCGACCCGCTTTGACCAGAGGGCTAGGCACTGCCCGTTGGAAAGGAATGTTGACCCGATGCACCTCCTTGCTACATTCGTTATGAACAAGGATGAGCTCAAGACCACCTGTGATGAACTCAGGATGGTTCCGGGTTGCCAGTTCGTGTCAGTCGTGCTTACCCATACCAAGATTAACATCTATATGAAGGGCCGTACGGGTCAGCAGATTACCAATACCGTGCCGAGGAACCTCACCCGCATGGGGTCTGCTGATTTCATCGACCAGGCATACGCGAGCTCGCACGACAAGTTCCGCAAGATTCCGGCCATTTACTTCAATATCCTGAAGGGTATCGACACCGACTACGAGATTGACATCCGCCACGGAAAGAACGAGAAGCGCGACAAGATTGCATTGAAGGGATTCGCTTCGATACCGGGGGCCAATCCGGCTGACCCGATTTCCCTCTATGTGGCCGGTATGGAAAGTGACGGTGGCGAAATTAACCACGAATTCCTGGTAGAATAGGATGCATCGCCATATAAACTTGCGGAAAATAGTTTCTACGAGGTTCCCGTGAGTAAAGGCGTTTCGTTGAAGGATTTTAGGAATACCTTCGAATATACTACGACCAAGAGCGGGCCGGTTACTCCGGCTCGTACCGCGTCTATTTCTATGATGAAGGGGACTTTGGGCCCCGTAGGCGACCAGACCAAGGAAGACTTTGACCACCGTACATACGAGAACAAGAGTCTTCTTTCGCACAAGAACTACCTCTCGATGAAGGATATCGGGATAAAGTTTCTTACCGAGGCGACTTCCACGGCTCGGCAGAATACCGGCATCCGCATTAACCTCGACGGTATCGACTTCAACGAGACTTCGATGCACGGCGAGTTTGACTGCGATGGTCAGCATGTCGATATGAATATGAAGTATCCGACTCCGAAGGGCGAAATCACGGTTGAGCTTGCCTTGAGCAACGATGCCAATACATTTATCGATGTATCCCCGGAATCGGACCAGTTCCGAATCAACTTCTCTCAGTTCATTTTCCAGCAGGCAAGGGAATTGATTGCGCGCAATGCTGATGAGCTTCGAAACAACAATATCTATGGCGGGGAAGTCATTAAGGCTCCGGGTAACAACTTTAACGATACGCTGAATATTGCTACGAACGACCCGAATAGCATTACTAATTATGAGTCAGTCGACTGGCGTCTCCACCAACTCCGTAACCTTTGCGAAATGTGTGCACTGAATGAAGCTGATGATTTCGGCGCGGCTGATTTTGCTGCTCCCGCCGATGGACCTACCGGAACCGGTGATGGTAATGCGGCAACTCCGCCTCCGGCAGGTGACGGTACCGATGCTCCTCAGAATGCTGGCCAGGTTAATGGGGTGTCTGACGGTAACGGTAAGGGTGAAGAGAAGACAGAATTTGCTGAATATGCCCAGACGGCGTTCTCTCAGGCTGCGCTCGACGGCTTGTCTCAGATAGTTGCCGACGGCTTGTCTGATTTGACCGAAAATGGTTCCGCCGGTGCTAAGCTTAGTGCTAAGGAATGGCGCGAAGGGTTCCCCGGCGTAGACAAGATGATTGCTAGTGAACTTATCGAGCAGTTCTTGGCATTTGATGAATTCAAGGCTCTCGGTGAACAGCCGTTGCCGGTTAAGGGTCTGCAGGAAATGGGCAAGGCTCTTGAAGAGGGCAATGTCGATGTCGTCAAGTTCAAGACGAATCTCGGCAAGTGGTTCCCGGAAGTGTACAACGCTGACGGTACTGCTATGCACGATACTGCCAAGGAAGCTGCTTCTACGATATTCCCGGCTGATGACCAGACTGGTGTCGGCGGCGGACTTTCTCCTGACGAAAGCGTTGACCTCAACAATCCGGGTGAGATGGGCGATATGATGGACAATGCCCAGAGCCAGTTCGGCCAGGCTGCCGAAAATGTGACCAACCCGGGTGTCGACATGAACGAGACCGGGGAAACCCACGGGGGCTCCGGGGAACAGGACAAGACTGACTTCTCGCTCGGCGGTCTTGGCAACATCTTTTAATCGAAATCGGCTATGATATACAGAAGGCGGTGGCTTCGGCTGCCGCTTTTTGCATTAGTTTCCTAATCGTACAAAAGGATTTTTCTATGAGCGAAGAAGCAAAAACACCAAATCTTATCATGTTCAACACGGTCACAGGGTTCCGTGAAGCGGTTTCATTTATTGGCGAGTCCTGTGAGTCTCCGGATAGCAAGATTCATATCGAGACTTTCTCCAATGAAGCGGAAGACGGGCTCGTTTATATGCGGATTACGACCGACACCGGTTTCAGCGTCCTTATCGACAGTACTCTCAAGTCCCAGTGTCTTGACAGTGATGCCTATGTTCGCCTTCAGGACTTCTTCGTGATGTGCGACAAGGGCGTCAAGGACGGCTTGGTTGCTATGTGGGTTTCCGGCGGGCGTATCTATGTCGGTTCGTCTTTCAACGAATCTTTGCAATGCTTCGAGTCCGAAGCTAGCCTTCCACTCCTCGACCCGTTTGAAATCAATCTCGATTTTACGCCGGATGAGACTATCCAGGTGGAGCAGATGGTTGTCGGTTCCGTCCTCGAAACCTGCTATAACTTCGAAAAGGTTGAACTTGTCCGTACGGAAGGTACATTCTCTATCCGCACTGGTGATGAGCGGGTTTGCATTGCGACCCTCCCGACAAAGATTGGGCAGCTCGGTGTGCAAGACCGTGAAAAATTAAGGGATTTCGCGATTGCTGTCCCGTCCAATGTATTCAAGTGTTTCTCTTATGTAACTCCGGCCGATTCCAATATGATGCCTTATTGCACCATCGATTTCGACTGGGAACGCAAGAAGCTCCGCGTGGCTGGCCGTCTGTACAGCATTGTCTATTCCTTTTCGGAAGGCAAGCTGCGCACGGGTACAACTGAAGGTATGAAGCCGTATATGAAGTTCGATACCATCGGAATGATGGCTACTATCGATATGGTCTACGGGTTGAACTACCTTGACCTGACAGCTCCGGTCAAGCTTACCCCGATTGATGAGAAGACGGTGGAAATCCGTTATTCCTACGACGATGTGAAGGAAGAAGTCGTTCAGCGGGAAAAGAGCAAGATTAAGAAGAAGACCAAGGTTAACCGTTACTCTTGTGTCATTACGATGAGCGGAGTCTTGATGAGTGAAACGGACAAGAGCCTTACGCTCCCTATGGATGTGAGTACGATGATGGTTCGTTATGCCGCGACCGCCGTCCTCGAGATGCTCTATTCCGAAGATGGGAGAATCTTCATGACATTCTCGTGCCCGACGTTCTCCCGCAAGTGTATGTACTTCGGGGGTTAAAGTTCGGCTAGGCCATCGCCGCTTGAACTTTCAACGGGGTTCGACGAATTGTCGGACTCCGTTTCGTTATTCTCGGACAGTTCGGCGCCGCCTGGTTCAGTTTCGGACATCGCGTTTACGCTACCGGCATCCAGTGATTCGCTGTTCTCGTCGTTTTCGACGCTGTTGACGGCAGCCATCCCTTCATCGGAGAATCCAAGGTCAAGGTTATCAATTCCGCCGGTGCCGCCGGTGCTTCCGAGTCCGTCACCGCCGTCAAAGCCGCCTCCGCCGAATCCGCCACCGAAGTCGCCTCCGCCACCTCCGCCGAATCCACCGCCAAATCCGCCGTCGCCACTCGGGGTGTCGAAGATTTCTCCGACGGGAGAAGGTTCATTTGGGTCGAATCCCATCAGTTGGCTGTATTCGTCGTCATCGTTGGTTGTTTCTTCGGGGTGCTGGAGTTCCGTACGGAGTTCGCCAATCGCTTTTTCAACGAGTTCGTCATGCCCGCCGCCGAGACTCAGTATGGACGGGTCGTCCATTGCTTTTTCGTGAAGCTCGAGCATCTTTTTCCGGAATCGTGCCTTTATTTCGCTGACCGGGAGGTTAGCTTCCTTTGCCATATCGTTAAAGATAGGGACTTCGTGGCTTGCTGTCGTGGCTTTGGGTATGTTGAGTTCCATAGTTTTATCCGTGTTCTTACTTCAGGAGTTTATATTGGTCGCGGTTGGTGTTTAAAAAATATCGGAGATATATAAACTTACCGGCAAATCTTAATCCGTTGGATGGTACAGAATATGGGATACAGTATCGAAGAAGAAGATAGAGTGAGGCAGCTTTTCGAAAGCATTGCCAACCAGCCTATTGTGGAACAGCGTCCGTACAATGAAGTTCGCGTTGCCAAGCCTATTGTAGAGTCCACCACCTTCTTCGAAGGTACTAAGGTAGACCTTAACAAGTGGTCGACCGATTCCAAGAAAGTCGGCAAGGCAAAGACGGCTTCCAATCCGGACCTTACCAAGGGTAACAACAATACCGATGAAATCATCAAGGCTACCAAGGTTTCCGGCAAGCAGGAAACGGAAAACGACACCGTGACCGAAAAGAAGGAAAAGGGCCAGGTGACCAAGGTGGTCGTCGAGGATAACACCGAGGAATCCAAGAAGGCCCCGAAGCCGAAGAGTGGTAATTTCGACGCTGCTGCAAAGAGTGCCGAAAAGGCTAGCCAGTCTAAGGCCGAGAGCAACAAGAAGTTCAGCGAGGAGTCCAAGAATCAGCGCAGGGCGCAAATTCTCAAGGGTTTTATGCGGAGCCTCGCGGTAGACCAGAAGTCTAATGATGCTGCCGAAGCGGTTTGTGCCCGTATCGACAAGCACTTTAAGATTAAAACAACGAAAGCTAAGTAAAATTGGCATTAAAGTAATATAGGCCGCCATTTTTGGTGGCCTTTTTGCTATATTTCAATAAGAACCTATGGAAGCTACGATAACACGCCCGGCGGACAAGACCGCCGAGACTCGAATGTGGTCGGCCATCTATCACGACAGGGATACTGACAACCTGTTCCTGTGGTACGATGACGGAACGATGGAGCAGACTCGCATCGTTAACACATTCTATACCCCGAACCGGGGAGAACTCGGCGCAGTTCCTTGCGGGATGAAGGATATCTATGGACGGGAAATGTATGCCGTCCAGCGGCATACTACAGCCGAGCGAAAGATATACAACGATGCGCGTGGCCCGCAGAACCACCTGGCCGAAATCGACATCGACCCCCGTGCCAGGTTCCTCCAGAAGCACTACGCGAAGTCCGGGATGCTCAAGCCGGACATGAAGAAAATCAATATCTGCTTCCTTGATATTGAGGTGGCCACTACCGGAAGATTCCCCGTAGCCCACCGTGCCGAATACCCGATTAACTGTGTAACGATTTATTTTTCGGCGACTGACAATTACATCACATACGGTGTCGGACAGGACATCGACCAGTCCCTCAAGGACGAGATGGCTAAGGAAAATGCTGTCTATGTCCTCTGCTCGGACGAGGCGGACCTCCTGCGCCGGTTGTTTACCGAGATTGGTAGTAATGAGGTCGCCATCCTTTCCGGTTGGAACTTCTCGTACGATACCACCTACATGGTGAACCGCGCGGATAAGCTCGGTGTCCCGCTTAACCTTATGTCCCGCCTCCCGGCTCAGTTCAAGAAGGCTTGGTGGGACGAGCGCGAAGACTGCCTGATGATTGCCGGAACGGAAGTTATCGACTTCCTCGCCCTCTATCGCAAGTATACATTCTCCGAAGAACCGTCCTACAAGCTCGACTACATTGGCGGCAAGGTTACCGGTGAGCATAAGGAACCGTTGAAGGACGGTTACCAGACATGGCGCACCGACTGGACTCTGTTCATCAAGTATAACTGGCAGGATGTGCGCCTTCTGAAGCTCATCGAGATGCACGAGCGGATGTTCCAGCTCTGCGTGACCGCTGCTTCGGAAGCCCATGTTCCGTTCTCGTTTGTTTTTGAAAGCAAGAAGATGCTCGTCGGGTTCGTGATGAACCACCTGCATCAGCACAACCTTGTGTTCCCGGCATTCCGCGAACAGTCCAAGGAAGAATACCCGGGTGCATTCGTTTATTCCATCCCGGGCTTCTACACTTGGCTCGTGTCCTATGACTACCGTTCGCTATATCCGTCAATTATGATGACCTTCAATACTTCTCCGGAAGTCAAGGTCATCAAGCCGATTGACTATGTGCTTACCGAAGAGGAGAGGAAGTACCTCATCGAGAGCCCGTGGGACCACAATGGCCGTTACAAGGTGTATTTCCGCAAGGACAAGGAAGGCATCGTTCCGCAGGTTACCCGTTTGCTCTTCGATGGCCGCGCAAGCCTCAAGAACAAGATGAAGGCCGCCAAGAAGGCGGGCGACCATGAGATGACTGCAATCTACGATATGATGCAGAAGGTCTACAAGGTCCTCGGTAACTCGCTCTACGGTCTTCTCGGTTCCAACTTCTTCCCGTTGTACGATGTGGACAATGCCGCATCCATTACGGCTTACGGAAGAAACCTCATCAAGTACACCATCGAGCAGCTTGCCAAGTATCTTAACGAGGAAGTCGCTACTGACCCGCGTTTCATCAACGCTTTTGGATATACCCCGACAATCAATCCGGAGTTCCTCGGTACTATCGAGGATGAAGACGGACAGCTTCTGTACAAGAGAATGTCCCACGGCGATACCGACTCGTTCTACTGCAAGGTCGGCGACCTCTTTGAGCAGTTCCGCCAGAAGCAGGGTACTGGTACCGAAGTCATCGTGTTCAAGGGTCACGAGCAGGTCGAGCGCTATGCGTTCGGTAAGACCGACGAGGAGGACCTCGAGTCCCGCAAGTGCTTCAACCGTATGTGCAACAAGTATGCTCATTCCACTTGGCATGACCCGGAAAACCGAGCGGTGGACAAGAAGAGCGGCCTCACCAAGGTCAAGATTATGTTCTACGATGGAATCGTGTGGGGCGACGGTTACCGCATCATCTATAACCGTTACCGCATCACCGACTTCTGCCGTATTATGGACGCCGTGATTCTCGAGGAGAAGCTCGATGAGTTCATGCTTTCGTATGCGACCCGTTGGGGATACCTCACGAACGAACTTTTCCTCAAGCGCGAGAAGTGCATCTACAAGGCAATTGTCACTGCCAAGAAAAAATATATCTGCGAAGTGGAGTCCAACGAAGACATCGTGTATCTTGACAAGGAGCCTGTCAAGGACGAGGCCGGCAATATTATCAAGACCGGTACCCTCGAGATTACCCCGGACTTCGCCGTTACGGGTCTCGAAATTGTCCGCAGTTCTACCACGATGTTCAGCCGTGAGCGTATGATGGACACCGTTAAGCTGATGCTTCGTACGATGGACAAGGAAGTTGTCCGTGCCCGTGTTCTCGAGATTAAGAAGGAATTTTTCCAGGCCGTCGAGAATCACAATTATTCGTACATTTCCATTCCGTCCGGCATGAAGGAAGAGCCGATTCCGTATCCGCTCCAGTGCCGGCTTCCGCGAGAGGAATACTCGAAGCTCGACTTCCGTCGCCGTGCTGCTTCAGTGTGGAACTATCTCATCGAGACCGACCCGGTGCTGTCGAAGAGTACCTATGAACCTATTGCCGCCGGCGAGAAGATGAAGTTCATCAAGGTTGCCGAGAATGAATATGATGTGACAATCATGTGCTACACCGGCGAGGAATGCCCGGATAGGTTGTTCGATTTGTTCTATGTGGACTGGAACGACCAGTGGGAAAAGTCGGTGTCCAACATTCTCGGTCGTCTGTTCAAGGCGGTCGGGTGGCCGGAAGCTCTCGAGTATGACGAAACCGACGCTATGCTTGAATTTATCTAAGGAGATTTTCTATGAAACAGTACCTTGATTTGCTTAAGGATATAATGGAGAACGGTGTCGACCGCAGTGACCGTACCGGTACCGGCACCCGTTCCGTATTCGGCCGCCAGATGCGCTTCGACCTCTCCAAGGGATTTCCGTGTCTGACTACCAAGAAGCTTCACCTCCGCAGTATCATCTACGAGTTGCTCTGGTTCCTCAAGGGGGACACTAACATCAAGTTCCTGAACGATAATGGTGTTACCATTTGGGACGAGTGGGCCGATGAGAAGGGTGACCTCGGGCCAATCTATAGCAAGCAGTGGAGAAGCTGGGACGCACCGGATGGCCGCACGATTGACCAGATTTCCGAACTCGTGCAGGGCTTGAAGAATAACCCGGATTCCCGTAGACATCTTGTTTGCGCTTGGAATGTCGCGGACATCAAGGATATGGCGCTTCCGCCGTGCCACTGCCTGTTCCAGTTTTATGTGGGCGGGGTGGGTGAATCCGGCAAGCGTAAGCTCAGTTGCCAGCTCTATCAGCGTTCCGCCGATACTTTCCTCGGCGTTCCGTTCAACATCGTGTCCTATTCCCTGTTGACGATGATGCTTGCTCAGGTCTGCGGATATGAAGTTGGCGAGTTCATCCATACGCTCGGTGATACGCATCTGTATCTGAACCACTTCGAGCAGGCGAAGCTGCAGCTTACCCGTGAACCCCGTCCGCTTCCGAAGATGGCAATCAATCCGGATGTAAAGGATATCTTCGATTTCAGCTTCGACGACTTTACCTTGGTCGATTACGACCCGTGGCCGGCCATCAAGGCTCCGATTGCCGTGTAGCACTGTCGTAATTGCTATATTTGAAGCAGTGGTCAATCCTGGCCGCTGCTTCTTTTATTGAGGAAAATATGCTTAAGTCGATGATTCTTGCCCGTTCATACAGTGATTCCCATATTGGATTCAATGGTCAGCTCCCGTGGAAACTCAAGGCGGACCTTGCCAGGTTCAAGAAGATTACGATGGGGCACACGCTTATTATGGGCAGGAAGACCTACGAGTCGCTTCCCGGGAAGCTTCCCGGTAGGAGACTTATCGTGGTTACCCGGGATGACACTTATAGGCTCAATTTGGAACGGATGGCCATAAATACTGGAGATTGCCAGGTTTATTGCACGAATTCTATCTGGGCAGCGATTTCGATGGCCGAGCGTTTCGAAGAAACCGAGTGTTTCTTCATTGGCGGTGCGACACTGTTTGAACAGGTTATTGTAGTTACCGACCGTATCTACGAGACTGTGGTTTACGATGGCGAGTATTGCAATGAAGGTACGGTATACCTTTCGCCTCGTATGAAGCATTATTTGAACACGGGTATTTGGTATGATACCGATTCTGAAAGCAAAGAAGTTGTAAAGAAGGATGCCGATAATCAATATGAAAGTTTTTTCCGTATTCGTAATCGGATTCTTCCGTGCGGCTACGGGAATATTAACCGGTCGCTTAACTTGTATGGCGACTGGATAGATATTCCTTTCTGCAACCCCCATCCGGCATGGCAGCGAGAAGAGCCTGAAGTCAATGCCGAATTTATTGAAAAGTATTCCAAGGGTATTTACCCGGTCAAGTTCATGGATGGCCGCATAGTTGGAATGATGAAGAATCTTCGGGCGGGCGAGCACGGAGGTTACATGATGTCATTTAAGGTGATTTCCGACATTGATTCTTCCCGGACTCTATGGGGAATGGTCAATGACGGAATGGAATTCGATATGCGATATACCAATGGCGAGTTCGTTATCGAATACCATCCGGAAAATATCAACTGGCTCGCGGAATAGCCGGCTTTATATGTAGTTTACTGAGCATTGGAACCGGATACTGATGCATTGACATTCTCGTTATTGAGGCCGCCGCCAATACCTGTAGAAGACCGCCCGGGTTCCACCACGCTCTTCTCTTGGCCGAACCGGCTGGCGTACGATGTATTCATCAGGTCACCCACTACTCCGTCCGGCACAGACTTGTCGTTGGATAGGATTTCGTTTTTCACGATTCCTTGCGAGCAAGTGCCGGGGTCGGCCGCTATCTGCTTCTTGTTGATGTCGGTAGCGGCCTGCTCGAAAAGTTTTTTATATATGGCAGTGACCTGTTCCTGTAGGACAGGCTGGCCGGTGGTCGATGCGGTGATAAATTCGAGAATGACGCTTTTCATAACCCGAAGTTTATTGCTATATTTGTAGGTAAAGATATCTTTTAACCTATGGATAGTGCGCAATGAACGAAGAAATTGACTTTATTACGGGCCTTCCCGTGCAGTCTACTATTATGGGGCGCCCGGTTGCCGACGATGACCCTACCAAGGCATGGGTGGAAAAGTACCGCGGGATTACCCTTGATGAATCCGATGTCCGGGCAATTATCTTGCCGGATAAGATGCGGAACTGGGTTATCGGTATGCTTCAGCTCGGCGGATACAATAACTACATTTTCTATTCGGGCGTACCGGGAACCGGAAAGACTAGCTTGGCCGAAGCGCTCCCGTTGTTGATGGGTGCCGAACGAGAAGTTCTCTATGCGCAGCGCGATTCCGAGATTATCGATGCAATTTCCGAAGGCGGTATGTATCGCTCCGGAAATGGGTTGCCTAAATACTTCGTAATTGACGAGGCTGAC
>JAEEGL015056945.1_pt1 | contig 12052 bp, 14 predicted proteins | sample 9134231 | NCBI WGS metagenome assembly JAEEGL01 (sample SAMN16246548, study PRJNA631951) | gut metagenome | biome: gut microbiome; feature: rumen; material: fiber-attached | host: Bos | place: Iran: Karaj | collected 2018-10
ACAGGTGATTTTGTTAAACTTGATGTAACAAGAGTAGCTTTAAGCGGAATAAGAGGAGCATTAACTTATTATGCTTGGGCTGGTATCGCTGGTGCAATAGGAGGACCTCTCGGCTTGGTAGTAGGAACAGTTGGTGGCGGTGTAGTATATTATGTATTTGACCAAATAAAAGATTTTCTTGTTGGAGACAATATTATTCACACGTTTGAAATAGATGGTGTAAAATATGAAGTACCAAGAAATGGTAATGGAGAAAATGGTACATATGATGTAATCCTTAAAAATTACATGAAAGCAAATAAACATGATTACACTATTAATGGAGAAAAATATTCTGAAAGAGCATATAAAGAAAAAATGTATACTGACTGGAAAGATTTCATTTATGCAGATGGAAATGATAGATTAGCATCTTCTTTAGGAATAGATGATGTTGATAAGTATCCTGATGATGATTGTCCTAATTTTCATCTTATTAGATGGTTTGATAATACATTATCTGAGATAACTAAAATGGAATTTTCTAGTGAAGAAGAGTTATTTGATTATGTTATGAATTCATATGATCAAGAAAATGCAGCTTATAATAAAAATGCATATTCTGATATGACTTTATCATATCTTAATTTTCAAACAAGTTTTTTAGATGAATATGGATTTAATTTCTGGGAATATTATAACTATAATAAAGGAGTATGATAAATATGCAAGAAATGCCTGAAAACTATGAAGAAGCAAAAATAATAATTAAAAATAGTGTAGGAAGCGAAGTAGAAAAAGCTTATTTAAAGAAACAAAAATTAAAAGCAATATTTGTTACTGCGCTTTCTTTTGGAGCTACTGCTGCGATAGGTATAATTACTAAACTTCCATTAAATGTGTTGGTTACTTTACCAATAGCAGCTGCGTTTTCTTTACATCAATTCTTACCAATATTATTTCAAAAAAAGGTAGATAAAAGAATTGAAAATGGTGATTATTTTAAGAAAAAAACTGAAGAACAAGTCATCGATATTGCTAAAAAAGTTGTAAATGAAGCGAATGAGTTTGAAAGAAATAAAGTTAAATAGTAGGTGATTTTATGGAAGATTTATTACCTGTTGGAAGCATAATAGAACTTAAGGATGGAAGACTACGTATGATTCTTGGATATTTACCTACTAGTCCTAATGAAGAACAATTTGATTATTTCTGCTCCAAAGTAGATGGTGGATTAAAAAAAGTAGTAGATAAATTAGAAAAAGATAAAGATTACTTTTATTTAAAAAAAGAAGATGTCTTTAATGTTCTTTATGTTGGTCTTCAAGATGAAGAGTTTGATCTTTATAATAGAATATATGATGATTATAAAAATAGATTATCTGAAGAAAAAAAGAATAATAAAGAATTATCTAAAGAAAAGATGGATGAAATATATTCATCAATACTATATAAACTAGTAGGTAAATATTTAGATAATTAATGGAGAGGGACAAATATGAAAAATGGAATATTACCAATTGGGAGTATAGTAACTGTCGAAGGAAACGATTATATGATTTGTGCATATTTTCAAAAGAATGCTTATGTAGAAAATCAAAAATATGATTATGCTTGTTGTTTGTATCCAACAGGTCTTTCTAAAGATGCAGTTCTTATTAAAAAAGATCAAATAGAAAAAGTTAAATTTATTGGATTCCAAGATTTAAGATTTTCTAAATTAAAGAAGGAACTTGAAGAAAATGATGGATAAAGAAAAGTTACCACTTGGTACAATTGTAAAATTAGTTGGTAGAGATAATAAATATGTTATTGCAGGATTAAATGTAAGTAATAATGAGTATGATTTTGATTATTTATGTCTAAGATTTCCATTAGGTTATTTTGAAAACACTGATTATGTATTTGTAAATGATGATAGCGTTGAATCTGTTTGTTTTCTTGGAGATATTAATTATCAGTAAAGGTGTGATTAAATGATAGATGAAAGTGATGTAATTGAAATTGGTGGTAGAGAAGGTACTATTTGTTTTAAAACAGTATATAATGATACAAAGTATATTTGTGTAGCTTTTGAGGGAGAAAAAATTGAATACAAAGTATACAAATATAAAGATGATGATGGAAGACTACTAGTTTCTGAAGTAAAAAATGAAGAAGAACTTGTAAGTGTTATGAAGATTTTTTATGCCGAAGGACTTGAAGAATTTGGAATACCTGCCGAATTAGATGAGGTATTAGATAATTTAGATAATTAAAAAAACTAACATATTGTTAGTTTTTATTTTTTTATGGTGCTCCTGATCGGACTTGAACCGATACTTCTATCACTAGAAAGCAGATTTTGAGTCTACCGTGTCTACCAATTCCACCACAGGAGCAAACTCACAAAAGAATTATACCATATTATAAATATTATTGAAAACAAAAATATTAAAAGCTATACTAATTTTAAGGAGTAAAATATGTTTTCTAAAGAGTACATTAATAATAAATTATATTCTCTTTCTTTATCTAAATTTAGATCATCATTTCATTTAAACAATAAAATGAAAGAGTATGTTAAAGAAAAAGGATTAGATAAAATAAAAAGTGATGGATTTGATTTAATTACTAAGAGATTAGCTCCTAAAGAGATAAAAAATGATGGTAAGCAAACACCAATGAAACAAGTACATCCAATTTTTATTGCACAACATGCTTGTGCTTGTTGCTGTCGTGGATGTTTAGAGAAGTGGTATAAAATATCTAAAGATAGAGAATTATCATCAGAAGAAATTGAAGGCATAGTAGAATTACTTATGGAATGGATAAAGAGAGAGTGTTAGTCATTTTATATGTAAAGTGTATTACTAATATATTGAATCTCTCTTTTATTATTGTTATTCTTAATATATGAGAGGATAGAGGGTATGAAACTATTTGATAAGATTAAAGAATCTATTAGAAAAAAGAGTGAAGAAGAAGAACAAATCAATCAAATGATTGAAAATTCACAATTGTTTAACTTGGACAAAGACCTTGTTATAAATGAAGATGCTCATGAAGGTGCGATAGGTGAATATAAGAGTCTTTGTGCATACTTAAATAATGATAAAGCTAAGAAGATTGCAAGTATTATTACTACTGGAGAAGAAGTTCTTTGTATAGTAGATGCTGTTCAAAGAAAAAATAATGAAGAAATATTTATTATTTATTCTAGTAAGAGAGTATTATTAATCAATAATAGAACTAATAAATATCTAGAATCTGATGCTGGATTAATTACTAAAATAGAAGTAATTAAAAGTTCTTTAATGACTCAACTTGTTAATATGAATGATGTTATTTTAGATATTAATTTAAGTAAAAATGATTTTAATCTTTTCTATAATATTATTAAAGATCCTAATGCTAGAAATCAGTTATATGCTGAAAGAGTTAAATATTTATGTGGTATTACACCTGTCTTTCAAACATTTAATGCTTTAAATACTGGTATTAGTATTGATGCTAATAATATGGTAGTATTCCATGATCGTAAAATAAATAACTATCCTTGTAAATATGAAGATTTAAAAGAATATGAAATAGTGGAAGATAATGTTGTTATGATGTCTAGAAGAACTTTAGAACATAAGACAACTATTGGTAGTAGTAAGAGTGAATGTATAGGAATGAATTTTAGAGTAACTCTTAAAGATGGTACTGTTTATGAAATACCTATCATATTCCCTAATGCTTTTAAGACACCATATAATCATTATGATTCTAAGTATGTAAAATGTTTTGATTTTGCAAAATCATTAATAGATAAATTAGATTCTTTAAATAAAGATTTACCTTAAAAATAAGACTTTATAAGTCTTTTTTTATTTTTATATTAATAATAGTATGATAGAATAATACTTAGACAAGGAGTGGTTTTATGAGATATTATAGAAAATCTAATGTATTTGATACTTTACTTAAACCAAATTTTAATCATATAAATTCTTTTGGTAATTCAATTAGTAATACAATTGGTAGTGCTATTGGTTCTGCGGTTGGTGTAGCTGTTGGGTCTGCATTTGGTACTGTTATGAACGAAGTAGCTGAAGAAGTAGCTGATAATTTTACTACTAATATGAAAATACAAAAAGAACAACAACAAATGATATTAGAAAAACAAAAGAAATTAGCTAATTTACCTGCGAGATGTCCATTTTGTAATGCTCCTACTACAGGAAAAGAATACTGTGAATATTGTGCATCAAAATTAATATAAATTAGAGAGGGTTTTAAATGAAAAAATTAAAAAAATTAACTATATTACATTCTAACGATTTACATGGAGATTTTTTAGCAGAGACTATTGATTCCAAATTAACTGGTGGAGTATCAATGCTTTCTGGATATGTATCTAAAGTTAGAAAAGAAGAAAAAAATGTTTTATATACAGTTTCTGGAGATATGTTTAGAGGATCTTTAATAGATCAAGAATATAAAGGTATATCTACGATTGAAATAATGAATTTATTAGCACCAGATGTAGTTACTTTGGGTAATCATGAAGTCGATTATGGTTTAGCTCATCTATTATTCTTAGAAAAATGTGCTAAATTTCCAATTATAAATGCTAATATGTATTTAACTAATAATAATGTTAGATTATTTAATTCTCATAAAATTATCGAAGTAGATGGAATGAGAATAATGTTTATAGGTATTCTAACTGAAGAGGTATTAGCATCTACTAAAGGAGATAAATTAATTGGAACTTTAGTTGATGTTAAAGATGCTGCTAAAGAAGTAGGAAAAATATGTAATGCCTATAAAACTGTAGATATTGACTTAACTGTATTACTTACTCATATTGGATTTGAAAATGATAAGAAATTAGCTGAAATGTTGGATCCAAATTGGGGAGTAGATATTATTATTGGAGGACACTCACATACACTTTTAGATAAACCTGAAGTAGTTAATGATATTCCAATAGTACAAGCTGCGATGGGTACTGATCAAATAGGTAGATTTGATTTGGTAGTTGATACTAGTACTAATAGTATTAAATCTTATAAATGGAAGTTAATTCCAATTACTCCTAAAAACTGTCCAAGAGATTTAGATCTTGAAAAAATAGTATTCCAATATAAAGATGCAACTGATGCTATTTATGGAAGAGTACTTACTAGACTTGACGGAGTATATACTCATCCACATAGAAATATGGAAACTATGCTTGGACATTTGTTTTCTGATATCTTTAAAGATCTAACAGGTGTAGATATAATGTTTATAGCAAGTGGTGCAATTAGAAAGCCTACATTCGGTGAAGTTGTAACTAAAGGTGATTTACAAGAAATGTATCCATTTAATAATAAAATAATGGAAGTAATAATTACTGGTAAACAACTAAAAGAAGCACTTACTTGGCTTTTAAGAGATGATACTATTTTAAATCCTGAAGATCACAACGAATTTTATCAGTTATCTCATGGAATAGTATGCAAATATATTCAAAAAGAACATAGAATTGAATCTTTAAAATTTAATAAAAAAGAAGTTAAAGATAATGATATATTTAAGATTGGTTTAGAAGAATATCATTACAATAATATGGAAGAATTCTTACATATTAATAAAGAAGAAGCACTTAAAAATGGTCCAGTAAAAGTTCTTTCTACATCATCTACAGAAATGTTAGAAGAATATATGAGTTCTGTTCCATTAATTTGTGTTAATAAAGAACAAAGATTAGTAATTAAGTATTAAGTTATATAAGTAATAAGATAGTGATATTTTATTACTTTTATTTTATAATAATTTTAGGTGATTTTAATGAATTATCAGATTAGAAAAGCTATTAAAGATGACTTTCCAGAGATTAATAAATTATTTATAGAAATGGAAAATTATATAGATAAAGTTAGATTAAGTAATAACTTAGAATCAGTAAAAAGTTCTGGATACGAAGATGGTTATTTAGATTCATTTATTAGTGATCCTAATAGAAATTTATATGTAGCTACTCGTGATGATTTAGTAGTAGGGTATATTTCTTTTGTCGTTTATAAATCTGATAATTATATTTATATTGATGATTTTTCTATAACAGAAAATTATAAAAGAAAAGGTATTGGTAATAACTTTCTTAAATTAGTTATTGATAAAGCTAAAGAATTAAAAATTAGTAAAATTAGATTACATGTATTTTTTTATAATACAAATGCTTTATCTTTTTATAATAAATATAATTTTAAAGAAATAGAAAATAATAATAATCGTCTTATGATGGAATTAGATTTAGAAGGAAATTAGTATGAATAATTATTTGGATATATTTAAAAGAAGTAAATGTGATTTTTCTAGATTATCTAGTTATGGTTTTATTAAAGAAGGAGATATTTTTAAATATACTCATTTTCTTATTGATAATTTAATCATGGATATAATTATTGATATGGATGGAAAAGTTTCTTTTAAAGTTACTGATTTAATATTTAATGAAGAGTATGTTAATTATAAAATAGAGAATCAAGTAGGAGAATATGTAAGTAGAGTTAGAGAAGAAATTAATAATATCTTATGTGATATTAAGACTAATTGTTTTACTAATAAGTTCTTTATATATGATCAGTCTAATAGAATAACAAAACTAATTAAAGATAAATATGGTGATGATCCATTATTTTTATGGAAAGATGATGATAAAGATGGGGTATTTAAGAATCCATCTAGTGATAAATGGTATGGTATTATCATGAATGTTAATAGTAATAAATTAACTAAAGAGAGTAAAGATTGTGAAGTACTTAATGTTAAACTTGATCCAGATAAAATAAAAAAACTAATTAAGAAAAAAGGTTATTATGAGTGTTATCATATGAGTAAAAAATACTGGTTATCTATTATTCTTGATGATACTTTAAATGATTCAGTTATTATGGATTTAATTAGTGAAAGTCATAAGTATACAGAGATTACTAATAACTGGTTATTACCTGCGAATAACGATATCTTTAACGTTATTGAATACTTTGATAAAACTAATGAAATTATTTGGGAAGATACTCATAACATTAAGAAAAATGATTATGTATACTTATATGTTACTAAGCCTTATTCTGCGATTTTATTTAAACTAGTAGTAGATTCTGCTAATGAAAATGAATTACTATTTAAACTAGTAGAAAAATATCCATTAGATAAATATAAATTAGATGTATTAAAAAAGTATGGAGTAAAATCAGTTAGGGGAGCAAGAAGAGTTCCTACTGAACTATATAATTTCATTGAAAAATAAAGAACTTTATGATACAATAACGACCAAAAAAGGGTAGTTATGGGTAATTATGATAACTTTACAATAGAGGTATTTGACAGATTTGCTAGGGAATTTAATGTTTTATTTCCTGGTATTCTTTCGTATGAAGAAATAAAAAAGATAATTACTTCTAATATTCATTCTAGTATTGTCTTAGATGATTTGTCTTCAGAGAAAGTAAAAGGTGAACAACTACTTGGTTATTATAATGATACACGTCATATAATTGTCATTGAAAAGAGTTTAAAAGATAAAGATCTTTATTCTACTTTATTTCATGAATTAATACATGTATTAACTATCCATACTCCTAAAAATGAAAATAATTTTATTGATGATGAATTTGTTACAGAAACAATTACTACTGTTATGCAGGAAGAATATGAAAAGAAATTCTATGGAGTAGATAAGACTAAAATAAATGTATATATATCTAATTATGCTAAAGAATTAGAAATAATATTTGGTAATGAATTGTTTTCTCAATATGTAAAAAATGATCGTAATATAGAATCTTTATTTAAATATTATCCTAAATATAAAGATGTTAGTAATTATGAAATATTTAAAGAAATATCAGATTTATGTGATGAGGTCTTTTTCCTTCTTGATTCTAATGATGTAGAAAAAGTTGCTTATTTAAATTCTATTATTGAACTTAATATGACAATTCTATTAGCTAATTATTTAAAATGTAAAACTGATTTAAGTGAAGATGAAAAACTAGATAAAATAAATAGATTATTATCTATTATGAAAAGTCCTAATATAGATTTAATTAAAGTAATAACTATTTATAATATTACTGATAGAAAATCATTAGATAAGTATGAAGATCTTAAATATATATTAAATCCAGATTTAGATAGATATTCAATACAAAGAGAAAAGTATATAAATTTCTATTCTTCTAAAAAGTTTGATCTGATTAATTTTAGAATAGATAATTTATTATATTATGATGATAAATATATTAATTTTATTGGTAAAGAAGTATATTATAGTTCTTTAGGATATTTATTATATACTAAGAAAATAAGTATGGAAGAGATATATAATTCTAAATATTATGTTGTTTATAATAATGAAATACCTAGCGTAGCAGATGAATTTACTTCTGGTGCTGATCATGATGAAACCATGCTTCTAGATTTAAAAAGTTACTATACTGGTGAAGTATTATTTAAAGTAGAAAATGATAATGATGAATATTATGTATCTAAAGATTTTAATGTATATATATGTAGTAAACGTAATATTGTAGATATGCTTGATTGTATTAATGATAAAAATACTGTAAAGGAATTAAAAAAATTACATAGTAGTGGAATTAATGAAGTGTTTTGCAATAATTGTGGTAAACTAATAATAGAGGAAGATAATAAAGTAACAGTATTAGATAAAAATTTTAAAACGGGTATTTACAATACTAAAACGTATAATATTGAAGAATTAAATTTATTTAATAATAGTAGTAAGAAATTAATTAGGTAGGATGTGATGAACATGAAAAATATATTAACAGGATTAAGACCAACAGGTAATTTACATTTTGGGCATTTATTTGGTGCTGGACAAAATTATGTAAGATTACAAAATGATTATAATTTTTATTTAGAAATAGCAGATGTTCAAGCTTTGACTGATAACTTTGATAATCCAGAAAAAGTATATAGAAATATAAATGAAATAGTTAAAGATTTATTATCTATTGGAGTAGATCCTAATAAAGTACATTTCTTTTTACAATCAAAAATACCTGAGATAGCAGAAGTAACTGTATATTTTTCTAATTTAGTTACTATTTCTAGATTACAAAGAAATCCTACAGTTAAGACAGAGATTAAACAAAAGAAAAATTTATTTGGAGAAAAAGGTGAATCTATTACTTATGGATTTTTAGGATATCCAGTATCTCAAGCTGCTGATATTGTTTGTTTCAAAGGAGAAGTTGTTCCTGTTGGAGAAGATCAATTACCTTTACTAGAACAATGTAGAGAAATAGTTAGAAAGTTTAATTCTATTTATGGAGATACTCTTAAAGAACCAGAAGCAGTACTATCTAAAAATGTTAGAATTAAAGGATTAGATGGTAATGAAAAGATGGGCAAAAGCTTAGGAAATGCTATATATTTAGTAGATACTGATGAAGAATTAAATACTAAAATAATGGGTGCTGTTACTGATCCAAATAAAATAAAAAAAGATGACCCTGCAAATCCTGACATTTGTATGGTATACTATTATCATAAACTAGTGACACCTAAAGAAGAAGTAGATAATATTTGTTCAGAGTGTAAAGCTGGTTCTAGAGGTTGTGTAGCTTGTAAGAAAGAATTAATTCAAAGTATGATTAAATATTTAGAACCAATTAGAGAAAAAAGAAAATATTATGATGAACATCCAGATGAAGTTGAAAAAATACTACGAGAAGGAACAGAAGAAGCTAAAAGAATAGCTAAAGAAGAATTGAAAGAGATAAAGAAATCTATGAAAATAGATTATTATGAGTAGTTATGGCTAAGTTTGAAGAATTAGATGAAAGATATTTATATTTAGTACACGGAGCTAACGACGATAGTGTTGAGAGTGTTTTTAATTATGGTATTTGCTCAAATAGAGGTAACAGAATAGGTTCTGTATTAACTCAGCTAAGCAAAGATGATATTAAATTAAAAGGACTTAGAGCACTTGAAAAAGGTTTTTGTGATGAAAATTATTGTAAATATTGTTATGTTGTTAAAATACCTAAGTTCTATTATGGATGGGTAGGTAGAGATGGAGCAATTGAACCTCCATTACCACTATTTTATGAAGAAGATAATAAATCTATGTTTACTCCTCATTTAGTGGCAGGTGTTTATTCTAGAGAAAGAGATAAAGTAGCAACAAATCCTAATTTTAATCCAAAGTATAATCCTAATGGAATGAAATATGCTAAGGAACAAGAAGAACTATTTGAACATACTAGTTTGTTTAATGATTGGTATCGTTATGCGTCTTCTAGAGATGGAATGACTAATGATGAATTAAAAACTTTTGATGAACAAATGGGAACATGGAGACCAGTTCTTCAAAGATACAGTAGATATATACCAGAATTATATGTTGAATATAAAGCGGTACTAGAAAAAGAAAAAGCAAAATAAAAAGTGTACATAAGTACACTTTTTTAATTGTTTTCTTTTATTACTAGTTTATCATTATCTAAACCTATTATTACGTGTTCTCCAAATTTAATTTCTTCACTTATTATTGATTTAGCTAATAGTGTTTCTATGTTTCTAGATACATATCTTTTAATAGGTCTAGCACCATATTTTTCATCATAAGAATTATCAATTATATAGTCTTTAACTTCTTTAGTTAATTCAATAGTTAGTTTTTTATCATCTAATCTCTTATTAATATCATTTACTATTTTATCTAATATTTTATAAACTATATCTTTTGATAGAGAATTAAACATTACTATTTCATCAATTCTATTTAAAAATTCTGGTTTAAAAGTATTCTTTAATTCTTGCATTACTAGTTTTTCACTATCAGTATTATTGTCTAATATGTATTCACTACCTAAATTTGATGTCATTATAATAATAGTATTTTTAAAGTCTACAGTTCTACCTTGCGAATCTGTTAGACGACCATCATCTAGTATTTGAAGTAAGATATTAAATACATCTTTATGAGCTTTTTCTATTTCATCAAATAAGACAATAGAGTATGGGTTTCTTCTTACTGCTTCGGTTAATTGTCCACCTTCGTCATATCCAACATATCCTGGAGGAGAACCAATTAATCTAGATACTGAATAGCTTTCCATATATTCAGACATATCGATTCTTACGATATGCTTTTCATCGTCGAATAGTTCTTCAGCAAGTGTTTTAGCAACTTCTGTTTTACCAACACCGGTAGGACCTAAAAAGATAAATGAACCAATTGGTCTATTAGGATCTTTGATACCACTTCTAGCTCTTATAATAGCATCACTTACTAAGTTAATTGCTTTATCTTGACCAATTACACGTTTCTTCATATTTTCTTCTAAATGTAATAATTTTTCTCTTTCTTCACCAACTAATTTAGCTACTGGTATATTAGTCCATTTAGAAATAATTGCAGCGATTGATTCTTCATCAATAGTATCACTTAAAATATCATTTTTATTTTGTGCTTGTAAACTAGATAATTCTTTTTCTAAAGTAGGGATAGTACCATGTTTTAAAATAGCAGCTTTTTCTAAATCATATTCATCTTCAGCTACTTCAAGTTCTCTTTTTTTCTTTTCAATTTCTTCTTTTTTCTTATTAATTTTATTATTAATATCTTTTTCACTTTCCCAAGATGAACGTAATTCTTGTTCTTTAGTTTTTAATCCCTCTAATTCTTTTTCAATATCATTAACTCTATTTTTAGAGAAGTCATCTTTTTCTTTTTTTAGAGCTTCTTTTTCTACTTCTAATTGCATTATTTTTCTTGTTAAGTTATCAAGTTCAGTAGGAACACTTTCCATTTGAACTTTAACAGTTGCACAAGCTTCATCTACTAGATCTATTGCTTTATCTGGTAAAAATCTATTAGTAATATATCTATTAGATAGGGTAGCTGCTGCTACTAGAGCGTTATCTTTAATATTTACTCCATGATATACTTCAAATCTTTGTTTAAGACCTCTTAATATAGTAATAGTATCTAGTACTGTTGGTTCTTTAACAAGTACTTGTTGAAATCTTCTTTCTAAAGCACTATCTTTTTCAATATATTTACGATATTCATTTA
>JAEEGL016438352.1_pt1 | contig 12052 bp, 8 predicted proteins | sample 9134231 | NCBI WGS metagenome assembly JAEEGL01 (sample SAMN16246548, study PRJNA631951) | gut metagenome | biome: gut microbiome; feature: rumen; material: fiber-attached | host: Bos | place: Iran: Karaj | collected 2018-10
ATATTATCTGCTATACACACTTCCATGCCGATCATATTTCTGGGCTGCCGGGGCTTTTGCTGACGATAGGCAATTCCGAAAGGCATGAGCCGCTGACTATAGCGGGACCCGAGGGCATAGAACGCGTGGCGGAGGGGCTGCGCCTTATTGCGCCCGAACTGCCCTTTGACATAAATTACATTGAATTGAAAGATAAATACGAAAGTCTGACTGTAGGCGAGTTTGATATAAAGGCTATGCAGGTCGATCACCGCATAACCTGCTACGGCTACAGTCTTGAAATACCGCGTGCGGGCAAGTTTGACCCCTTAAAAGCGGAAGAATTGGGCTTGCCTAAACCTACATGGTCGCTTTTGCAAAAGGGCGAGAGTGTGGAGCATGACGGAAAGATATATTCTGCCGATATGGTCATGGGAGAAGCCCGAAAAGGGATAAAACTGTGCTACTGCACGGACACAAGACCCACACCCGATATGCCCGAATTTTTTAAGGGCGCTGATCTGCTTGTATACGAGGGCATCTACGGCGAGGATGAAAAACGCGATAAGGCCGTAAAGCACAAACACTCCCTTTACAGTGAGGCGGCGGGCATAGCAAAAGCGGCGGAGGTTCGGGAACTGTGGCTGACACATTTTTCACCCGCTATGACAGAGCCGCAGGAATTTTTATCCGCGGCGGCAGATATTTTCCCCAACACCGTTGTGGGAGAGGACAGAATGACAAAAACCATAAGGTTTGAGGAGAGATAAAAATGAGAAAAAACAATGACGAGTTTATTATAAAAATTATTCTGGGCATTATCGCCGTAATGGTCGTTGCGGGCGGCATTGCTCTGCTTAAAAACAATGACCGCACGGCCGTTGAGGATGACGACGACGGATATGACGAGTTTGCCGTGCAGGAAGAAGAAAAGAATATTCATAATGATTACAGCCTGCCCGCAGAGATAGAACCTGTACAGCTGCCCGAAGACCCCGAGGCAACGATAGGTTTTGCGCCCAAACAGCTTGACAGGCTGAGTGACCATTATGTGCTTGCAAAATATGAAATGGCACAGGATTCTATCATATATTACTACCAGTCCGCAGAGACCACATCGGGCGAACGCTTTATGGTCATATGCACAAAGATGTCCAAGGATGACTATCTTAACTCCATACCGATAAAAAATGTCAAGACGGAAAATTATAAGGATATTGACCTTACCTATTCCGAACGTCAGCTTTACAGCGTGCCCAATGATTTTGAGATGATAGAGCCGATACAAAAGGGTATTGACGAGGGCACTATGGAGATAGAGTACGGCAACAGCCTTGAAGAAGTTATCAAAAAAGACAGTTTCTATTGGTACGACAATGGCGTTAAGTATGAAATGCAGGTAAGAAACCAGGACCTTCCTTACAGCCTTATGTATGATATGGCAAGAAAGATAATAGATGCGGAGTAGGAGTATGCGTAAATTATTCATCATATCATTGGTGCTGTGTTTGATGTTGACGGGCTGCTTTTCGGCTAAAAATGCCGCAGGTCCGAACTATTCAAGCAAAATGTCGCGTCTGGAGTATATCGAAAATGCCCTGTTAGCAATAGATAAAAGGGATAAGGCGGCGCTTTTGGAGCTTTTCAGCGATGAGAGCAAAAGCAGATATGACCTTGATACAGAGATAGATGCCGCTTTTGATTTTTTTGAGGGTACGATAAATTATGTCGACCGCAGTTACGAGGCGGCTTCAAACTCTATGGAGAGTTGGCGTGACGGTGATACAGAGTATATATTTGTTGAGCCGCATATAAGCGATGTGCGCACAACTGCGGGCAAAAGCTATGAGATAGTGCTTGGGGCATACCTGATAAATGCCGATGACGAGACGAAAGAGGGTATATCTTATCTTTCGATATATGATAACGCCAATGAAGATGATTTTGTTAATATAGGCGGATATGAGGATTAAAAACAGGCTGTTACGGTGCGGCAGCCGTTTTGTTCAAATTGCACTAAAATCGGCTTGAAATTTTGTGTTTATGTAATAATTGCGAAAACTTTGAAATACAACTGTAATTTTTTTGTTTTTCGGCTTGATTTTTTGACGGAAAAGTGGTATCATAGACACATTAGGACTTTTTTATGGAAGTTATAATCATTAAACAATATATAATGGTGTTAAATTAACCTAACTGTTAAGTAAAAGACAGCAAGTTAAAACCAAGGTATAAAATTTCTTATAAGGAGGACATAAAATGAGTTCAGAATCTGCCATTAAAAAAATGGTACTGCCTCAGTCACTCAGCGACATTATCAAAAACGGAAACGCAGAGATAATAGTACCCGAAAGCAAGGAACAGCTTTTCGAGCTTGCACTGGGCGGCAAGGACAACATGACCTGGGACGTTAATTTTAACGTAGGCGACAAGGTAGTCCGCGAGGCAACAGTTGTAAAATGTAAAAACGGTATTGCGATCAATTATGACGACATCACGATTCGCCGCCGTGACCCCAACGCTATGGTTATAGCAGACGATCTTCCTACCGACAAGCCCACACATATGGAGCGTTTCGGCATACCTTTCGACGGTATCAGACAGGAAACTTTTGAATGGTTCAAAAAGCAGGAGAGCCTTATCGTTCTGCCTTTCTATTCGGGCAACGAGGATATGAAACTCGGCTATCCTTCAATAGCTATCATTCCTACAAATGCGGCTTTCTTTGCGGCTACACTTGCAGAACTTCAGGGCTTTATCCCCGCAAGCAAGATGCCTAACCGCTTTAAGCCAAAGGCTGTTATCTATGTTGCACCGCCTTTCCGTCAGACACATTACGACGGCAAGCAGATAGTTGTACATAACAGACTTTACGATATGCAGGAAGTATTCAGCTACAACCTTTATCCGGGTCCTTCGGCTAAAAAGGGTGTATATTCAATTCTTCTCGATATCGGTGAAGAAGAAGGCTGGGTAACACTTCATGCTTCAACGGTCAAGATCGTTACACCTTACGAACTTGAACTTACCATAATGCACGAGGGTGCATCGGGCGGCGGCAAGTCCGAAATGACAGAGCCTTTCCACCGTGAGGACGACGGTTCGCTTTTACTTGCAACAAATACATTTACAGGCGAGGAAGTTAAGGTAACTATCGCCGATACATCGACACTTAACCCCGTAACGGACGATATGGCACTTGCTCATCCGTCTTTACAGAACGACAGCGGCAAGCTTGTTGTATGTGATGCAGAAACAGGCTGGTTCTTACGTGTTAACCATATCGACCAGTATGGTACGGAGCCCGAAACGGAAAAGGCAACTATCCATCCCAAGGAACCGCTGGTATTTATCAATATCCACGCAGAGCCGGGTGCTACCTGCCTTATCTGGGATCATGAAGAGGACTCTCCGGGCGTACCTTGCCCCAACCCCCGTCTTATCTTACCGCGTAAGATAAAGAACAACATTGTCGAGGGCGCAGTGGAGATCGATGTACGAAGCTTTGGTGTTCGTACTCCACCTACAACAAGAGAAAACCCCAACTATGGTATTATAGGTATGTTCCATGTTCTTCCGCCTGCACTTGCATGGCTTTGGAGACTGGTTGCTCCCCGTGGTTACGCTAACCCCTCTATCATCGACAACAGCGGTTCCGCTATGAGCATGAAGAGTGAGGGTGTCGGTTCTTACTGGCCTTTCGCAACAGGTAAGAAAGTAGACCAGGCAAATCTTTTGCTTGAACAGATATTAAAGACACCGAGGACAAGATATATCCTTATCCCCAACCAGTACATTGGCTGCTTTAAAGTAGGCTTTGCAGGTCAGTGGGCTACAAGAGAGTATCTTTCACGCCGCGGCGGTGCGCACTTCAAGAAAGAGCAACTGATTGAAGCACGTTGTCCTATCCTTGGTTATGTACCCCGTTCCGTAAAGATCGACGGTACACCTATCCCGAAGCCTTTGCTTCAGGTAAATACACAGGGTCGTGTAGGCAACGAGGGCTACGATGTCGGTGCAAAAATGCTTACCGATTTCTTCAAGGAACAGCTTAAGCAGTTCGATACACCCGAGCTTCTTCCTCTCGGCCATGAGATCATCCAGGCTTGTCTGAATGATGCCGATGTAGAAACTTACTACAATTTTATACCTAAACTTTAATAAAAATGCAAAAGAGGCTGTCGCACTGATATGGTGCTTCAGCCTCTTTTTTTTGCAGGGGCGCTGCCCCTGCACCCCGCCCACTTTTCAAAAAAGTGGGTCCAAACATATTCGCGAATAAAGATTAACTAAATTTGAAGTTATACTCCGCGGCTGGGTTTTAGTGCTGCAAATGTACATTTGCAGCAGGTTTTAGATTCGCCGCGGTGTCAATGTATGAATTGAATATAAATATATTCGCGAATATGTTTTCCCTCGCTTTTCTAAAAAGCGAGCCGGGGTGCAGGGGTGGGAAACCCCTGCGAAAACAAGTAATTTAAACAACAATTCAAACGCGGTACTATCTTTTTATTCGGTCAAAACAAACTGCGGCAAATTTTATCGCAGTAAATATCATGTCAAAGATTTTATCGGCTTTTCGATAGATAATTTATCCCTACAGCAATATACAAATCAAACCTCCGTTTCCCTCGTTGATTATCTTTTCGATCGTGCCCCTTACTTTTTCCTGCGCATCCTCGGGCAGACGTGTCAGTTTCATTCTCAGATCGTCTTCTATCAGTTCCCCGACACTCTTGCCGAATATCCTGTAATCCATATAATCCTCGGCTGTTGCCAGATAATCGGCAAGGTCTTTGCTTTGGCTCTCACTGCCCACTACAGGTGCAACATTCGTTTCCACACCTGTTTTTATCATGTGTATAACGGGTGCCTGGGCTTTTATGCTGATACCGTAGCCGCTGCCTTGCTTTACGACCTCGGGTTTGCCTGCGGTAATATCGGCAAGCACGGGCGTTACCACACCGTAGCCCTTTAAATTCACCTGTTCAAGCGCATCTTTAAGCACATCATAGGCACGCTTTGCCTGTGTCAGCTCTTTAAGTGCGGAAATAAGCCTGTATTCGTCGGTTATATCGCTGCCCGTAGTCTCCGAAAGCACCTTATAAAATAATTTTTCATCGGGCGCAAGCTCCAGCTTTCCGATACCCGTACCGGGGTCGATGCTTTGCAGATAGGCGCTTGAAATATACTCGTTTTTAAAATTTTCGGTATTTTGCTTTATCTGATACAAAAGGTCAATATCCCCTGCGGCTTTGCGTATATGCGCTATTATGCCGTCTTTCAGCCAATGCCCCAAAGGCAGAGCCTCGACCCAGCGCGGCAGTTTTATATGCAGCTCGGAAACGGGGAATTCATATAAAAGGGTCTCCAGAATATCCGAAATATCGCTTTCTTTAAGCTGCAAACAGTTGACGGGAATGACGGGCACTTTGTATTTATCCCGCATTTGTGATGCCAGTTCCGCGGTCTGTGTACTGTACGGTTCGTTGGTGTTAAGCAGTACGACAAACGGCTTATCCATTGCCTTAAGCTCGTTTATGACCCTTTCTTCGGACAGGATGTAATTCTCCCGCGGGATTTCGCAGATACTTCCGTCCGTCGTCACTACAACGCCTACTGTCGAATGTTTGGTTATGACCTTGTTTGTGCCTATCTCCGCCGCCTGTTCAAAGGGCAGTTTCTCATCTGACCATGGTGTGGAGACCATGCGCGGCATATCGCCGTCAAGATGTCCGCCCGCTCCCTGCACAAGATAACCTACGCAGTCTATCAGCCGCACATTACAGCTCATATCATCGCCTATACGAAGCCTTACACCCTCGCCGGGCACAAATTTCGGCTCGGTGGTCATTATAGTCCTGCCCTGGGCACTCTGTGGCAGTTCGTCCTCTGCGCGCTGTCTGTCATAGCCGTCCGCTATCTGCGGCAGTACCGCCATATCCATAAATCTGCGTATAAAAGTCGATTTGCCCGTGCGTACAGGTCCTACCACGCCTATGTAAATATCGCCTTTGGTGCGTGCCGCTATGTCCTTGTATATACTGCTGTCCATTTTTCCTCTCCTCCGTTTGGTGTAATATTTCTGATAGAGTATTATATTCACGCAAACACCAAACCTTGACAGAAATTTTTGCAATACCGATAAATGGAGCTTTATACAGCTGTGACACAAAACTTTTACAATTATTCTATTGTATATGCCGCAAAAATGTGATACCATGTTTTTATGGGAAGTATTTAGAAAAATATGCAAAAATAAAGGAGGCTTAATAATGAATAATATTAAAAAGCTTTTTGCCGTTATGTTTGCGGCAATGGCGGTTTTGCTCATAAGCACGGCGGTGTTTGCGGATGCTTACGGCTTTATCGTTCAGCCCGAGGGCGGTTCGACCGTGTCGGGGACAAAATACACGGTCACATGGACGACCACATTTACACCGCAAAAAATAATCATACGCGAGGGGGATACGATACGAAGCACAATAACAGCCACATCACAGACTATGAGTGCCGAGCTTGCACCCAATATTCTTATAAACGGCGGCCGATATTACTATTATATCGATGCGTACTACAGCAATACCGAGTATGTGACAAGTACAGGATTTCTTATAACGGATTATGCGCCCGCATTTGAAATATCACCGCAAAGCGAGGTCATCGGTTCTGCGGGAAGCAAAACCGTTTACTGGGAGACCAATTTTACACCCGTTAAACAATATCTGTTAAGAAACGGGACCCAGTATCAGTCTTTGGACGCAGCCGCCACATCCGCGTCTGTCGAAACATCCGATCAGGTATATAAGATACGTGCGTTTTATACAAACACGGAATATGTTGAAAGCGCACCGTTTCAAATAACAAGCACACCGAGGTTTACCATGCAGCCCTCAACTGTATACGGTTTTCCAAATATGCTTGTATCTGCGTACTATGACGTGAATTTTTATCCCGTAAAGGTAACGCTTGTTGACCAAAACGGCAATGAAAGTTCGCCGTTTGAGGAAAGAACATATAATTACAGCATTTATTCCGATAAAAGATATGTATACGCTAACCCGTCCGAACAACGGGAATGGAAGATAAGGGCTTACTATTCGCTTGATGACTATTTGGAAAGCAGCGCATTTAAGATACTTCCACGCAGTACGGCATTTACAACACAGCCCACAGGCGGCAGCGCTGCATTGGGAAGCGAATACACAGTAAATTGGGCAACGAATTTTACACAGGAAAAAGTCGAGGTACTGAGGGGCGATGAGGTATACAAAAGTTTTGACGGAGATGTGAAAAATACAACATTGCCGCCGTCGGCCGCACCGTATAAGATACGTTCCTGGTGGAATATAAGCGGACAGGCTTCATATTATTCTATTGAGAGCAATGAATTTTATATCACTCCCGCAATATCCCCTGCCTTTACATCCCAGCCATCTTCTCGGGCGGCATACAACGGAACAAGCCAAATAAGCCTGACAACAAATTTCACAACGACCAGACTTGAGCTTTACGAGGATGGTGTATTTAAAGAAGAATTGAATAAAACGGCTAACAGCGGAGTGAAACTATATGTTTATCTTAAACCGAATGCCAATTACGGCACCAACAGATACCATATAAGAGCCTATTGGGGTGACGGACAAGCCGATTATATCGACAGCAGCAAATTCGGTGCTTACTACAGCGGTATTATTACTTATGCGGCAAACGGCGGTACCGCTGAAATGCCGAGCTTCTGTTTTGCAATAGGTTGTACCGAAAAAACAAGCGAGTGCGGTTTTACCCCACCCGAAAACAAGATGTTTAAATGCTGGACTTATAATTCCAAAGAATACGGCGCGAACGAAGAGTTTACCGTTACGGGCGATATGACCTTTACGGCAGTATGGTCGGATGCCTGCATTGTAAGTTTTGATAAAAACGGCGGCAGCGGCAGCAATATGAAATCCCTTACTATCGCAGGCGGCAGCAAGCTGGAATTGCCCGAATGTACATTTACAGCACCGACAAACACGGGCTTTTACAAATGGCGCGTAAACGGTAAATTATACAGCGCAGGCGAGAAGGTAGCGATCAATGAAAATACGGTGGTATATGCAACCTGGTATGTAAAGGAAGTAAGAAAAACTGTTACGGCACCGTCGATGGGTCTGGTGCCTGACCATACTATGAAAGATGCAGACGTAATGCTGTACGGAGAACCGGTCAAATTTGAAGACTATACTACTGTTTTGGACAGCAATTACGGTGATGATATCGGCATTTTGTATAACGACCCGTTTGAAATGGGAAAAGCCTATACTTTTAATGCGTATTTATCGGTAAACGATGCAAAATATTATTATTCCGACGACACAGTATTTCGCATAAACGGAGAAAAAGCTGTTTTAGACAAGGCACACAGCAGTATTCAATCTGCCGTTATCAGATATACTTTCCCGAAACTTATGTATAAACTGATACCCTTTGACAGCACAAGCACCTTTGCCGTAAGCGGAACGCTGCATATTGATGAAACTGCGGCTGGTGTTGTCCTTGAAGAAGCTGCGGATAACAGTGATTCGGCGTTAGTGGCTTTTATGTCCAATGATTGGCATTATGACTGGTATGCAGACGGCAAACTTGTTAAAGCAAACGGCGGAACAAGTTTTAAAGTGCCTTATGATTGCTCGGGCAAAACTGTGTATGCTGTTTTGGTCATAGGCGATCAGACCGCAAAAAGTGAAGAAGCGCCTATCCCGACATACTATTATACGGGCGATATAGACCACGACGAATATATCACAGATAAAGATGCGGCATACCTGCTTAAATATTTAAGCGGCACTTGTGATTTGACCGAAAATCAGAAAAAAGCCGCAAAAGCAACCGACAGCACAAAGTCGGAACCCGATATGATTGATGTTATATGGATATTGAACCATAAAACGGCTTGATATTATAAAGGGCAGAGTATAAGATCTCTGCCCCTTTTCCTTTCCGACAACAAAAAAAACACTTGCAGCGTATAGTAAGCGAATTAAATGACCGAACTTAAACTTGTTTAAGTCCAAGCATTTATGAGCTTCGTAATATCGTGAACGGCTAATCATTTTTGTCGTTCACGATAAGTCTGCAAGTGTTTTTTTTATATCTTATATACTAATCAGCCGTTTTTCAGCAAACAGGAGTTATCCAACCCATATCATCGGGTATCTTGCCCCACTGGATGCCTGTTAATGTATCATAAAGCTTCTGTGTAAGTTCGCCTGTCTTGAAATCGTTGATAACAGCAACTTCATTTTCATAGCGAAGCTCGCCGACGGGAGAGATAACGGCAGCAGTACCTGTACCGAATACTTCCTCAAGCTTGCCTTCTTTAGATGCTTTCATAATGTCAACGATAGGGAGTCTTTCTTCGGAAACTGTGTAGCCCCACTTTTTAAGCAGTTCTATACATGACATACGAGTAACACCCGGAAGAACGGTACCGACTGTAGGTGCTGTATAGATAGTACCGTCGATCTTGAAGAAACAGTTCATAGAACCGACTTCCTCAACATACTTTCTTTCAACGCCGTCAAGCCAGAGTACCTGTGAATAGCCAAGGTCGTGAGCCTTTACCTGAGAAGCAAGAGAAGCCGCATAGTTGCCGCCGCACTTTGTAAAGCCCGTACCGCCGGGAGTAGCACGAACATACTCGTCCTCAACGAAGATCTTAACGGGATTCATGCCCTCTTCGTAGTAAGCGCCAACGGGAGAAGCGATTATCATAAACAGATAGCTGCTTGCGGGGCGAACACCAAGGTGAGGCTCTGTGGAAATGATGAAAGGACGAAGATACAAAGATGTATCGGGCTCGGAGGGAACCCAGTCCTTTTCTGTTTCAACAAGTGCTTTAACAGCCTGAACAAAATCCTCAACTTCAAGTGAGGGCAGGCACATACGCTTGTTTGTGTTTATCATTCTCTGAGCGTTCTTTTCGGGACGGAAAAGCTGAATACCGCCCTGAGGATTGCGGTAAGCCTTAAGACCCTCAAAAGACTCCTGCGCATAGTGTAAAACCATAGCAGCGGGATCGAGAGAAATGGGAGCATAAGGCACTATACGTGCATCATGCCAGCCTGTGCCCTCGGTATAGTCCATAATGAACATATGGTCTGTATAATATTTACCGAAGGAAAGATTTTTCTGGTCGGGCTTTGCCTTGGGTGTAGTTGTCAGTTCGTATTTGATATTTAACATACATATCCTTCTTTCATTAGTAATGATAACTTAAGTATAAAACTTTTTTGCAATAAATTCAACTGTTTTTTGAAATTTTTACATAAAAAAATTTCATTTTTGGTTTTGCCGTATGCAAAGAGGCTTTGTGTCGGTAATTGCCCCTTACTGTATCCTTTTTATTATGCAATTCCTTTATACAAAACAAACAAAATGCTTTAATATCCGTTGTTTGTTTTTACAATAGCAAATTTTGTCGGGATATGCTATTATATAGGTATAAAAGATGAATACAGCGATAAAAGGAGCGTGTTTTATACGGGTATTTACGGAGTGAGAACAAAACTTTATATTCTTGTCTGCCCCGGAACTGCCGAAAAATTTAAAACCGATCAACAGGTGATAGAAATGACAAATGACAAAAAAATAAAGAAACTGCTTGCAGGGCTGGAGTTATACATAAGCCAAAATTACACGGGCGAGCCGAGGAAAAGCAGGCTGTTTGCCGTATCAAAATGTATAATGGGCAAAGCAGTCCGCAAAAATGATGAAGATATATCGGAAGATGTATTATGCGAAAGCGTTCCGTTTTCCCTTGCTCCGTCGCCGATGCCGGATCTTGAGAATGCGCTCGGAAACCTTGGCGAGACTTTTTCGCAAAGGCTTTTGCGTTTTATCGACGAGAGCGGCAGTGTTCCTGCCGAGGTTTACAAAAAGGCAAATATAGACAGGAAGCTTTTTTCCAAGATACAATGCGACACGAACTACAAACCGAGCAAAAAGACGGCGCTGATGTTTGCACTTGCGCTGGAATTGAACCTTGACGATACAAAAGACCTGCTGCAAAGCGCAGGGCTTGCGTTTTCAAACGCAAGCGTTTCAGACCTGATAGTCGAATATTTTATAAAAAACGAGGTCTGGGATATTCTTACTGTTAACAACGCACTTTACGACCACGGCCAACCTGTTCTGGAATAAAAATGTCGCATAGCAGGCGACCAAATGCTTTTCAAAGTAAGGTATAATTATATCAACAAGTAAACAATAACACCCATAAAGGAGGACTTACTATGAAAAACAATCTTACAGAACTCGTTTTTATTCTTGACAGAAGCGGCTCTATGGCAGGTCTTGAAAAGGACACTATCGGCGGCTACAACTCTATGCTTGAAAAACAAAAAGAGACAGAGGGAGACGTTATAGTATCGACCGTGCTTTTTGACAGCGAAAACGAGGTCATACATGACAGAGTTGACCTTAAAGAACTTAAACCCCTGACCGACAAGGAATATTATGTACGCGGCTGTACGGCTCTGCTTGATGCGGTAGGCGGCGCTATACACCATATAAATGCCGTTCATAAGGCAGACAAGGCAAATGCGCCCGCAAAGACACTGTTTGTCATTACTACCGACGGCATGGAAAATTCCAGTACAAAATACAGCTTTGCCAAAGTTAAGAAAATGGTAGAAAAAAAGAAACAGAAAGGCTGGGAGTTCCTTTTCCTCGGCGCTAATATAGATGCAGCCGAAACAGCGGGGAGCTTTGGAATAGACAGCGGCCATGCCGTGAACTACCACAGCGACAGTGCAGGCACAGAACTCAATTATAAGGTTCTTGCCTGTGCGGTGCAGAATTTCCGTTCGGCAGGCAAAGTTTCCGAAGACTGGAAAGCCGAAATAGAAGAAGATTTTGAAACAAGAAAGTAAACAGCAGAGGCTTGCCGTATATGGCAAGCCTTTTTTATGCCTGAAAAGCATAGTAAACTATAACAAACAAATATTTTACAATAAAGAAAATCTTAAATAAGCTATTAAATGAAGCGGTTTATGTGTGAGTTTTGCCCCGAAACGTTTTAATGCGTATC